>Ga0164296_1000818_pt1 | contig 35281 bp, 34 predicted proteins | sample GEODES057metaG_FD_113533 | JGI IMG/M metagenome (GOLD analysis project Ga0164296, IMG submission 113533) | Dystrophic lake water microbial communities from Trout Bog Lake, Wisconsin, USA - GEODES057 metaG | ecosystem: Environmental > Aquatic > Freshwater > Lake | place: USA: Trout Bog Lake...
AAATATCAGGAAGCATTTGACACACTACAGGAGGCGAAACAACGCGAGTCTGCTATCAAAAAACGGAAATCGAGAGTCTACATTGAAGAGCTTATAGCGAAATCTATTTCGTAGCTCAGTTGGCAGACCCTCCCGTTTTTTCAACGGGAGGGTCTTGGGTTCGAGTCCCAACGAAGTCACTGTTGAACAAAGGGAGCTGTATCAAAAGCAAAGTCAAGCCTCTAAGAATCGCATAAATGAGTGGCTGGCTTCAACAGGTACCCTCTTTTGTTTTACATGCATACCAAAGTGTATAGCAAAAAACTCCATTAACGAAATATCTTTGCAACAAAATAGAAGCCCTATATTCAGCATACCAACAAATACCAAATGCCACAAAATCTATTGCCATCTGGTGGTGAATTGCAACTGTTCGAAAACTGTTTTGCGAAGGAAGAAAGCGATCATTTTTTGCAAAAGTTGACTACTGAGATACATTGGAAGCATGAGCCGATAAAGATGTTCGGAAGATCGGTGATGCAGCCGCGACTTACAGCTATGTATGGTGAGCCAGGTGTACATTATGCCTATTCTGGCATAGACATGCAGGCCGCACCGTGGACAGATACATTAAAAGCAATATTGCTAAGGGTGTCATCACTTGCGAACGCCACTTTCAATATCGCATTGCTCAATTTATACCGGGATGGCAATGACAGCATGGGCTGGCACAGAGACAATGAAAAGAGCCTGGGCAAACACCCTACAATAGCATCTGTAAGCTTGGGAGCTACAAGAGATTTTCAGGTAAGGCGATATAAAGAGAAGGACAACTTGATGACTTTGCCTTTATCGCACGGCAGCACGTTGCTGATGAAGAGAGATATGCAAAGCCTTTGGGAGCATCAGGTGCCGAAAACTAAAAAGCAGGTAGCAGCGCGGATAAATATTACATTCAGGAACGTAGAATAGTAAACCATAGCACCGTGCAAAAGCGCCGCGTGTTAATACTCTCCTTATTGTTTATGTGATGTTTGCTTGAGATACTGTCTTACCTTTATTTACGATAATACACCCGGGAAATGACTACGTTCAGTTTTCAGTCGGTAATTCCGCATCCATTACTTGCGCCATTCGTCGATAAGATGCATGTGTTCGAGAGTAGTGGCTATTTGCCTGACCCAGATAAAAAACTGATCGTACCTAATGCCAATCTGAAACTGACGCTTACCTACCGCAACGGCATAGTAGCCAGCATCGCAGATAAGACCTTTATTCAGAAAGAGCACGACCTCACATTGAGCGGCCTGATAGATACACCCGTTATCCTCAACCCACAACAAGATGTATCAACCGGTACTATCATTATCGAATTCAATCCCTTAGGTACTTATCGCTTATTTCGCTTACCGTATGCTGAGGTCAAAAATCAAATTGTTGACCTCACCGACCTTGCAGGCAAGTACGCAAAGGAGTTGCAAGTGCAACTTGCGGATGCCGACACCGTTCGGCAAAAATTACTAATCCTACAGAACTTCCTGATCAATCGACTGGAAACAACCACAGGCGATCAGATATATGACCATTGCATCAATCGCATCAATGCCACAAAAGGCCTCATCACAGTGGCACAACTGGAAAAGGAGACTGGCTATAGTGCACGATGGCTCAATGTGAAATTTGCCGAGTACCTGGGCTCTGGCCCCAAAAACCTGGCTGAAATAGTACGGTTCAAACAGTTTTACCAGGTATATGCCACAGGCGAAAAGATGCAAAATCTGAAGCAGCATATATACGAATATTACCACGATCAGTCGCACTTTATCAGGGCTTTCAAACGCTTTACCGGCCACACACCCACCGACCTGCAAAACAGCATGAATGAACTAGCCACCAAACATTATACGACCTGAGTTCCGATTTGTACAATACTTATCACAGGCCTCTGCCGACCTTTGTATAAAAAACAAATACTATGGCACAGAACGATTTTAGCTGCAACATCTCTATGGAGATGAACGCAAACGACGCGATCAAAAAGATCAGCAATGTTCCCGGATGGTGGGGCGTCAACTTTACCGGAAGTGCAGCAAACCAAGGTGACACATTTACGGTAACCATGGGTGGTGATTCATTTTTCAATTTTACGGTCACCGAGTTAATTCCGGGTAAGAAAGTGGTATGGCTGGTTACCGACTGCCATATGCCCTGGTATACAGACAAGAAGGAGTGGGCGAACAACAAAATGATCTTTGATCTTAATGATCGTAACGGCACAACAGACCTGACATTTACCCACGAAGGTTTGACACCTCAGGTAGAGTGTTATGGCGACTGTGCGCCGGGCTGGACACACTGGATCAAGACAAGCCTCTTCTCTTACCTTACTACAGGCGAAGGTGTGTTCAGGGCTCCGACTAAATAAGTAGCAGATCAAAAAATACATTACGAAGTGAAAAAGAACGATTACACAAAAGCACACTACTCGGTATCGGTAGTACTGACAAAACCGATCGGTTATGTCTTTGATCACTTGATCGACCTGTCGCAATGGTGGCCTGAAGATTTTTCAGGTGAAAATATTGCACTTGATTCCGAATTTGTATTGAGCAGCGGCGGCACGCATTTTTCCAAAAACAAAGTCATAGAGTTAGTACCTGACAGAAAATTTGCCTGGCTTACAACAGAAGCCATTCGCAAAACAGACAACTATGACTGGACCGGTACAAAAATGATCTTTGAACTAACCCCTTATGATGAAGACACCTTACTTAAGTTTACCTACGATGGCGTTGTTCTGGAAAACGAATCTGACAGATTGATCCGGATATGTGATATGACCATCAAAGATCTGTTCTGCAATTATATCATCAATGGAAAGAGAGAGTAAATAGCTTAATTGCTATAAGGGGATTTTAAATCAGATCATGTGGAGAATAAAGATCTTATCGTTACCGCGGAATTTGAAGCGTCAGTAAAAGACGTTTTCAAATTTATCACCACCGATGTCGGTAGATGGTGGGGACAAAATGACTTTCATGGTAAAAGTGAACGCCCGGATGATGAATTTACTATTCATCATCCGGGCGCCCATTGGTCAAGACAAAGGTTGATCGAAGTAATCCCGGATCAAAGAGTAGTATGGCTTGTCACAGAGAGCCGGCTTGACTGGCTCACGAATAAGAGCGAATGGACTGGCACGAAAATGATCTTTGAGCTTTCAACTCGTGACGATAACACCCTATTGCGCTTCGTTCACGAAGGGCTTATACCCGAAAAAGAATGCTATGATAAGTGTGCGCAGGGATGGAATAGGGTCATCAAGGAGTGGCTGCCTGACTTTATCACAAGGAATGAGAGGCAATAACCCGCTGCATGCATCCAATTCTATCAGGCTAACAGCACTTTTCTTATATTAGTGGCTGCAACCCTTAGTTATGGATGACCTGTACTACCTGGAATCAATAAAAGGCCCCCTGCTGGATGAATTTCTGGTACGCGGGTATTACAGGATGGGCATGTATGTTTTTACCACGCACGAACTGGACCCGAATGCCGATGGCACTAAATACCCCGTTTACTGGCTGCGGTATAACGTAACCCATGTGGCCCTGCCCACCAGGAACCAGCAGTTGCTACGGAAGAATGCTGCATTTGAAGTTGCTATCAAATCCTTTGAACTTACAGACGAACTCGTGTCGCTGCATGCCGCCTATGTGGCATCTGTAAACTTTAAGACCGCACAGACATTGCGGGACAACCTCCATGATACCGAGAACAATGTGTATGATACGCACGTAATAGAGTTGCGGGATAATGGCAAACTGATAGGTGCCGGCATCTTTGACAAAGGTGCCCGAAGCATAGCCGGCATTATCAACATCTATGATCCCGCATATAGGCAGCGGCATAGCCTGGGTAAATACCTGATGCTGCTGAAATACCGGTATTGCCTTGATCATAATATCCCCTATTATTACCCCGGCTATTTTTCACCCACCTACCCGGTGTTTGACTACAAATTGTTTCTCGACAAAAAAGCAACAGAAGTATTCATACCCAAGGTGGCAGCATGGATTCCCTATGAGGTATTTGCAGATGCTATTTCGGACAAGAGGCTGACGGACTAAATCGCTGGGTAATACAGGTGTTTTGCTTCTAGCAAGAACTGCAAAATCAGCGAAACAAAGGCCACCAGGGCCAATACCGCAGCATTTTTCCGTTTTTTATGGTATGCGCTTCTGTTCAGCAAAATAAGCAAACCTGTATAGTACACTGCAATCGTCGCACAATACCAGAGCGCCGACTTATCTGACATGGGTGAAATTTGAAAGAATACAGTCATATTGCCACAAAGCCTGTTCCATATTTCGCTAACGTCTGCATATAGCTCAAATACCAGCAGCAGGTCAATTATTACTACAATGAAATAGTAAGTGATATTGCCAAAGGTGAACTTCATAAATGTAGTTGCTAATAAAGATATAGCAGCACCTCCAAAAAAGAAGCCCCGGTAAATACCGGGGCTTATGCTGAAAACAATTAAACTTCTAAAAAAGATCTATTTATTGAAGATGGCACATTTCACCTGAAACTGTACATAATTACGATCTATGTATTTGCCTGTAGGGGTGATCACATTGTTGATACCCTCTCTGTAATATACCGCAGCCTTAATATTGCGGGTAACTGCATATTCTGTCTTGCCCATAAACCCTATATCGAACATAGGCACTTCTTTAAGGGTACCGCGCTCTACATCACTAGGAGCAGGCCTGTTATCCACAAGCATCTGCTGAAAGTCAGGACCAACACCTATAGACATCCGCTTCACCAACTTGTAGCCAAGGCTAGGCGTGATCTGCGCATAATATAAATTGTAGGACTCGCTCTCTGTCTTTACATAGTTCTGTGTTAAAGGCGTAGAGGTTGGTTTGGCATCCGTTGTCGTGTTCTTGGCATTAATAGTACGGGCAGTAGAGTTGCGCATTATGGCATGTGCCTGCTGCGGCACTGTTTCCAGATATTGTGTTTGCTGTGAATTAGAAGTGCCTAGAAAAGCCAGGTCACCTTCCACATATACTTTGTCAGTAACCATGTGCCGGGCACTGGCACCCACAAGGTAGCCTGTTGAAGCACCACCGTAGTTAACTCCACCGGATAGCATGATAGCGGTCTTCACCGGCTTCCTTTCTGTTTCTTTATCGTTAAACGTATAGTAACCTGCTTTTGCCGCCACCACCTTCTTCTTTTTGGCATTGCTTTGCTCAGCATCATTATCCATGTAGCGTTCAGCTTGCACCTGGGTGCCTGCAGCCATCCAAAGAGCATTGACATCCGCTTGTGTCTTTTTAGCTCTTGTGCTTTTCGGAGTAGTTATAGCATTATCTAAGCGAATATTGAACCAATGGCTTACATCTTCTGGTGCCGGGGTAGGTGCGGCACGGCGATCATTATGTTGAACAACAGCAACTACAGCAGGCTCGCTGATCTGTGCATGATCAGTGTTGTCTGCAGGAGTATTACTGCCCGAGAGCATGGCATACATGCTCTTATAGCTGCGGCTGCTTTCCTGGAGTACTTTAGGCACACCAATAGCAAAAGCTACTGATGCTGCCATGCCTACCAGCGGCATCCACCACACAAAGATGTTGCGTTTCTTTCCACGTCCGTCCAATTGCTCTGCGAGCTTATCCCAATTAGCGGGATTGTACGCAAAGTCGTCCTGATCGAACTTTTGCCGGACCAGGTCGTCAAATTCTCTTGGCTTCATACGTCACTTTTTGTTGTTCTGTTTTTTTGATCTTTTTCTGCAGCATATTCCTCGCCTGGTGCACATGCCAGTGAGAAGTACCCTCGCTTATATCTAACTGTTCTGAAATCTCCTTATGGTTGAACCCTTCGAAAACGAAAAGGTTGAACACTGTTCTTGTCATAGAAGGCAAACCCTGTATGATGGTGAGCAACTCTCTGAACTCTATGCTCTCAAGCCCCTCGTTGCTTACCGACAGATTAGACTCTTCTATCGGCATGGCGTTTACATGCATGGTCATTTCTTCTTTCAGGTAGTTGCTTCTCAGGTAGTCGAGGCAGGTATTCACCATTACCTTCTTCATCCATCCTTCAAAGGAACCTGTATTGCTGAACTTGTCTATTTGGGTAAAAACCTTTAGAAAGCCATCGTTAAGCAGTTGTTCAGCATCTTGCATGCTCTTGGCATAACGGGCACATACCTTGAGGAAAACACAGTAATATACCTTGTACAGGTGCTCCTGTACAGCCCGGTTGTTTTTCCGGCACCCTGCTATTATATCCTGCTCCGTGTATGTGGGCATAATGAGGACGGCTATTGCTTGTTAATCAACCTTTGTGTTACATCTGATCCATCTCGTCGGTTGTATTGTGCGTCATCACACCAGTGGTTTATACAATTTACTAAGAAAAACTAAGAAAATAGGGTTTACAGGGGCTGACCTCAAACATACCGGCCGTTTTTTACTAATTCATGATAGAGTCCATAAATGAAAAGGTTTACAGGTGTCACTAATTTGTTCTGATAGGGGGTTTCGCGGTTGTTAGAACAATATGCTAAAGGGCGCCCTTTATTTATGAAACTAACCACTACAGTATTAAAGACGTACCCAACAGAACAAATCTTGGGTTTTGTTTAAATATTTATTTATTTAATACAAATAAATTAAAAATAGTCTACTATAAAAAGGAAACTTGCCTGAACGAGGAAAGGAAATGTATAGCGAAAGGGTAATGGCACTGGTGAACCAAAAAATCAGTCAGAAGTCAGGTTAAGATCATCAGAGCTCTGCATCCCTACGTGCTGAAAATAGTCATACGTCATCTTATCAGCAGTCTTGTAATAGATGAAAGTCGAAACTGCAAGGTCCGTTCCGGCTTGAAATTCCAGATAATTGTTGTTACTGTCTACAAGAGCCAGTTGCCTGCCATATACTACGATATTTTCGTAATTTATCACCTGCACAGCAAAAGAATCAATAACGGAATCAACATAGCTCCCCGATGGACTAACGACAGATTCGGTACCATGCCAGTGCCTCATTGTGGCCATGCGCGTATAGTAGATATTACTGGGGTTTACAGAATCACTTGATTTTTTCTTGCATCCCGTAAAAGCAAAAACAATAGTAAAGATGAGGATCAGGTAAGATAAAAAGGGTTTCATATGGCTATATTTTTATTAAAGTTAATAATATCTCTTTAATAAAAACGCAGCAATTCCCATAATAGTTCATCTCCCTAGTATAGTTTCAGCTTGGCCAGCCTATCCGCTTCTTTGTTGATGATGCTCTCCATGGCCTTTTGCTTGCCTTCTTTGTTGCGGTATACAAGGCGATGGTCCAGCACTGCACGCGCGGTGTCCTTCACATCATCTTCTATCACATAGGTGCGGCCCTGCACCAGCGCATAGGCGCGCAGGCACTTAAGGAAGGAGATGCCGCTACGGATAGATGCACCCAGTGATATATCCTGGTGCTCACGCGTCTGGCGTACGATATTGCTTACAGCCTTCACTATCTCGTCGTGTACAAATACGGCGCCCGCCTGCGCCTGCAGATCCAGTATATCAGCCATGCTCAGTATCTGGGTCATGTCGGTCAGGTTACGGGCTATATCCAGGTATTCGCGGTATATGCTCAGCTCGGTTTGCTCATTCACATAGCCGAAGTATATTTTCATGTAGAAACGATCCAGCTGTGCGGCAGGTAAGGGGTACGTTCCCTCCATCTCTATCGGGTTCTGTGTCGCTATAGAAAAGAACAGGCGCTCCAGCTGCAGCGTAGTGTCGCCCACGGTTATCTGCTGCTCAGCCATAGCCTCCAGCAAGGCACTCTGCACCTTTGGCGATGCGCGGTTTATTTCATCGGCCAGCAATACATTGCAAAACAGCGGGCCCTTTTTGAAAACAAACTCTTTATTGATATCGTCAAAGATGTGCGTACCTATAAGGTCCATAGGCAGCAGATCGGGGGTGAACTGTATACGCTTGAACACCACATGCTCTCCGTTACCTGCACCACTGATGCATTGTGCCAGTGTGCGCGCCAGCACCGTCTTGCCCGTTCCCGGGTTATCCTCCATCAATATGTGCCCGCCTGCCAGCAGGCAAGTCACCACCAGTTCTATTTGTTTGCGTTTGCCACGTATCACGGTCTCCATCTGGTCCACCAGTTTCTTTATGGCCAGGGTTGCATCAAGGTTCACTATTTCGGGCATCGGGGTTTCCATATTGCTTATTTCCTTTTTTACAAGATTAGCGATTAATGAGATAGCAAAATAACATTCATTCCGTAATTTTTTGTGAAAAACAACGCCGCTTTGACTTTTTAACTATTCAACCTTTTAACAGCGGCGAACTACGTATTTTTGCCCTTCTATATGATGACACCCCTCAACGATACCATTGTAGCCATATCTACCCCGCCCGGCGAGGGTGCCATAGGCGTTATCCGCCTCAGCGGACCCGATGCTATCAGCATCACCAATCAGCTGTTTATAGGTAAGGACCTCGCCACACAAGCCAGCCATACCCTGCACTTCGGCAAGATAATGGATGGCTACCGCGTGGTAGACGAGGCTGTGGTAGGCCTGTATCGCGCACCCAGGAGCTATACCGGGGAGGAGATCACCGAGATCAGCTGCCATGGCTCCGGCTATGTGCTGCAGCAGGTCATGCGCCTGTGCATGCAGCATGGTGCCCGCATGGCCAAGGCAGGTGAGTTTACCCTAAGGGCCTTCCTCAATGGCAAGCTGGACCTTACGCAGGCCGAAGCCGTAGCCGACCTCATAGCCAGCGAGAGCGACACCGCTCATAAGGCAGCTATGCACAACCTGCGCGGCGGCTTCAGCCACGACCTCAGCCACATGCGCGAGCAACTCATCACCTTCAGCGCGCTTATAGAGCTGGAGCTGGACTTCAGCGAAGAAGATGTGGAGTTTGCCGACCGCACTAAATTTTATACCCTCATCAATGAACTAACTAACGCCACCCGGCAACTGGTCCATTCCTTTAGCCTGGGCAATGTCATCAAGAATGGCGTGAGTGTGGCCATAGTAGGCCGGCCCAATGCCGGTAAAAGCACCCTGCTCAATGCCCTGCTCAATGAAGAGCGCGCTATAGTAAGCGATATTGCCGGCACCACACGCGATACTATTGAAGAGACACTGAACATTAATGGCCTGCTGTTCCGCGTAATAGACACCGCCGGTATACGTGAGCATAGTGCCGATGTCATAGAGCTGAAAGGCATAGAGCGCAGCATGCAGGCTATGGACAAAGCCGATGTGGTCATCTACCTGTTCGACATGCCCACCTTTGCCAACGACTTTGGCATACAGGAACTGATAACCCGGCGGGAAATGCTAGCGACTAAGGGCCTCAAATACCTGCTGGTAGGCAATAAGGCTGATATGCCGGAGGCCAATCAACCCTTCTTTGATAATGCAGGTAATGACATACTCTTTATCTCGGCGAAGAACAAGGACAACATACAGCAACTCAAGGATGCCCTATACAACCTGGTAGCGCAGGGCAACATAAAACAGGAAGGCACCATTGTCACCAATGCCCGCCACTACGGTGCGCTGCAGGAAGTACTGAAGTCCCTGCAGGATATAAAGACCGGCATGGATAACCACATCTCCGGCGACCTCATAGCCCTCGATATACGCACCTGCCTCCACTATCTGGGCGAGATAACCGGCGAAATAACCACCGAAGACAAACTGGACTATATCTTCAGTAAGTTTTGTATCGGGAAGTAAAATGTTTATCTTTATTATATGGAATCATTGTTCACCATACAAAACAAACTGAAACAGCTAAAGCCGGGGTTGATATCAAAATATCATGTCAATTCCATTGGATTGTTTGGTTCTATTGTCAGAAATGATTTCACAAATGCCAGCGATATTGACATCATAGTAGATTTTACACAACCCATTGGGGTAGAGTTTATAGACCTGGCCAACGAGCTGGAATTGAAATTGAACAGAAAGGTCGACCTTGTTTCCAAAAGAGGAATAAAGCCCGCATATTTCCATACGATTGAATCCCAGATCATTTATGTCTGAAAGAAGCACCAAGCTACTGCTGGAAGATATTTTATTGAGTGCCGGTAAGATCATTACCTACATGGATGGGCTTTCGTTTGAGGAGTTTATTGCCGACTCTAAAACGCTCGATGCTGTCATCCGTAATTTTGAAATAATTGGTGAGGCTACCAATCGCCTGCCTGATAATATCAAAGATGAAAATGCGACAATTGACTGGCACAGGCTAAGAGGATTCCGAAACAGGATAGTTCACGATTATATGGGTATCGATTATGAGATTGTATGGAACATCAAAGTACATTTTCTGCCCTCACTTATCGACGAGATCAAAAAGACACTAAAAAATATCTAGTGCATTTTTAAGTGGACACCCGAATTATTAAAGGCTCACCCTCATAGCTGACCATATTATCACTGAACGATCCCACACCTAATGTTGACATGAAGCTCCTTTTATTTTCACTCATTTTGCTGGTGCTGACCGGGTGCTCCGGCGGTGTAAAAGACAAGTCTGCCCGCGAAGCAGTAAAGGCAGGTAAGCAGCCATCGGCAATACCCGTCACCAACAGGGATACCACAAAATTTGTGGCGCCGGACACTGCGGAGATGATGGCGTCGCTCCAAAAGGCATTCATGGACCACCGCGACCTTGACACATTCTACTATGATGACGGCCGTTATGCGCAAGCTTGGGGGTCGTGGTTTTGCCCCTATTTCGTACAGATCGGGCACCTGTTCAGCACACGACAGATACACGCTATAGTATACCATGCCAATGACGACGACGCGGGCTTTACCGTCTACCTCAGGGAGAACCGCAAATGGCGAAAGATATTCGCCGGTCCGTCAGGGATTAGAGGCCCGGAGTTCCGTGACTGGAATAATGACGGCGTCCGGGATATCAGCATGGACAATGGGGGCACAAATGACCCCGGATCCATCATAGGGCTCTGGCTGACTGATAAAAGCGGCAGATCCATTCACCCCGTAGCGGAAATGGATCAACTGAGAAACCCCGTACTTGATAGTGCAACCCATCACGTTGTCACAGAGAACATGCATAACTTTTGGTACAGCTATGAGGAATACATTTTTAAGAACTATAAAATGGTGCTCAGCGAAAAATTCTCAATTACCTGTGCCGGCACACAGGACGACACATTGGTAAGTATGACCATTAAAAAACCGGGCGACAGGAAACGGGAGTTTACCTGTACCCGCCAAAAAGCCTACGATCTTACGCCTGCACGTTTTAAAGACAATGCCGTCACTATCATTGGTACAGATGGCATAAAAATGCGCTAATGGAGTACTCTTTTTATTTTCTATATTTCATTATGCAAGCGTCTCGCGAATAAAAAAGGGTTGTGCAGTTTTGGTGTCGAAAAAAGGGTATCCCGTCTGGGATAAATTGGATTATATTTTTAGAAAGTTTTGTATTGAGAAGTAGAGGTAGTAAATTTTCGAGAAGACAATCATAACGTCTAGACAATAATCGAATACCTAAAACCACCAATGGGTTGGAATCCTTTTTTGGTCATTTAAAGAGTCATATTACTGTACATCGAGGCTTATCCAAACTACACCGAAGGAATTTTATAAAGTGGTATCTATATCTTAGAAATGAGTGAGTTTTCCTAGCCATAGGGCTTACCGGCAGAAATAACAAAGGGAAGATCAAAGATCTCCCCTCTGCCGTATAAGCATCAGTTATATTGCTGGCGGGTTGCTCTCCAGGAGAGCCCACTTCCTGATCATTTTTTTGCTGTGCGCCCTGGCTTCTTCGATGGATAGTACCTTTTCCGGTCTTGTTTTTAAGGCCGCCTTTTTCTGCAGTGCTTCGTAGCTTTCTATGGGCAATACGACATACGACTTATCATCTATCACAAGAGTATTCACGACTCATATTTTCACGAATTTACTGAAAAAGTATCATTTCCCCGCTCATATGCCTTTGTAAACCTATACCGCATACAGGCATTGGTAACTCCGCTTAAGGTCGTCAAATACAATCTGCGGAATCCGGAAATCAATTTAATCTGCGACAGTCAGAACCCCTGGGGCGGGATGTAGAAGAAAGTCAAATCAGCGTTAAATCCTCTAAAAACACCACTCTAAAACAACTCAAATATTTTTTTCACAAATCACACCTATCTCCTACCCATACCCACCTCACACCCAAGCAACAAATCCGCGTTATCCACCAAAGAAATGTGCATGATGCACACACAAGTGTACCATCATGACGTAAATTTTGTCCATCATGCCGACCCGATTTTTTCACCCAAAAAACCCACCCCAACTTTGTACCAAAAAATCCAATTTCACCAAACCAATTACCCCTTTAACCTATTCACCCTTTAACCTATTCACCCTTTAACCAATTACCCCTTTAACCAATTACCCCTTTAACCAATTACCCCTTTAACCTATTCACCCTTTAACCTTTTAACCCTTTAACCTTTTACCCCTTTAACCAATTACCCCTTTAACCTATTCACCATTTAACCTTTTAACCCTTTAACCTTTTACCCCTTTAACTTTTTAACTAATTAACCATTTAACCCTATCACTTATGCCATCAGCCTACGATCAGCAAGGCGCGCAGGACATGTACCTCAACACCAACGCCACAAGAAAAGAAATAGCCGAAAAGCTCGGCCTTGACCCCAAGACACTTTATCTGTGGATAAAGAAGGGTAGGTGGGATGAAATGAAAGCCGCGGCACGTCAGGCGCCGGGCATCATCCAGCAGCAGTTATACAACCACATCACTGCCATCAACGACAGTATTGCAGACCGGGTGGGCCACCTCCCCACATTCCAGGAGGTCGAGATGCTGCGCAAGCTCATAGTATCCACAAAGCAGGTCCAGCAGATGTCAGTAAGTACTTACATACAAACCTTTCAGGAACTTACAAGTTTCATAGGCCCGCATACCAGAGATATGGAATTCACGAAGCGTGTTGCCACTGTCGCCGACGATTATATCAAAGGCCTCATGCACAACAAGCAATTCCACATTGAGAAAAAGGTCTGCGAAACAGCAGAGGCAATAAAGGAGACGGGCAGCGATGGAGCCGATCAGGTAAATCCTTCCGATCAGGTAGATCATGGTTCAGACAATGCCAACCCACAAGTTTGTCATCCTGACGCAGGAAGGAACTCACACACGAGCATTCCCTACGACACAATAAAATCGGGCAATGATGAAAATGATCCAATACCCGCAACTCCTTCACCATCAACCACTTCGCCCGAGATATCCACAACACCATTGCCCGATTCCACTGCATTACCCGGTCGGGAAATGAGTGACGAAGAAAAAGAAAAGCACATCAGCGAGGTAGAACAAACAGTAACAAGAGAAGACTACATAAAATACGAATACCTGCTCGAAGAAAAAACCACAAACCCTGCCGAGACTGTGGACTTCAAAGGAGTTAAAGCAAACCTCATGACCGTGCAATACAACCTCAAGCAATTCGAAGAACCGGAATGGCGCCGTCGGTTCCTTCCACGCGATGAAGTAATAAAGCAGTTCAATCAGAGAATATAAGGAGAGGCATGATAGGTTTGCCGGCATAGCCAATCAGGGAAACGCTAACGGTACAGGTCTGCCATTAAGTCACAAGTTACATGCCTGCAGCCTCTGCAATAAAATAGAGCAATGGAAAACGATTTGCCGCTATTCTGTTAGCCTGGCCCCTGTCGCTCAGCTCGTTCGTGCGATGTCAAATCTAAAGCACTGTTATTAAATTTGGGGTAAAGCGTCGTTTTCCTGTTTTTTAATGTGTTCTACATAGGTAAACATAGTAAATGAGACAATATCGGTGAGATCAATAAAGGTCACTTACCGCTAATTGGGTCCCGGTGAACAGCAAACATAGTTTTATATGTATTAATTATTACATTGGAAAATCTTACTCATTGTGTGGTGCGGTTTAAGTAAACCATTTTTATTCTTATATTTACGGTTTTATGAGAGCACTTCTATTATCCCTTATCTGCATATCCATGGGCGTTAGCACGTGGGCGCAGCCGTTTATGGGGCTCTACGCTACCCAAAACTCTATCACCGAGATCAGGGAAAACCCTGCCTTTACGGTTACTCAGGACCGTGCGCAGATCAATATAGCCTCAGCCGGGGCTGAGATAGGTGGCAACAGCATCGTTTTCAAGCCGGGTGCCTACAATTTCCTTGCCGGCAGCACCATAGCCATGGACAAAGATTACTACCGCAACTACGACCCGCACCAGAAACAGATATGGGCGAGCGTGGAAGCGATGGGACCGGGAGCCTCTTTCCGCATCAAAAGAAGGTATTTTGTAGCCGTGACCACCGGTGTGCGCTACCTGATGAACAGCGACAACCTGAACCAGGGTGTGTTTAACCTGATGGGTACACACCCCTATACCGATACCAACAAGACAGATTCATTCAAGATACATAATTACTCTATAGCCTCACAGGTATTCCGCGAGGTAAACCTGAGCTATGGCGGCTTTTTATACGAAAGCGAGGACTATAACCTGATAGGCGGCGTGACAATAAAATTACTCTCGGGCATGGGTGCGGCAGGCATGGGTATAGGGGATGCCAGCTTCAAGGTAAAGAATAATGATGGTATAGCTTACAACGCTACGGGTAATGTCAACGTGGCCTTTACGCCATATGCCAACAGTTGGGCGATAACCAATAATCCGTTCCAGAGTTACAACAACCGCACAGGCAATTTTGGTGTGGGCGCTGACGTGGGGGTAGTGTACTACATTAACCCTAACGAGACCATGCAGCTGAAGCGGGGTTATGAAGCTCGTATAGCCATGTCTATAACCGATATAGGCAGCATCAATTATACAGCATCGTCTACATCGGGCGCTTACGCTATCACTAATAAGAATATCAATTACAGAGGCATCAGCAATAATACCAATGCCACTTTTGGTAACCAGATACTGAATGGCTACCTGACAGATACTGTAGCAGCAGTAAAGGGATCAAGCAGTAAATTCAAGGTGCGTCTGCCTACAGCATTTCACTTTAATGCCGACCTGAAAGTGGAGCCACGCTTGTATGTCAATACTAACCTGTTGCTGAACCTGGTGACCCCGTCAGCTGATAAGTTTACCAACCACTACATATCTACACTCACCATTACTCCGCGCTATATGGTGCGTGATTTCGGAGTGGCACTGCCTTTCTCTTTTAATGCCATCAAGCAAGGTTACGTAGGGGTTATTGTGTTCCTGGGCCCTGTGTATATAGGCTCCGGTTCCCTGTATGAAATGGCTACATCCAGCAGCATCTACAATGTGAACGGATACGCCGGTTTTACCTGGAGGGTGAAGCCTAAGAGGAAGAAAGAGAAAGACATAATGATGATGTAGTATAATTGAAGACCATGAAAAACGTATTGCTATCCATATTTGTATTGTCGGTTTGCGCATTTTGTGCGTGCAAGAAAACCAATAATGGCTCTACCAGTGTTACCATACAAGCCAATGTAAACGGCTTCCCATGGGTATCTACCTATGCCACCGCCGACCTGGCCAAATCGCCGGGCACACAGATCACCATCATGGCCGACTCTGTGAACACGCACATGAAGTTGCATATAGGCAATTATACCGGTGTAGGCACTTACAACCTGTCAGATACTAGCAACACTGCTTATTACATCAGCTACGATAAGGCCACAGGCCCTGAAACACATAATGCCACATCCGGGCAGATCATTGTCATTCCCAGCAGCGGCACTGATGATACGCACACTCAGATAAACGGTACATTCTTTTTTAATGCAGATGCGGTAACGGTGAAGACGGGTACTTTTGCAGTGCACCTGAGTGTGGACTAACCGGCAAATACACTTTTTAGCTTTTTTCTAGCACACAAGGTTCCTAATATTGCATATCTGATACTATTCAGTTTTATACTATGTCTATTAAAGTTTCCGGGCTTACCAAAATATACGATACACAGCGGGCAGTAGATAATATCTCGTTCGAACTTAAGAAAGGAGATATTGTAGGCTTTCTGGGCCCCAATGGTGCAGGTAAGTCTACCACCATGAAGATCATCACTACCTACCTGCCGGCCACATCGGGTGCGGTCGAGGTCTGTGGCTTTGATGTGCATGAACAGCAGATGGAAGTGCGCAGGAGGGTAGGCTACTTGCCCGAGGCCAATCCACTGTACTATGATATGTACGTGCGCGAGTACCTGGAGTTTACTGCCGGTATACATGAGCTGGGCAAAAAGACCAGGGCAAGAATAGAAGAAATGGTGGAAATGACCGGCCTGGCAAAGGAAGTACACAAAAAGATAAGCGCCCTCTCTAAAGGATACAAACAACGTGTGGGTCTGGCGCAGGCCATGCTGCATGACCCCGAAGTGCTGATACTGGATGAGCCCACCAGCGGTCTGGACCCTAACCAGATAATAGAGATACGCGACCTGATCACCAGCATAGGCAAGGAAAAGACGGTACTGCTGTCTACCCACATCATGCAGGAAGTACAGGCTATGTGCAGCAGGGTCATCATCATCAACAATGGTAAGATAGTGGCCAATGACTCTATTAACAATCTGAAGCAATCCGCAGGTAAAGAGAGCCTGGAGGATGTATTCCGCTCACTGACCAACTAGCTAAGTTTCTAGCGAAAGCTATGCGACATAAAGATCCCAAATTCGAAACCGGTCCATTGGTATGAATTTGGGATTGGATATTTGGAGCTTGAAATGTAGCAGAGCTATACTCTTTCCAGTATGACAGCATAACCCTGACCAAGGCCTATGCACATGGTAGCCAGCGCATAGCGTTTCTGCTGTTTTTGCAGTTCCATAGCTGCCGACCATACGATACGGCTGCCGGACATGCCCAGTGGGTGACCTAAAGCTATAGCGCCGCCATTAGGGTTGATGCGGGGATCATCATCAGCCAGACCGAGCTGGCGGGTACAGGCCAGGCTCTGTGCCGCAAACGCCTCATTGAGCTCGATGACGTCGATGTCTTTAAGTGTAAGGCCGGCCTTTGCCAATGCTTTGTTGGTAGCACCCACGGGGCCTATGCCCATGATACGTGGCTCCACACCAACTACTGCTGAACTGACTATACGAGCTTTAGGGGTGAGGCCATATTTCTTCACGGCATCATCTGACGCCAGGTATAGTGCTGCCGCTCCATCGTTAAGGCCAGATGCATTACCAGCGGTAACGGTGCCTCCTTTTTTGAAGGCTGTCTTAAGGCCCGCCAATATTTCTACGGTAGTAGTGGGTTTTAGAAATTCATCTTCTTTGAAAACAGTAACGGTGCCTTTTTTGCCTGGAATCTCCACGGGTACTATCTCTTCTTCCAGACGACCTGACGTGCGTGCAGCGGCTGCCTTCATATGTGAGCGGTAGGCAAATGCATCCTGGTCTTCGCGGTTGATGCTGTACATCTCAGCCAGATTCTCAGCGGTCATGCCCATAGCGTCGGTGCCATACATCTCTTGCATTTTAGGGTTGATGAAGCGCCAGCCAAAGCTGGAATCATACATCTGTGCATCCTGTCCGAAAGGCTGTGAGGTCTTGGAGATGATCCACGGGCCACGGGTCATGTTCTCAACGCCACCGGCCATAAACACATCACCATCACCAGCCATGATGCCCCTTGCTGCATTGATCACAGCTGACATGCCTGAGGCGCAAAGACGGTTAATGGTCTCAGCAGGGACAGTGTAAGGCAGCCCAGCCAGTAACGAAGCCATACGGGCCACATTGCGGTTGTCATCACCGGCCTGGTTAGCGCAGCCCATGATCACATCATCTATTGCATCGGCAGGGATGTTGGGGTTTCTTTCGGCCAGTGTTTTAAGCACCAGTGCAGCCATGTCGTCGGCACGAACACCGGATAATGAACCCCTGAAATTGCCTACAGGTGTGCGGATACCATCAATGATATATGCGTTTTTCATTTGCATCGTATTAGCTTGTAAAATGGATGGCAAAGATACCGATTGCAGTTTCAATAGTGAAATCCCGAAGGCCGATCAACGGATAGGGGAAACAAATAAAGGCTGCAATGCTAAAAGTTAACCCTCCAGATGTATAGAGATAACGATCATGCGGGTAAGCAATGACTGTATGGCATTGGTCAGGGTAAGGTGTCTGTCGGTGAAGAGCTGATTGGTCAGTCCCTGACTGAGCTTGATCTCCGGAGAGAATACAAAGTCGGGGTTAAAGAACTCGAAGCCTACACCCAGCTCGTAACCAAAGTCTACAGGGCTTACCTTGAGGAATTCATCCGTTCGGTGGGAACGTGCATTGGCTGCAAGATCATAGTCAAACTTGCCACCAACAATAGCATAAAATCTGAAGTTATTAATGCGGTCGCTCTTGAATTTAAGCTGAAGCGGCAGGTGCATGTATATGGACTCGATATTTTTATCTACCATGCTATCGGTAGGGTAGCCATACTCATATTGTATCCTCTTCTCGGCAAAGGCCAATGACGGGACAAAGCGCAGATCTACAAAGCTGGTGAGCCTCAATGTGCCTATAAGGCCGAGGTTAAAGCCCGGCTGCCAGCGCGGCTGTATACGCTTAAAGGTATCTGTTTGTGCAAATGCCTGGGTATAACTTATCTGGTAGATAGATGTATTGATGCCGAAAGTGATGCCGAAGTAGTACTTTTTCTCATCATGATCCGGCATATTTATGGCCATACGCTGAGCTAAAGCAGGCAAAGGGAGTGATAAAATGAATAGAAATATTAACTTTTTGCCGAGGCTCATGAAACTATTTGCAGGTTAAACGGAAAACACGAAGATACAGTATGTTATTTGTTCTGCTAAGTGCGATTGTAAACGAAATAACATTTCTTTATAAAATGCTTTTTTGATTTGGTTTTTTAATTAGCTTTGCTATTGTAACAGGGAAAAAACATTTGTTAAGTATTCATAAAAGATATCTTCCTGACACCATGAAAAGTAAAAGCCCCGCTCTTCGGGGCTTTTTTTTTGTTTTTTCGGTATTCGTTAACTGAACAGGAATGCAATATCATCCTTAGTCAGGCGCTTCATGAATGCATTGTCATCAGAAACGAGCTCGTTGGCAAGGCTGCGTTTACGCTCCTGGAGCTGCAACATTTTTTCTTCCAATGTGTCCTTGCAGATCAGGCGGTAGGCGAAGATGTTCTTCGTCTGGCCAATACGGTGCGTACGGTCGATGGCCTGCTGCTCTACAGCAGGGTTCCACCATGGATCTACGATGTATACATAGTCGGCGGCGGTAAGGTTGAGACCAATACCCCCGGCCTTGAGCGAGATAAGGAACACACGGCACTCATGATTATTCTGGAATTCCTGAATCGCATTCTCGCGCTGCGTGGCACTGCTGCTACCATCGAAGTATACGTAAGGAATGTTCTGCTCTTCCAGGCTCTTGCGTATAAGGCCCAACATACCCAGGAATTGTGAGAATATAAGCACCTTATGGTCGCCCACGTTCTCATTTATTTCACGTGTCAGCTCATCCAGTTTAATAGAGTGGTTGTCAAATTTCTCCTCGTCGTTCATGATGGCGGGTGAGTCGCATATCTGGCGCAGCTTGGTAAGGCCTTGTAAGATGTGCATCTGCGAGCGCTCCATGCCTTTTTCTTCTATCATGCCCAGTATCTGTGAGCGATAGGTATTGCGATAGGCGTTGTATATTTTGCGTTGCTCAGGACCCATCTCGCAGTACATGATGATCTCTGTTTTTTCAGGCAGGTCTTTAGCCACCTGTTCTTTTGTGCGGCGAAGCAGGAAAGGGTAAGTGAGCTTACGCAGCTGCTGTTTCACCTCTGTCTCCTGAAACTTATCAATAGGTGTAGCAAACTCGCTCATGAAGAACTCCCTGCTGCCCAGCATGCCGGGGTTAAGAAAATTCATCTGTGCATAGAGGTCGAACGTATTATTCTGCAGCGGCGTACCACTGAGTGCCAACCTGTTCTTGGCATTGAGCAATAAAGATGCTTTGGCCACCTGCGATTGGGGGTTCTTGATAGACTGCGACTCATCGAGTATCACATAATCGAACTCAAGTTCTTTGAACATCTTGATGTCGCTGCGCATGGTGCCATAGGTAGTGATGATGATGTCAAAACCATCAAATGCGGCAGCGGTCATCGCCCGCTTGGGGCCGTGGTGAATGATCTTGGTAAGTTCGGGAGTGAACTTATTTATTTCATTTTCCCAGTTGAACATCAGCGTAGTAGGGCATACGACCATGTAACGGATGTGGCCATGGGTGTTTTTATAATATTGGAAAAAGGTAAGTGCCTGTACGGTTTTACCTAGACCCATGTCATCGGCAAGTATGCCACCCCAGCCTGCCTCATTCAGGAACTTCAGCCACTGGAAGCCAGCCAACTGGTAAGGCCTTAAAACGGCCTTTAAGTGTTCCGGTGGCTTCACCGCGGTGTAGTCGTTGTCGAGTATGTTCTCGAGTCTTACTTTCTTTATTTCCAGTTCTTCCAGCAGCGATTCTTCGTCTATCTCACTGAGCAATTCATCCAGCACGCTGAAGTGGAATTTCTTAAGCCTTATTTTATTGCCTTTCGTTTCGCCGATCTTGAGCAATAAGCTGTATTTCTGCAGCCAATCCTCTGGCAGCATACCAATAGAGCCATCGCCAAGGCGAACAAAGTTTTGCCTGGATGCAAGCGCCTTCTTTACTTCCATGATGGAAATAGACTGGTCGCCAAATTTGAGCTCTACAGATGCATCGAACCAATCAATGCCACTACTTATCTGCACTAATGTCTCCGGCTTATGGGTATTGATGCGCAGGTTTTTGAGGTCTTCAAAACCACGTACGTCAACATTAGATTCTTTCATCACTTCCATGAAGCGGAAGAACCAATTGTTGGCCAGCACTGATGGGCCGGAGAGATGGAAGTAGTGATCTTTTTTATGGTAAACAATGTCTGTATGCAGACCTTGCAGTTGTTCTATAAATTCTCTTTCTGCATTTTCGTTGCGCTGAATAATATTGATCACTCCATTGGCCGGGTGTATGACATCGCCAAAGAAACCGGGGCTTATTTCATTGCCGTTATAAGAAAAGGAAGGGCGAATGATGAATGTGTTTTCGCGTTCCTGCAGCTGTATGATGCGCTCTGGCTCAGACTTGTCGATACGCTCTACTAACTCTTCTGAAAAATGCACATGCACCAGACTGCTCCACGCCATGACCTTGTCGCGCAGGAATTTATTCCACTCCTTCGCCTTAATGGTCATTACGCCTTTGGGCTGAAATGTTTCCGCGAGGTACATTTCGGGTATGCTTGCCAGGCTGTATATTTTAAAATCATGCACCAGCAGGGCCGAGTTAAGCATCTTTACCTCTTTAAAGGGTACTGCTGCATTCTCTATGGTCCATACCAATGTGATGGTATAATTGTTGCCTTCTTTTTTTACCTCCAGCTGCGGGTGCACCAAAGTGTCTGCAAAGCCGATGGGCTCGATGGATGTAGAGGTAATTGCCTTGCCATTTTTCTTAAGGTATAACAGCGGATAGGCAGAATATCTGTTCAGCAATTTCTGGTATTTGGGCAACAAATACTCCCATAACTGTTCCCTTACTTCGGGTTCCGGTACATCATTGAGTACGTTATCCTGCTCGGAAAGAAAATCGCCGAACGGCAGATTTTTCTTCAGGTACTTAAGCAGTTCATCGGTCATGAACTTACGCACTACCGGTAGCAGGTCGCGTTCATCTTCCTTAAATCGCATCGGGTTCACGTACTGCTGCAGTTCCAGCCGCTCTATGGGCCCTTTGAATTTCTGCCCCTCATCGTCGGTGGTGCCTGCTATGAGGAGTAGATTAACATTGGGGAATTTATCGTAAGTAGTGTCGAGCACCATGCCCAGGCGGCGTTGTTCGAGCACTGGTGGTGGTGCCACCGGGGTTTCTACCACAACGGCTTTAACCGGTTGCGCGGGTGCATTTACTTTCTTTATAGTAGGATCGAGAACGCGCAGAAAAGGTTTGCCATTCTCATACTGGAACATGAATTTACCCTTCAGGTCATCGGCAAGGGTATAGCCATACTGTTCCAGCAGTTTGTTCTTCTGTACATCCCAGTTTTGCATGGCCTGGAAATAGGCAGGGCCGTGCTTTTTGAGCAGCTGCAGAAACAGGGTAGCTTTATGTACACATAGCGGGAAGCGTTTTTCGTCGCAACCGCATGAGGTATCGAAATAGCGTTCTTCGTTTTGCTTGATGAGGATGCGGTAGGTATGGTCGCCATCCTTCATTTCAGCTTCTATCTTTTCATTCTTGTCAGAAACGACCACGGCGCGGTTCTCTGCAGCAAACAGTTCAGCATTGTCGAGCGCATCAGGCGACATGAATAGTTTTAATACCTGCTGGCTTACCTGGCGCATACGCACTACGGTGTGCTTCTGGTCGTAAGTGATCTCGGTATTTTCAAAGAAGCCACTTTGAATGATGTCGTTTAGCTGGAAAAGAGCTGCCACCTCGTGACGGCATATCTCGCCCAGGTTGTAAGGACATTGGCAACGAACGGACAAATCTTTGGTAGTGAGATACTTATTGATCGTAACTGTGTAATAATTCTGATACAGATCGTTGCGAACGCGGAAGCGAACCTGCTCAATGACATGATCGACATCAAGCATTTGTACACCGGAAGTGTAGAAAATCTTTTTGCCCCGGCGCACTACTTCTTCAGTGCCATGATTATAAACAAACTTAAGTATGGCGGGTAACGACATTAAACGAAATTGCCCCGGTTAGAAAAGGCAATCTGCAAAAGTATCGAAAAAGGGGCGTTAAAAATCGTTAAGGCACTATTAATATGTGTTATTGGGGTATTTACGAACTTTTTCAGCACAGTTGCGATAATTTGAAATATGGAAATGTATCATTTTTATTCGACCATATAAATGAGTTTAGAATAATGCTGCATCATTAAAGGCGCAGGTAAACTGCACTTTCACACAACATTTTACATTGGTATTCATTCCATTCCGCCAAAAACGGTTAATATTGCATAGAATTATGAAGCGTTTAGCCATATTGGGGTCGACGGGTTCTATTGGTACGCAGGCACTAGACGTGGTTGCAGCCCATCCGGACCTGTTTGAGGTAGAAATATTGAGTGCACACAGTAATACAACCCTGCTAATAGAGCAGGCAAAACGGTTTAAGCCTAATGCAGTTGTAGTAACTGATGAGTCGAAATACAAAGAAGTAAAGGATGCCTTGATGATGCTACCGGTAAAGGTATTTGCCGGTCAGCAGGCATTGGTGGACATTGTGCAGTGGGATACCATAGACACAGTGCTGGGTGCGATACTGGGCTTTGCAGGTCTGCGCTCCATACTGGCAGCGATAGATGCCGGTAAGCGCATAGCTCTTGCCAATAAAGAAACCCTTGTGGTAGCGGGCGAACTGGTGATGCAGCGCGCACGTGAAAAGGGAGTTGAGATCATACCTGTAGACAGCGAACATTCGGCCATATTCCAATGCCTGATAGGCGAGGACAGCAGCAAGGTGGAAAAGGTGATCCTGACCGCATCGGGCGGCCCCTTTCTGGGGCGGAAGCCTAATTACCTGGTGAATGTGAAGGCGGCGCACGCGCTGCAACACCCTAACTGGACCATGGGCGCCAAAATAACGATAGACAGTGCTACCCTTATGAATAAAGGGCTGGAGATCATAGAGGCTAAATGGCTTTTCGGACTGGAAAATGACCAGATAGATGTGGTGATACATCCTCAGTCAGTTATCCATTCCATGGTACAGTTCACTGACGGGTCCCTGAAATCGCAGATGGGTCTGCCGGATATGAAGCTGCCAATACAATATGCGATAGCCTATCCTCAGCGTATCAGCAATAATTATAAACGCCTCGATTTCAAGGATTTTCCGAAACTTGACTTTGACGCACCTGACTATAAGACCTTCCGCAATCTGGCACTGGCCAAAGAAGCACTTGCCAAGGGCGGCAATGTGCCGTGTGTGCTGAATGCGGCCAACGAAATAGTGGTGCATGCCTTCCTGCAGAACAAGGTAGGCTTCCTGGAAATGAGTGAAATGATAGAAAAAACACTGGAGTGTGTGACCTTTATAGAGCACCCTACGATGGACGACTACTTCCACTCAGATGCAGAAGCCAGAATACATACAACAGAATTTTTGAAAAAAAGTCAATTGTCCATCTACTAAGCTCCAACTATTATCATGCCGTTTAATTCTTTGTTTTTAATGTCCAATGGCTTGTCGCAAACATTGCAGTTATTGGCCGGCCTTTCTTTGCTTATTGTTCTTCATGAATTCGGGCATTTCTTTTTTGCCCGTTTGTTTGGCACACGTGTAGAGAAGTTTTACCTGTTTTTCGACTTCCTGTTCCCTTTCTCGGGCATGCTTAATTTCTCTCTTTTCAAGAAAAAGAAAGGTGATACTGAGTATGGTATCGGTTGGTTTCCGCTGGGGGGATATGTCAAAATAGCGGGTATGGTGGATGAGAGCATGGACAAGGAAGCGCTGGCACAGCCGCCGCAACCATGGGAATACCGCTCTAAGAAAGCCTGGCAGCGCCTGCTGATCATGCTGGGTGGTATTATTATGAACGTGCTGGTAGCCATTGTGCTGTACGTGATCATCTATGGTGTGTGGGGCGACACTTATACGCCGGTGACAAAGGCAACTAGCGGTGTAGTGGTAGATAGTGTGGGGTATTGGATAGGCTTCCGCGATGGAGATATGATCAAGTCGGTAGACGGCAAGACAATCAAAAAACTTGAGGAAATACCGTTGGCGCTGATCTTGCATGACAAGGATGCAACTATCAATGTGGTGCGTAATGGCAAGGATACAACATTCCCTATTCCGTTGGGTACTATTAGCAGACTCATCAAGATAAAGAGTGTTCCAGTATCAGTTCGCACACACGCCATAATAGATACTGTATTGCCTAAGAGCATCGGAGATGGATTGGGTTTGCAGAAAGGAGATAGCATCATATCTGTAAATAACCAGCAGATCAATTACAGCAATGAGTTTGTTGCTTATAAGTCTTCGCACTATGATACGCCACTGGAGATCACCTATGCAAGGGCGGGTAAGCTGAATACGGTGCATACCTCAGTGCCTAAGGATTCGGCAATAGGCATAGTGCTGGGAGAGAGTAAGAAATATTCCGAACACATAACGTATACCCCGTTCACAGCAATAGGAAAGGGAACCCAGGTAATGATGAATAAACTGAGGATATACATCGTTCAGTTCAAATTGCTGGGCTCGCCTGAGGTAAAGGTTAGCCAGAGCATGGGTGGCTTCGGCTCAATGGCTAAAATGTATACCCCTGAATTTCACTGGATAGATTTTCTGAGTCTTACCGCATTCATATCTGTAGCGCTGGCCATAATGAACCTGCTGCCTATACCGGGCCTTGATGGCGGTTACGTGATCTTCCTCTTGTTTGAGATGATCACGGGTAAAAAAGTAAGTGAAAAAGTGATGGAGCGAGCTACAACAGTAGGCCTGGTGATACTGCTGGCACTGATGCTTTATGTGAATGGCCTTGATGTGCTGAAAGCATTTAAAAAGTAAAGGCTGAAAGAATAGAAATTTAATTAATAAATATATTCAGGCGTTGGTATGTCACCAGCGCCTTTTTTGTTGATCAGGGCAATTGCAGGACAGTAGTATATCTGGCGGGAAGGGGTAGGATTTTGTTCAGATGAAATACACAATATGAATATTTTTCGTCTGAAAAGTTATCACTTTTACATCTTTAACTCATATCTTTGCGCAAAATTTCGGAGTTGTAATGAGTTGTAAACGATTCTTTTCCTTATTAGTATTGGTTTTCGGGCTGTTTTGCCAGGTCAATTTCTCATTTGCACAAAATGCAGAAAATGGCGCAACTACGGGCGCTGAAGCGACTAAAGCTCCTGCTGAAGAGAAAAAAGGAATAAATATCACAGAAATAGTCTTTGGTCACGTTTCAGATTCCCACGAATGGCATTTTTTCAGCCTGAAGGGTGAGGGTGGTAAAGAGTCTGCAATAGCTATTCCGTTGCCAATGATCATTTACCAGCCGGGTAAGGGTCTTTCTTTCTTCTCGTCAAGTCATTTTGAAGAGTGGAGCAAGGATGCGACCGGAACACAGATCAGCAATTCATTTGAAGGTGTGCATCTGGAAAAGAAGATCAAGGAGAAAGTGATCGCAGATGATGGTTCTAAAGTTTACGATTTCTCGGTGACCAAGAGTGTACTGTGCATGCTCATTGGTTTTGTGTTGCTGGTATGGCTGATGTCGAAGGCCGCTAAGAATTACAAATATGGCCCGATGCATGCACCTAAGGGTTTCCAGAACTTTATTGAGGTAGTGGTAGTATTTATCAGAGATGAAGTGGGTGTGCCTAACCTCGGTCCTAAGACAGCTAAGTTCATGCCACTGCTGCTGACTATATTTTTCTTTATCTGGATCAACAACCTTTTAGGCCTTTTACCGTTCGGACTGAACTTTACCGGTAATATCACGGTAACTGCATTCCTTGCTCTTGTTGCGTTCATCGTAATGATGGCTAACAGTAATAAACATTTCTGGGCTCACCTGTTAAATCCGCCTAACGTACCGTTCCTCGTGAAGATACTGTTGGTGATCATTGAGGTGATGTCATTGTTCATTAAGCCTGTTGCATTGATGATACGTCTTTTTGCCAACATGCTGGCGGGCCACATTGTGATACTAAGTGTTGTGTGTATGATATTCATTTTTGCTGCGCTCAATAAGGCAGTAGGTGGCATATTTGTACCGGTATCTCTTGGTTTTTCTCTGTTCATGTTCCTGCTGGAGTTGCTGGTTGCAGCTATTCAGGCGTTCATCTTCACTACACTTACCGCAGTATTCCTGGGTCAGGTGATGGAGGGTGACCATGCAGGTGAGACCGGCCATGCACACGAGCACACGGAGAACGAAATAGTTATGTAATTTTTATAAAAAAGAGTTTTTTTTCATCAAAATCCATATAGTATGTCAGTATTAATGAACACAATTATGTTAGCTGGTGGCGATTTAGCTAAAGCTGGTGGCGCAATCGGCGCTGGTGTTGCCGCACTGGGTGCCGGTGTAGGTATCGGTCAGATCGGTAAAGGTGCAGTTGAATCAGTTGCACGTCAGCCGGAAGCTGTAAGCGATATCCGCTCTAACATGATCCTGACTGCTGCCTTCGTAGAGGGTGTGGCACTGTTCGCGGTAATCGCGGGTATCCTCGCTATCTTCGCTTAGTAGCAAGAAAAACTTAACTGCATCCTACGCATAGGGCCGCGGATGCAGTTATTCTTAAAACAAAATGTCAAAAGCGCTGCTTTTGAGTGTATATAAAGACTATTGTCAATTAACCAATTAACTGAATAAAAATGGAATTGCTGACCCCGGAACTCGGTTTATTTGTCTGGACAACCATCGCCTTTCTGGCATTGCTTTTCATCCTGAAGAAATATGCTTGGAAGCCAATCCTTACATCATTGGGCGAGCGTGAAAAAGGCATCGCAGACTCGATCTCTACCGCTGAGCGTGTAAAGAGCGAAATGAGTCAGCTGAAATCAGAAAACGAAAAGCTGATGGCTGATGCACGTGAAGAGCGCGCTGCTATGATGAAAGAAGCTAAGGAACTGAAAGAGCGCATTGTGAGCGAAGCAAAAGAGCAGGCGAAAGCTGAAGCAAACAAGATCATTGTAGATGCTAACCTGCAGATACAACAGCAGAAGATGGCCGCTATGACCGAAGTGAAAAATGAAATAGGTGCACTGGCTGTGGAAGTAGCAGGAAAGATACTGCGCAAGCAACTGGGCAGCACTGAAGGACAAGAGGCATATATGTCTATGATGTCCGGTGATATTAAACTGAATTAGTCAATTCGGCGATCAGACAATTGGCCATTTGGGGGTTGTCTATGTGCCGGGTTAGTAAATATATTTTCAGACGGTAGTCATTTTGACGGTAGTACATTGTCGAATTGCCAGATTGCCGAATTGTCAAATAGAAAAAAATATGCAAAATCCACGTCTAGCAGGACGATACGCAAAAGCTTTACTTGACATGGCTGTTGAGCACAACACGCTGGAGGTCACGTTGAAGGATATGCAATTGCTTGACAGCATTTGCAGGCAGAGTGCTGATTTCAACACTATGCTGCGTAGCCCTATTATCACAGGCGATAAAAAATATACTATTATCAATGCTGTTGCAGGTGATAGCCTTAACGACCTGACCAAAAGGTTTCTTCATTTGCTGGTGACCAAAAACCGCGAACTGAACATGCCTGAGATAACCGTAGCATTTATAGAGCAGTACAATGTGCTGAAGAATATAAAGACGGTGAACCTGACCACTGCAACAGTAATGGACGATAGGACACGCGCTATGCTGCTGGGAAATATCACGCCATTTATGTCTGGTGCAACAGTAGAGCTGAAGGAAAAAGTGGACGCAGACCTGATAGGAGGTTTTGTACTGGAAGTAGGCGGTAAATTATTTGATGCGAGTGTGAAGAAGAAGCTGAACGATATCAAATCAAGCATTGTAGACCATAGTTACGAGTCTAAAATGCCATAAGGGCAGGAAGCTGTCAACAAGGAAGGAATTAATTTTTGAATAATAACACAATTATATATGGTTAACATTAAACCGGATGAAATATCGGCGATATTACGCCAGCAGCTCAGCAACGTTAACAGCGGTGCAAGCCTGGAAGAAGTAGGTACCGTATTACAAGTAGGTGATGGTATCGCTCGCGTATATGGACTTACAGGTGTACGCCAGGGTGAGCTCGTAGAGTTTGCTAATGGTGTAAAGGCAATTGCCCTCAACCTTGAAGAAGACAATGTTGGTGTGGTAATGATGGGTGACTACCTGGATATCCGCGAAGGAGATACAGTACGTCGTACCAACAAGATCGCTTCTATTAAGGTAGGAGAGGGTATTGTAGGCCGCGTGGTGAACACCCTGGGCGAGCCAATAGATGGTAAAGGCCCTATAACTGGTGAACTGTATGAAATGCCATTGGAGCGTAAAGCACCGGGTGTTATCTTCCGTGAGCCGGTAAAGGAACCCCTGCAGACAGGTATCAAAGCTATTGATGCGATGATCCCTATCGGTCGCGGACAGCGTGAGCTGGTTATCGGTGACCGTCAGACAGGTAAGACCGCTATCTGTATAGATGCGATCATCAACCAGAAAGAGTTTTACGAAGCAGGCAAGCCTGTATATTGTATATATGTTGCTATTGGCCAGAAAGCATCTACCGTAGCCGGTGTGATGAAGACGCTGGAAGATAATGGCGCTATGGCTTACACTACTATTGTGTGCGCCTCGGCATCTGATCCTGCACCATTGCAGTTCTACGCACCATTTGCCGGTGCTGCGATAGGTGAATTCTTCCGTGATACCGGCCGTCCGGCATTGATCGTTTATGATGATCTGTCTAAGCAGGCTGTGGCTTACCGTGAGGTATCATTGCTGCTGCGCCGTCCGCCAGGACGTGAGGCTTATCCGGGTGACGTATTCTACCTGCATAGCCGTTTGCTGGAGCGCGCCGCTAAGGTGATCAACAGTGACTCTGTAGCCAAGGATATGAATGACCTGCCGGAAAGCATCAGGCATATGGTGAAAGGTGGTGGTTCACTGACGGCATTGCCAATCATTGAAACACAGGCCGGTGACGTATCTGCATACATCCCTACCAACGTTATCTCTATCACCGACGGACAGATATTCCTTGAGTCGAACCTCTTCAACTCAGGTATACGCCCTGCGATCAACGTAGGTATCTCTGTAAGCCGCGTGGGTGGTAATGCACAGATCAAGTCAATGAAGAAAGTATCAGGTACGCTGAAGCTCGACCAGGCGCAGTACCGTGAGCTGGAGGCGTTCTCTAAGTTCGGTGGTGACCTTGATGCTACTACCAAGAACATCATCGACAAGGGTGCACGTAACGTGGAATTCCTGAAGCAATTGCAGTTTAATCCATACAGTGTTGAAAAGCAGGTAGCAGTTGTTTACCTGGGTACTAACAACCTGATCCGCGAGGTTCCTTTGAAGAATGTGAAAGCATTTGAAGAAATGTTCCTGCAGCAGATGGAGCTGAAGTTACCTGACGTACTGAAGGAATTCAAGAAGGGTAACTTACCTGAAGAAGGGATTGCTAAAATGACCAAACTGGCACAGGAACTGGTTCCACAGTTCAAGAAGTAATTGTACAGAAGTTATAAATGAAGAGGGTGTCTCAAAATTCTGAGACACCCTCTTTTTATTTGGGTACCTGATGGAGTCAGGTGCTCAGTTATGCGATACCCGGAGGATTCACTTTACCTTTGATACAGTCTCTAGGTTTGCTCTTTTTCGGAGCGTGGATCAATTTTCCACCGGGAAGTATAATTTGAACTTAGCCCCCATGTCGGGTTCGCCCTGTGCGGTGATATAGCCCTCGTGATTGGCCATAATACGCAGGCATAAGGCCAGGCCTATGCCTTTACCCTCAAAGCCGGCCTCCTGCTGATGCAACTGCTGGAATATGCCAAACATCTTGGTGATGAATTGCTGATCAAAGCCAATACCGTTGTCGGAGATAGTAATGCGGTTGAACTTTTTATTCAGCAAGTTGGGGTTGATGCTTTCCAACTCATGCCCGTTGATGACATCGTGGCTGACAGTAATGATGGTTTTTATTCCATTTCGGCTGAATTTAAGCGAGTTATCCAGGATCTGGTTGAACAGTATCTTCAATTGCTGCTCGTAGCCATTTACAGGTGGTAATAGCTTTATCTCTACCATGGCGTCTTTTTCTCTGATCTTCTGTTCCATATCCATCACGATGAACTGGAGTGTACGGTTCAGGTCTATGTTCGTCCGGGCCTCATCGATTTTGGTAAGGCTGGTAAGGCTCATGAGGTCTTTGATGAGCGACTGCATCCGCATAGCAGCGTTATTAATGCGCTCGAGGTTTTCCTGATAATTATTTTCGTTTTTGGCTGATCGTACATAAAGCAGCATATTGCTGAACACCTGTATCTTGCGCAATGGCTCCTGCAGGTCGTGAGAGGCTACATAGGCAATCTCCTGCAACTCGGAGTGCGAGCGCCTGAGGTCGATGACTTTTGCCTGTAATTCGTCCTGAAAATGCATTCTGCCACGCAACTCCTTGATAAGGATGATGAACAGGAACAAAGTGACGATACAGAAAATGATCAATAGCCAACGGATGGAGCTGGTGGTCAACTGCTCGTAAAAGTATTCCTCTTTGTACCTGGTAGCTTTCAGCTCGCTTTCAGACTGGTGTATAGTGTGCAGTATGTTAGAGCAGTTCAACATCAGTTGCCTGCTGTCGTAATAGAAATGAGATGGGGATGACTCCGCGGCAGTGTCCGTATAGTGTATGTTTTCGCGGGCTGCATTTACCCTGAGTGCTACAGCTGCATTGAGGGAGGTAATATTTTTTTGAAGTTCAGCATTATCTTTAGTGAGGTTGCGCAATGCCGCAATACTGTGGCGGAGGCTATCAACAGAATTATTGAGAAACCTGATGTACATGGTGTCTTTGGTGATCATATAGCCCCTTTCGCTACGGTCGATATCCCTGATCCCTTTTTCTGCATCATATATCTTTTCCATCACGAAACCCGAATGGTCCATCAGGTCGGAATAGTTGATGTACATGTTGAGCCGCTGAATGGAAAACAATGAAAGTATCCCCATCAATACGAAGGACACGGAGAAGGCCACTGCAATAAGAAGTAATCTTTTCTTCATTGATAATCAAATCTACACTATGTAGAACAATTTCCTCATGAAAATATGAGCAACAAGGCTTATTATGTTTAATGTTTTTAATATTAAACATAATATATTTCATAAGCCGTTACTGTTTAGCATTTTGTTAGTTGCGAGTATTTTTATGTGTGTGCGAGTGTAGTTTGGCTCTATGCTTGCAATATAGCCATTGAAAACACTACTCTTATGATCAGTCAGCAACAGAGTCAACGACAGCAACTGAAGATACTGCCACAGCAGATACAGTTGCTCAATTTGTTCTTCTTGAACTCGCTGGAATTGGAACAGCGTATCAAGAATGAACTGGAAGAGAACCCCTTTCTGGAGGCAACAGAAAAGAACGACGAAGACGGCGAAGTGAAAACATCGAAAGACGAAGTTCAGGACTACCAGGATTGGGATGAGATACGCTATGAAGATGTGCCTGATTATAAGTCTGACTATCAGAACTATTTTGATCAGGATACAGCACCTAATAAGCCTATAATAAGCTCCAGCTCTTTTAAAGAAGATGCGGTGCAGCAATTACAGCTATTGTCACTCAGCGATGAAATGCGTGGTTACACCGAATACTTAGTGTATGTGCTGAACAATGACGGATTTATGGACAGGCCGCTTGATGAAATTGCAGAGGACATGTCTTTCCATTATCACCGGATGATAGAGGAAAAGACAGTGCGCGAAGCGTTGACTATAGTACAAACACTGGAGCCCGTGGGCATAGGTTCCTGCAGCATTAAAGAATGCCTGCAGCTGCAGCTGAAAGTGATGGACCAGTCGAAGCCATATGTAAAGTGTGCGGTGAATATGCTGGAACATCACTACAATGACCTCATGCATCGCCAGTTTGAAAAGATACACCACTCATTGAAGATCAATGATGAGGAGCTAAGGGCTGTGCTGGATCTTATAAGTGGCCTGAAATTTCACCCGGTTGCGGAAACCTCATCTTCTGATCCCAAAAACACGATTATACCCGACTATATTATCACCAATTACGGCGACAATATACAGGTAAATCTATACACCAGCCGCGCGGGTACCGTGTTTGTAAACCAGTCGCTGCATGACAGCCTGGCCAGCCAGATAGGTAGTAAAGACAAAACTGCGGGCCAGTATGTGAAAAGCAAACTAAGCGCTGCCGAATGGTTTGTAAGCGCCGTAAGGCAGAGAGAAGATACTATGCTGCGCGTTATGAAGTGCATAGTAGCCCTGCAGCAGGATTATTTTATAGATGGAGATATCAGGCTGTTGAAGCCAATGGTGCTGCGCAATGTATCTGACATGTCGGGGCTGGATATATCTACCATATCCCGTATTACCAGTAATAAGTATGCGGAAACCCATTTCGGTATTATCTACCTCAAAGACCTCTTCAGTGAAGGCATAGCCGACCAGAAGGGTGAGGTGATCAGTAATAAAGTGATCCAATCGGTGATAGAAGAGGCTATTAAGTCGGAAGATAAGAAGCATCCGTTCACTGATCAGCAACTGGTGAATATCTTATTGTCCAGCGGGTACAACATAGCCCGTAGGACCATAGCCAAATACAGAGAGCAGATGCAGATACCTATTGCGCAAATAAGAGCGGTATGGGCATAAATGAGCTGGCAATTAGCTGATAAATATTGTACTTTTAACGTAAACTATACCCTTTTCTGAATTTATGGATAAAATACTTGTTGTAGACGACGACAATGATATGTGCTTATTGCTGAACCGCTTTTTGACAAGGAACGGTTATAATGTGGCTGTGGCGAATAGTGGTAGCGAAGCAATGGACTGGCTAAAGAAAAATAAGCCATCATTGGTGTTATGCGATTTCAGGCTGGATGACATGACAGGCACCGAACTATTGGGCAAGATAAGGGAAGTGCATCCCGAAGCATCGGTAATTATTATTACCGGGTATAGCGACGTGAAAGACGCAGTAGAGGTAATGAAGCTGGGTGCATATGATTACGTGACCAAACCATTATTTCCGGATGAAATATTGCTGACCATAAAAAAGGCGCTGAGCGAGGAACCCCGGGGGGCGTCGCCGGCTAAGCCGGTGCAAAGCAATGGCAGCACAAGCAACGGTGTAAAAGCAAAAGCCACGCCTGGTGGGAAGTACATAAACGGAAAAAGCGGTGAATTTGCTATTGTGGTGAAGCAGATAGAGCTGGTAGCGCCTACTAACTACAGTGTTATCATTTACGGGGAGAGCGGAAGCGGCAAAGAAGCAATAGCGCAGCAGATACACGAAAAGAGCAAACGTGCGGGTAAACCGTTTATTGCAATAGACTGCGGAGCCTTATCAAAAGAACTGGCTGGTAGCGAGTTTTTCGGTCATGAGAAGGGTGCATTCACGGGGGCACTTAGTCAGAAGATCGGGAGCCTGGAACTGGCAAATGGGGGTACTATATTTCTTGATGAGATCGGTAACCTGTCATATGACATTCAGGTGTCACTGCTTAGGGTAGTGCAGGAGCGTAAGATAAGAAGGGTAGGTGGTACCAAAGATATAGACTTTGATGTGCGAATACTGGTGGCAAGCAATGAGCGCTTGTGGGAAGCCGCGCGTGCAGGTAAGTTCAGGGAAGACCTTTACCACAGGTTCAATGAGTTTACCATAGAGGTGCCGGCATTGCGCGACCGCAAGGGAGATATTATGCTGTATGCACATCACTTTCTGGATATGACAAATGTAGAACTGGGAAAGAACGTAACCGGATTCTCGAAAGAAGTAGAGGAGATACTCAATAACTACGTGTGGTATGGCAACTTGCGCGAACTGAAGAACGTGGTAAAGCGCGCTACATTGCTATCAGACGGGGAATTGATTGAAGCAATATCACTTCCTTTTGAGATAACCAATTTCAGTAAGCTGCAATTTGAGTCACCTTTTACAAGTGCTAAGAGCAAAGACGCGGCAACACAGCCAGCGCAGGGGGCAGCAGTTGCGCCATTCGAAAATAAACTGAAGAGTGCCAACCTTGATGCAGAATATGAGGTGATACTGAACGCGCTGAAGCAGGTGAACTTCAATAAGAGCAAGGCTGCAAAGCTATTGAACGTAGATCGCAAAACATTGTATAACAAGATGCGGCAGTTCAAGGAATTCAACATGGATTGATAAGTAAGTTTGATACCATAAACCACACCATGAAAGGACAGAATAATGACTGGTGAGACTACAAAAGAGAAAATAGATTTTTATAAACGATTAGCAGCATCTGGCCCCGGACTGGTGGCAATAATGAAGTTAAGCGACCTGAGCATTGTTTTTGTGAACAATGCTTTTGAGCATTACCTGGGGTATACGCAGGATGCTATTGAAACCGAAGGGCTACAATTTACACAGCTTCTGGATAAATACCAGCTCACCAGGTTTG
>Ga0164296_1000819_pt1 | contig 35275 bp, 34 predicted proteins | sample GEODES057metaG_FD_113533 | JGI IMG/M metagenome (GOLD analysis project Ga0164296, IMG submission 113533) | Dystrophic lake water microbial communities from Trout Bog Lake, Wisconsin, USA - GEODES057 metaG | ecosystem: Environmental > Aquatic > Freshwater > Lake | place: USA: Trout Bog Lake...
CCTTCTAATGGATAGTGAGCAGGATAATATACATTGGCATGACTTATATAACCATAGTTATGAGACTGTGCTTGGATTGTTCCTATATCTAGTATACCACCATAGTTGATACTTGAGTCCAAGAAGGAAGCAGAGAGTAATTCTCCACTGGTATTGTTATAACTTTGGTCATAGAATGTTCCTTGATAAATATCACTATTATTGAAGCTATAATCATGGAAATCGGCAGTATATAATATACCACTGGCATTCTGAGATGTTCCATAGAATGATGCATTTCCTGCAATATTACCGGGAGTTCCTTGTGCAATTGATAATGGTGCAGAAGGAGGAGTAAAGTTTTGTGTATAGATTGCTTTTCCTTTAATAATACGAAGTTCATCCATCCATCCTTGGAAAGGATGGTTATCAAAACTATTTCCTATAATTGGTCTATATGGTATTGATTGATATGTATTTCCATCATTGTATGTTCCTTGTAGATTTCCATCTACAAAAAGATAGCTTGTTCCGTTTTGTCTAGAAACTGCAACATGATGCCATCCATCATATGGATATATACCATTATTACTACCAACGATAACATCCCCTTGTTGCCAAGTGTTGAATGTTATTTGCCAAGGATTACAAGGACGTAGATATATACAGAAAGAATTTTGATTAGACCAATCTCTAGTATCAAATATAACCAGATTAGAACAGTTATATGTTGCCAATTGTAACCAAAATTCTATCGTAAAATCTCCAGTTCCAAAATTAAAATTATTACCAGCATTATTTGCAGGATATATTTCACTAGAATTTCCATCAAAATAAATAGAACTTCCACCAAATTTACTTTGACCATTATCAATATAAGGATAACCATTCCAACTAAAAGATGTATTATGATTTGAAGAATCAACAAAATTCTGAGATCCATAAGAATCATCAAAATGCATCAATAGCAAGGTATCAATAAACTGACCATTTGTTGCTGTATCATGAAACACAGCATTTCCAGAAACACTACCAACATTCAATGATGTACCAGCAAAAATTGCAGAGTTTGAAACAACAGAAGAATTGATTGATGATCCATTAAATTCGGCATCAAATACAACACCATTTAAATTTTGTGTTGAATCATTAAATGTTGCTGTACCTAAAACTGAACCTGTTTTACTAACAGGTGATGGTGGAAGTGTGAATGGAGCAGTTGGAGGTGTAAAATTTGATGTATATGCTGCATATCCATTAATAATTCGGATTTCGTCAATATAACCATCCAATGCTATATTGGAATTACCATAATAATTTCCTATCTGGAAAGTATCTCCCCAATAAATTGGTTGTGTTGTATCACCAAAAGTAGATGCTCCTGTATTTTGTCCATTTATGAACATCTGAAGATTACCATTTTGACGAGTTACAGCAACGTGGAACCATTGATTTGTATAAGGAACGCCTTGACCATTGTTTAATCCAAGATCCCAACTAGAACCACCCGGATTATTTGCACTATGACATAAAAATTGAATATATCCGTTAGTCTCTACATAAAACAACCAGCCAGAAGCATCTTCACTGTTTTGTGTTGTATTCATAAACCACTGATAACCACCAGTATTATTAAGCCACAACCAACATTCTATAGTAAAATCACCTGCAAAGCCTAAAGTAGGATCACTACCTATTGTTAATCCATTGCCTCCATTAACATTTAAACTTCCAGATCCAAATTTTGCCTGACTTGATGCTATAACAGCACCATTAGTATTAAATTGTCTATTGAATGTTGAAGAATCATTGAAATTCCCATCAAAATGCATCAATAAATCTACAGTTTCTCCATTTGTTGAAGGAACTTCTCCATTAACTGCAAGATTACTGAATATTGCATTTCCAGAAACACTACCAACATTCAATGAGTTATTATTAAATCCAACATTACCAAATATTACAGGATCTAATCCATCAACAGGTACAAGCATTACTGTTGGTGTTAAGAAATTTGCAGTATAAAGAGCTTTTCCATTTACAACACGAAGATCTTCTATCCAACCGTTATATGTATCTGTTGATCCATTAGTATCTGTTCCTATATAACTATTTTGGAAATTTCCAAGATCACTTGTATTTGCAAATGCACCATTAGCAACACCATTTACATAAAAAGTTATTGTTCCATTTTGTCTAACTAAAGCAAGATGTGTCCAAACATTTGATGCAACTGCAATTGAACCATAACTTGTAGAATTGGTATTTGCGTCATAAAAATAAAGATATCCACTGTTATTTTGAATACCAAAATCAAATGAAGTTGATGGTGTACCTCCAGCTACTATTCTATTGGAATAAAGTCCAGTGTATCCACTTGTACTAGCAAAAGCAACAGGATATACCCAAACTTCTACAGTAAAATCATCAGTTCCTAGTGTAATATCAGTTGTTGCGATTGTATTTGCATTAAGCCAAGAAGAACCATCAAGATAAAGGGAAGGAGGGCTATATCCAGAATCTGTACTGACATTGTATAAACCATGATCTGTGCTTATATAAGGTTGACCACTAAATGTTATTGTCTGGTTATAAATTGATGCATCGGGAAATACTTGTGATCCATTAGTACCACCGAAATTCATCATCAATACTGTATGGTAAGGATATTCAGTCAATGATCCATTTGTAGAACTGTCTAAGAAAAGAGCATTTCCTTTAATATTTCCAAAATTATATGTAGTTCCATGAAATATTGCAGAATTTGAAACATTTAATGTAATTTGTTCTAATGAAGAATTTTCAAAGAAACTTGCATTATGTGCAATCGCTTCTCCTTGAGAAACTTTAGTTATTTTATCATAAATCTTAACATCAATTCCTGATGTTGGGAGATATGTTACAGGAGCACCTATATCGTCTGTCCAGTTTGCTAAATTAGACCAATCTCCATCACCTGCTGCATTTGTAAATCTTACAGGATAGCCATGATATGTAAGTGTTCCTTGAACAATACCACCTAATGGTGAAGGAACGGGATACCAAACATCTGCATTTCCTTGAACTATACCAGAATTTGTTGAATTATTATAAAAATTAGCATTTCCAGTAATTGTCCCAAGAGTTCCAAAGAAATCAGCATTTGAGGAATTATCTAAAAAGGTTACATTACCCTGAAGAGTTCCTATATTGGAACTATTATTATAAAAAGTAAAACTAGAAAAGGCAAAAAGAGTAATAAAGTTCTTTGCATTGTCGTAAAAAGAATAAGAATGAGATTGTGCAAAATTTCCTGTATTTTGAGTTATATTTTCAAAAATTTGAACATTAAAATCACCAAGAGGAAGAATTGTAGCAGGTGATCTACCTTCTGCATCTGTCCAATTGAGAGGATTTGACCAATCACCATCTCCTGATGTATTTGTAAATCTAATAGCAAGAACTTGTGGAACATAATCCCAAAGTTGAATAGCTTTATTAACACCATTTACACTTAAAAGTAAGAAAGCACCTGTTGCTGTTGCAGGATTATATAAAGTTTCTGCTCTGGCGTGTGTTAATTCTATTGTAGCTACCTGAACAGAACTCAACACAGAGACTGTACTGTTGAATTGTGCTGGTTGTGTTAGGATTTCTAATGACATGGCTGATTATATATTACTTATTTAGAAAGATATTCCCACAGTTGATCTTAATACATCTAAATCAAAGAAAGATTGTTTGAATTTTACTATACGATAAGGAATTCCTCCAAAATCCATAGCAAATACAAGAGGTTTACTTGGTGAATCTATACTTGATGAATTGAATTCTAAAATTTTTGGATATTGAGTTACTGTATCAAGGACATGTGACCATGTTCCATTATCTTCTTGAACTACTGTATATGAACCTCTATATGATGATGTTCCATTTGGTGAGAAAACAGATGATCTGTGATATGCAACACCGTTTATAGGATCAATTTCATAGATAACACCACGACATGCAGGAGCATTATTTCCGGGAAATCCATCTCCGGGTTGTGATTCGTCATCATATATTGATATTACAACGTTATTTGGATTATGAATAGGTGCAATTTCAGGATGCCATCTAGCATCATGGTTTCCAACTGTTCCACTATATTGAAATCCATTATATGTGGGTTCATTATTGATGTTTGAATATGTAGCATTCATCCATTTTGTACTTGCTACTCTACTTCCATATGCTACAGACTGTAAGGTTCCAGCACCATTAAGATAATATCTTCCACTTATTACCCATAATACGTTTTTACTGTCATGATCAATAGCAGCAACTGCCCCAACATGTCTCATACTGATGAGTATTTGCCCAGTAGTAGGATGCACATCAATGGAATTGTTATGATAATAATCATACCAAGTATTATTAAAGCAATCATGTGAATGCCAATCCCATTGAACAGTATGTGTTGTATCCTGTTCTTGTAGGTAGAATCCGTTATTTGTATAAACGTGACCCATAATGTTTCCTGTTCTATTTGAAGGACCAGTTAATTCTTGACCTTCATGTACATCCCATCCTTCTACCCATGATCCATCATTATTTAAAAGATCATATGTAAAAGCCTGAATAGCATTTGCACTAAGTTGTAAAACTTTCTGTGGTCCACCATTTTGGTGTAAGAATATTCTATTACGATCTTTACCCTTATGTACACTGATTGTGTTATATCCACAATACCAAATAGGAACACCATTATGGTCATATATTACAGGATAATAATCATTATATCCGATAGCATAAAAACCGGGAACATATCCTGCTTGTGGTGATGTTGTAACATTTCCAAGAGGAACATTATTGTTTATAAATCTTATATAATAAATGTTGGTTGTATTATAAATCTGTAATGCCTGATCAACAGTTGCAGTACCGCTTGTGGTATTTCCGTTTATTGTTACACTATAACTAATACCAGAACCAGAACCACTATTTGTAACAACAGCATAATCTGTTGTATCGGGATTAAATGTTGGGAAAATAGTATTTCCATTACATGAAACGGTAATACTTGTTATATTACTTGGACCTTCAATATTAATTAAATGCGAAGAAACTATAGGAGTTACATAACCAATATATGTGATGTTTCCATTTACAGTTCCACCGATTGGATTTGGTGATGGGTGATGAACTTCAATGTCAGAATTAATTGTTCCAGTATTTGTAGAATAATCATATAATCTGAAAAGATTTGATGCTCTTCCTGTTATAGTTCCATGATTGGAACTTTCTTGTGTTAATGTTACATTAGTCGCATTTAATGTTAGTCCTGAACCCCAAGCTGCATTATCATAGAACGTAACATTGTTTACAGTTACAACATTTCCACTGACACTAGTTACATTAGAATATATTCCAATATTACTATTTGCATCTGGGAGATATACTACAGGAAGACCAAAATCATCTGTCCAGTTTGCCAAATTATTCCAATTTCCATCATTGGCTGTACCTACAAATTTTGTAGCAAAATAACCACGATATGAAATACTTCCATCAACTCTTCCACCAATTGGATAAGGAGAAGGATAATAAACTATTACATTACCAGCAACATGTCCTGTACTGTTTTGATTTATAGCACCTTGACTGAAAGTTGCATTGTTGTAAACAGTTCCAGAATTTATAGCAGTTCCTGTGAACGAAGCATTACCATCTATTGTTCCTGTATTTGTGGAACTATCTAAGAAATTTGCATCTCCGCTTAATACTCCAGCAAATGTAGAATTTTGATGGAAGTATGCAGAATTGGAAACAACAAGAGTAGCTCCAGCACCCCAAGAAATGTTATCATAAAAATTAATTGTATTTGCAGCAGCAACACCTTCAGAAACTTGATTTACTGAATTGTAAAGACTTATGTCTGATTGATTATCAGGAAGATATGTTACTGGGTATCCATTAATGTCTGTCCAGTTATGAACATTTGCCCAATCACCATCACCTGTTGAATTAATGAAATTTACACCAACAATAATAGGTGTAAACAATCTAATAGCCTGTACTTCTCCATTAATACTAAGGATGAGATAATTTCCATTTGCTGTTGTTGGTCTTTCTAAGAATTGAACTCTTGAGTTATAAAGAGCAAGTCCTGTTGCTGTGATTAGACCTTGTGAACAAAGACTATTAACAAATGTAGAATTGTTTCCAATTGCATTAATATTTGATCCTAATACAAAGCTATTATTACCGCTTAATGAATTGGTATTACCACCTACAATAACAGAATAATTTCCTTCTATTGTGTTATTTGTTCCTTGTGTTGGAACAATATTATTACCAATAAGAGCATATGCAGAATTCTGACTTACATATGTAAAAAGTGATTCAAGACTGTTTCTGCTTATTCCATCAATTGTTTGAGCACTTCCTGTAATATCACCAATAACAGTACCAGAAAGTGAACCAAGAATATTGGCTCTAAGGGTATCTATTTTAAATGTTGGATCACTGTAATGTAAAGTTGGACCATCTAAAGGCTCGGTTGTTAACCCACTAAAAAGAGACCAAACACCACTAAGTGCAGAACGTACAAGACCTGTATGTTGATATAATCCATTATTAAAGTGACCAACTAAACCAATATCATAAACATTTCCTTGTCCATGTAATGATTCATTAAGATATATAATTGGAGAAGAAACTGTAAGAGTTGAAGTGTTTAAAGCAACAGAAGTTCCAGCAACATATAAACTACCACCAACACTTAAATCACCGGGAGTTCTTAAGGTATTTGGTAATGAGATAACAGCACTTCCATCTGGATTATTCGAAACTGTAATTTGATTATCTGTTCCAGAAATTCTTGCTTGAAGATATGTAGAACTATTTGCTACAAGATTTGTATATGCAGTATTTCCTCCAATCCATGATGCTGAATTTGAATTAACATCAGTGTAAACACTGTTCCAATTAGCTGATGTATTGTTAACTAATGTATCAACTGCTAAAATGTTTCCACTGTAAGTGTTTACAAAGGTATTACCAAGAGCACTTGTTCCATTTACATATGTATAAACAGCATTCCAATTACCTGATGTTTTATTTACTAATGTGTCAACTGCTACAATATTATCTTTATTATTAAGAATAAAGGTATTTGTTGAAGCTTGTATTGTACTGACACCATTAACATAAGAATAAACACTATTCCAATTACCAGAAGTGTTATTTACAATACTATTAACAGAGGCATTTCCTGTTGATATATTATTAACATAAGAATAAACACTATTCCAATTACCAGAAGTGTTATTTACAATACTATTAACAGAGGCATTTCCTGTTGATATATTATTAACATAAGAATAAACACTATTCCAATTTGCTGATGTATTATTAACTAAAGAATTAACAGAAGCATTATTTGTGGAAATATAATTTACATATGAATATACACTATTCCAATTTGCTGATGTATTATTAACGATTGTATTAACTGATACAATATTTGCACTATTTGCTAATATAAAAGCTGTAGCTAATTGTTGATTTGCTTCTATAGAACTATTGTTTATGACATAAGAATATGCAATGTTCCAATTTCCAGAAGTGTTATTAACAATCGTATCTACTGCTAAGATGTTTGCACTGTTTGCAAGAACAAAACCTGTAGTTAATTGTTGATTTGCTTCTATAGAACTATTGCTTATAACATAAGAATATGCAGTATTCCAATTTTGATAATCATTTTTTACAATATTATCTACAGTTATAATATCATTACCATTTGTTGTTGTAAAATAAAATGCATAGTCCCAACCTTCATATTTGTTTGCTACTATAGCATCATTTTCTAAAATAGAATTTCCATATATATTAACAAAAGAATAAGCATTATTCCAATTTCCAGAATTACTTTCTACATTAGTTAAATTGTTCAATATAGAATTAAAAGAATCATTGCTCACTGCACTTAATCCAACATCATTGTTGGTTAAAACAACATCTCCTACTCTTCCGTTTACGGTATTGACCATTCCGCCACCACCTTCTGCAATCTGAATAGAATCTCCAGCATTATCTGGATTTGGAACTATAATAATTGTGTCGCTCATCTTGTGAAGTGTGAAATTACTGGAAATAATCCTGTGAAATAGGTTTTTACATATCCACTAGGATATAGAACCTTTAAATCATAGTTATAATTACCAACAGGTATATTTACTACTTGTGTAGGTATAGTTATTGTTCCTGCTGAAGCTGGGTCCATTATGGTTATGCCTTGATTGCCACTTGTGCTTAAAGTCAAAACAGAAGGGCTATCAATAGATAACCTTACTTGCATTCTTACTTCTGCATTAGTCAAATCTATAGCACTACCTAAATGGGTAAATGTAACAGAAGTAAGACCTTTCCAAGTGTCTCCTTGGATGTGAACTGGAAAATTATATACAGGCGTAGGATTATCTGGCATACCTATATACTTATGTCAAAATATATTCTTTCTTATGCAGTTGTTTCAGCTTCTGGTGCAGGGGCTGCTTCGCCACCAGCAGGGGGTTCTGTTCCTGCTTCTGGAGCAGCACCAGCCTCACCTTCTGGTGGGGTGGAAGATCCACCACCACCTCCACCAAATTCAGGAATACTGGAAGCAGAAATACCACCTCCACCGCCCCCGCCACCACCGCTTGGAGCACCAGTTTCAGTAGCTGCATTTTCAGCAGCTTCTAGGTGTTCTCTCCAATTCGGACCACTACCTTCAATTTGACTGAGTTCCCACTTCAAAGCAGCGTCTTTACGCTTCCATTCCATATTCTCACCAATCTTGGCATCAGAATAATCAAGATAATGTCTTTGAGCAAATGTGTTTGAAATACCATCATTATTACTCATGTCTTGGAAGTTCTTGAGCTTAAGTTCAAGAAGCTGTTGCTGACGAAGAGCAAAGAAGTTAGAAGGAGGTGTAAAGTGTAGATTAATATAGGACTCATGGAGTTTAAGTTCTTTCCACCAACCTCTTAATTTTAAATGAGTTACAAAGGAATCTTTAAGACCTGTAGCAATTTGTTGTTGAACTCTGCAAATGAATTTAGCAAATCTAAGTTCTTGTCTTAACATTTCTGTACCATCTTTAAATGGTTCATTAGGATTGAGTCTTGTTTCAGGAACCTTAAGACTCTTATAAAGTTTATTAACAAAGTACATGAGGTCATCAAGTTTTCCAAGATTTTGACCACCATTCATCATTTCGACATCTGATCCTACTTCACCATTTCTTCTAGCGAACCAATAAGAATCCAACATTGTCTGTGGATTGTAGATATTACCAGCACCCGGACTATTAGCATCAGCATTATAAGTTTGCTTGCTCCAATATTGTTGCATAAGTTGTTTCATATATCCTTCTGCTTTTGCGGGAGGCATATTACCAACATCAATTTTAAACTTCAGACGCTCTGGAGCACGAACCATTCGGTAAATGATAATGGAATCTTCCAAGAGAGAAAGTTGTTTGTATGCTCTACGAGCATTTTCAATGAAAGGAATACGAATAGATTGATCTTCATTCCACATTCCAGAATGGATGTAGGTAATCTGATTACCTTGGAGTGTAACAATCTGTTGCTGAAGAGAATTTACAGGACTTACATTGCTCTGAACTTGTGAAAGAGCAGCAGCAGGATTGTTTGTCATATCAATAGGTTTTTGAAAAACAAAGTTTTCAATAACACTATTCTGAACATTATCATAGATTGGATTAATAAGTTCACCGGGAATTGAAAGTATACCAATTATCCCTAATTCTCTTTTTTCTTCATGAATAACATTTTCAAAGAAAATCTCTCCTTCTGAAAGAAGTCTTCTTCCATATCCCCAACCTTTGTTTTCTAAATCAAAAATGTTTACAAACTTATGAAATTCTTTTAATAATTCATTCTTAACCTCTTGTGTTAATCCAGAAAAACTCGAAAAATTAAGATGAATAACTTTTCCATTTTCATCCTTAACTATGAGTTCATCACAAATTTCATCTAAGCAATCTGAAATTTCTGCATAAGAAGCCATTCTACGATATTCAGACAAACGTCTTATTTTATCGGAATCAATATTGGCATAGATATAACGATGATAAGCATGATCAGAAGTAAATGAACCGGGATTATAATATTCTCCGAATTCATTACGCATGAAAGGTCCAGTAAGGACTGACTGTTGCATGACCTTGAGTTCGTTTCTCTTAGCCAAACGATCAAAAAGTTCATACTTCGGATTACTGATATCGGGTGTTACTGCACCTGCAATATAAGGAAGTCTCTGTAAAATCTGAGACACAAAATTCCTACTATAATTAGGAACTCTACTTGAATTGTTTGTTAAATCAGCCATTTTAATTTATATTTATCAATTCAATACTATACCACAAGTGGCTCTTAGGTTATCTAATCTGAAAAATGAGGGCGGAACCTTAATTACTCTATATGGAGCACCACCATAAAGTTGTGCAAAAACTAAAGTTTTTGGACCATCTGGTGCTCCTTTATATTCAGATATAGATGATGTTGTAGAAGCAGGATTCAGTATATTTAAATTATTCCAATATATCTGATGGGTATATGATCCATCCGTTTCTGCAATAATCTTATAAGAACCTTTCTGTCCTGTGAATGTTGATCCAGTGTATATGGAAGAACGATGGAAAGCATTTCCATTTACTGGATCAATTTCATAAAGAACTCCACGAGCTTGTGGTCCATGATTTGGAAAATTTACTATATTACCAGCAGCAACATAACCAGTTTCATTATCATGAGCAGTTATCAATACATTACCAGCAGTCAATGGAGGTACACTGACACACCATTTTGCATCATGTTGACCACATGTTCCATATTGTTGATAACCTGCTATTGTAGGCTCATTGAATATGTTTAAAATTTTAGCTCCTGATGTTGTTGCAGGAATCATAACAGCAGTTAATGGTCCACCCGGTTTTATTGCTGGCATAGATGCTATTTTATATCCAGACACAGGAGCCTGTCCTTGCATTACCCATTTGATATTTTTTGTTGCATAATCTACACAAATTATAGCAGATGGATGTCTAAAGCTCATCAAATAATCTCCAGTTATAGGATGAACATCATATGAATTTTGGTGGTAATATTCTGGATCAATATTTGAAAAATAATTAGCACCACTAAATTCCCAAACTACTGTTCTGTTTGCACTTTGTTCCTGAACATATATACCTGTCTCATTTGAACAGTATAACATATTACCCACTCTACTTGGTGGTGCTGCAATTTCTACAGCTTCGTGTCCATCTATACCAAGACCACTAAATCCATAAAAATCAGAAAGCATATTATACTTTGCTGCTGATATAGCAGTTCCGTTTAATTGCATACAATAATGATTAGTTCCATTTGTTACTAAACGATTAGCATAACGTCCGGGTTCTAAACTCTGTACAGATGGTTGATATGTTGTATACCAAACTGGTACGCCATATTTGTTATAAACTGCATAGAATGTTCCATTTGTAGTGAGATAATATCCATCTACATAACCACTTGCTGGTCCATATATAGTTGTTGGAAGTGGTATTGCTGTAGAGAACCAAACAGTCTTTGGTAAAAAACGAACATAATAAGCAGTTGTTCCATCAAAAATCTGCAATGCTTGGTTGGAACTAATTGCTCCTGTTAATGTATTGCCATTGATTACTGCTGTGTATGGAATACTCGAAACACCCTCATTTACAGTTGTTTGTATACAATAATCCTGATATCCAGCACTAAATGATGGATATAATGTGTTTGTTCCAACACTGACTGCTAATGTACTAATAGGTTGGAAAAAGTTAACTGGTATTAATGTAGGTGAACTCGGATATGCTGGATATATACAACTTCCATCATCATATATTGCATATGGATTATAGTTTAAACATGTATTATCAGTACATCCTGATGGTGAAGGGATAATAAATGGATATGTGAGTCCAAAACCTCTATTATACAATTCGCCAACTTCGGAATTTATAAGTGCTCTATTCCAAATACCAATTTCGTCCAAAGTACCAATGAATGATTTATCATTTACAGTATCTCCATTCCATGCAATTGCTAAAGGACCACTGAAATCATATGATGTATTAAATGATGTTCCTTGATTTACACCATTGATCCAAGAATTTACAGCACCAGATTGTCTAGAAATTACAATATGATTCCATTGGTTTGTTTGGAATGAATAATTTGCTAGATTTTGTATAAAAACTGTAGGAGATCCTAAAACTAAAGAATTGCCATTTCCAGAAAGACCAATCGAAATGCCACTAAGTCCTTGGTTAGGATTTGTTATAAATTCACTAATATTGGTTAAAAATGCACTAGCATTAAACCACAAAGAAAAACTAAAATCTCCAGATAAAGGTACTATATTCATATTATGTTTGTAACCAGTTATGGTTAAATACTGCTCCATTATTTATCACACCGATTCCAGAAATCACGCTATTAGTGGTATCAAAAAGATTTATTGCTGTTACAGAATTGAATCTAGTACCATTTGCCTCATTTAATTTCCAATAATCCATTGTTCCTGTTAATAGATTTGGTGTTGATCCTGTCATTATCAGATAGTTGTGATTAAACAATGCACCAGCTTTTATTTTTCCAGATGAAGACAATACATTATTGTTGGTGTCTAACAGATTGTTTCCATTCTGTGTGGCATCAAATCTAGTACCGTTTGCTTCATCCAATTTCCAATATCCAACCACACCATTAAACAAGTTTGGAACAACTGGTGTAGGTGTTGGGGTAGGAGTAGGTGTAGGGGTTGGTGTAGGAGTTGGAGTTGGAGTTGAGGTCGGGGTAGGAGTAGGTGTAGGAGTAGGTGTAGGAGTAGGTGTAGGTGTCGGTGTTGGAGTAGGTGTAGGAGTCGGGGTAGGAGTCGGGGTAGGAGTTGGTGTAGGTGTAGGAGTCGGGGTAGGAGTTGGTGTAGGAGTAGGTGTTGGGGTAGGTGTAGGTGTTGGAGTAGGTGTGGGTGTAGGGGTTGGGGTAGGTGTTGGGGTTGGTGTGGGTGTAGGTGTAGGGGTCGGGGTCGGAGTTGGTGTTGGGGTCGGAGTTGGTGTTGGGGTCGGTGTCGGAGTAGGAGTTGGAGTTGGTGTAGGAGTAGGTGTAGGTGTAGGGGTTGGTGTAGGGGTTGGTGTTGGGGTCGGAGTTGGTGTAGGAGTTGGAGTAGGTGTCGGTGTAGGAGTAGGTGTAGGTGTAGGGGTTGGTGTAGGGGTTGGTGTAGGAGTTGGAGTAGGTGTCGGTGTAGGAGTAGGTGTAGGTGTAGGGGTTGGTGTGGGTGTAGGTGTAGGGGTCGGGGTCGGAGTTGGTGTTGGGGTCGGAGTTGGTGTTGGGGTCGGAGTTGGTGTTGGGGTCGGTGTCGGAGTAGGAGTTGGAGTTGGTGTAGGAGTAGGGGTAGGTGTTGGGGTCGGTGTTGGGGTCGGTGTTGGGGTAGGGATAGGTGGAACTGGTAATTCTGTAGGAGTTACTATATTAATTCCATTTATACATGGTTTTTGTGATTGAATAAAACCACTCCAAGAAGAAATAGAATAAGAAAAACTATCTCTAGAGAGAAGACCATATCCTGCTTCATTTTCTACTATAACATCCAAATAAAGACTATATGGCTGATTAATATCATCAAACACATAATCAAAAAATTCATTTGGTATATCAAATGATATTTGTGTGTTTCCTGTAACAGTAAAATTTGGAACCACTGTAGCAGTAAATCCCGGATTGTCTTGTTCTAAATTTGTATTAGCAAAAGGATCATAATATGAATAATCTAATCCATTATATGAATTTACATCTGAAGCAGATAGATATACATTTCTTAAAGATAAAAAACTTTTACCATATATGGTTAATGTATAATTTCTTAAAGCAGTACCATCGAATGCTGTAAACTGATAAGGTTTAGCATTTGTTGCACTTGGTTTTGCAAATATAGTTAAAAGTTCCATATATTATAATTCTATAAGAAGACTTGCATCTCTAGCAGGATTATCAGAAGCAAAAAAGCTTTCATCTATCTTATAGATCTTACCATAAGCATCTGTATTAGATTTAAACAACCATCCCTTTATGGTAAAAGTTGTATCTGCCGTTAATCTATAAGGTTGATTGCCAGCTAATTCGTTGGGATATGTAAGAGCTATCTGACCACTCCAAAGAACTTCATTTCTCAATTCAAATCCCTTATTGAATGGAAGCTTCCAAGAAATTATTATATAAGGATCACAATAAGGAACGAAATTTGATATTATCTGATCCATATCAGATTGGAATTTAGTTATTATTGACATGTTAACTCCAATGTTAACAGGTACAGGTTGTAAAATTCTTTTTATGTATTCTGGATTATTAGGATCATCATTGGGAACAGTAAATCCCTCTAATTTGTTAGAGACTCTTTGTGGATCTCTACTGATACTAGTAATAGTAACAGCAACTGCTGGAACAGTTATACCTCCGGGGGCTGGATTAGTTAAAGCATCATATACTCTTTGTTTTGGAGAATAGACAAAATGAATCTTATTACCACTTGTAGGTGGAGTTAATGTTTTAGTGTTATCGTATCTTTTGACAACAATATCATTAAATGCTGCTACAAATTGTTCAAGAAGGGTCTGTACTTCAAAATTAAAGGTATAATTCTTCACCTTTAATATTTACTTCATATAAAGCGTTCTATAAAATGTTTAGGTAGTTTATTGTGGTTATCAACTATATTCTTGAATATAACACCATCCAAAACATAGGTAGTTGAATGATCTTCAACCGATCTTGTGCATCTTCCACACATTTGAACAAATGTATCTAACATCTTCATTATGTAGTACTTTGGGTTCTTATCAAAGATTTTCTTGATTCTCTTTGACCCAAGAGGGAGGAATGGTGCTTTTATGATAATCTGAAACCTACCAAGATCACCATCCAAACTGATACCTGTATCAAGAGAAGGACTAATCAAAATAGTATCGTCTTTTCTATTCTTATGTTCTTCTAGAATATCCTCATTGGTAACACCCAATTGTCTAAAAAGAAATCTGTCATCATTACCAATCTTTCTTTTAAGAGCTTCTGTAATCTTGTTTGTATGAGTATGAATTATACCCTTTTCACCTTTATGTGAATTACAAATCTGTACAACCATATCTAAAACTTTAGGAAGATCCCTATCCATAGTCTTATGTGAAAGACTAATAGCTTTTGAATATTTTATTGGAGATTTCTTTGGATCAAAGCTAGAACCTATTTCAACATATTCATATTGTGGTTTAGAAATACCAAGACTTTTTGTAAACTCTTCATGGTCAGTTATAGTTGCTGACATCATTAATACCATATCAGCACCATCAAATATTTTTTTAGCTAATGGTTTAATATCATAAGGAACAAAAGTAACCTTTTCTGCATCTCTAACTTCCACTAAATATTCACACTCATCCCAATAAGAAATAACATCAGACAAAGAATTAACCAACCCAGTGAGTTTTCCTAATCTTTGCATTTCCTTAGTCTTTATTACCTCATGGGTTTCTTTCTTTGCTATAGCGGATAATCTATCCTTGGTGCTTTCAAGTTCCTTATTAAGCTTCAAATAAACATCATTCAACCAACGACCAGCTTGAACAGAATCATCAGTAAGAAGCTTCTTAAAATCAATGTTCTCTGATTGAAGCTGTGAATATTGAATGGTAATAGAGTAATGAGCTACAAGCTCATTCTCAAGATCTCCTGCTTCATCACAAATATAAATCTCTCGCTTTCTCAAGAAAGAAGGAAGAGCAATAAAAGAACGATAATTCAAAATAGATTCTAAAGAAACAATAGCTTCATTTCTTGCCTTATAATAAGGACACCTATTTGCTGCAAAGCATTTTTCCTTTATCTTATTTGTATGAAGACAAGGAGCAAAATCCACACTGACATTAGGATCTATATCACAAGCATAATTGCTTTTACCTTTTGCCAGCACAATATCAGGAAATAGTTCCTTATACTGATCTTGAAGAGATTTACTAACTGTTAGTATATAACTACCAAAAGATTCAGCTTCAAGAAAGTCATCTTCATATTGATAATTTCCTTCACGATCTTTCTTATATATAGAATAAGAATCAACTAATGACTTTCTATGAGAATCAATCGGAGTTGCAGAACGAGCAACAGCAGCAGCTATATGAGATTTACCCGAACCTGTAGGAAGACAGGCAAGAGCAAACTTTTTACCGCTTGAGAAAATTTGTGCAATCTTTTCGAGGGCTATTTTTTGTTGTGGTCTGGCTTCCGAATCAGGAGGGAAAGTATTTAGATAATCAACCAATGGTAAGATTTTCGACATGCTTAATCATATCATGGTCGATGACCTTACGCAAGCAATTACAGATACTATATCCATAAGTCTGTGTATCTCTTCCCAAGTGACCTCTACCGAAACATTTACTACACTTTGAGTTTGGTTTTTTTACCAAAGGTAATTGACCAACATCTAAAAGCTTGAAATCATCTTTAAGAACTTCATAAAAAGTTCCAGAAAATACACTAAAGATCAGTATTTTTTTGTTTGAGTTTTGCATCGATTGTTAATATTGTGTTCCAAAATTTATTTGAATTCTTTTTAGAAGAATATACTTTTAGATAATTTTCCACTTCTGGAGCATGTTTTGAAAGTGTTTTTAACCTATAATCAAAATACACTAAATCATCTTCTTCATGGATTTCTATACCATAAGGTATTGGTATTTCTATTTTTTCTTTATTCTTTTTATCAGTATCCATGATAAAAGTCAAATAAAAATTCTTTTGGTAAAAAAGCAAGAGTTTTCCTTCTTTAAAAGTCTTGTTTGCTATTTCCATAGTAACAGTTCTTTGTAAGAGAAATTTACAGGCTTCTTCTAATGGAGTTTTTGTAATATTCATGAGTTCATGAAGTTTGCCTTATCGGTATCGGTCATGTGTCTAATGGTAGAATTGAAATATTTCCAAAAATCTTCCAAAGGTCTAGTTGGTGTGACTGTTACGACAGTTGCAGAATCTGCTGGAATATTTCTCCAATCTTGAAAAAGAATATCCCAAACCGTAACTAAACCCTTTTGTGCTGCATTATATGCAGGAGATTGTGTAGGTGGTTTGAATCTTAAAACCTCATAACCTTCCTTAGAATTCAGAAGATCTGAATCCAGAGTAGCATACATTCTTCGAATTGTTCCTTTACCCACATTTTGTAATCTGCGAGTAAATTTAACTTCTATAACGTTTTGCTGACAAAGATTATAAAGTCCACCTACGCTTAATTTCACTTAATACCTTTTGACTTCTTTTTAGGAACTTCTGCTGCCTTAATTTTACAGACACCAAAGATTCTTTGTTCATTCAAGAATACGATATGTTTTAAGCCATTAAGGTTTGATACTTGTATTCCACGATCATTTGGGAATACAATGTGATCTCCTTCTTTTACAGTTTTGCAATTTGGTCCAGCAAGTAAAACTCTACCTACTCTCCAAACATGGTTCACTGCATTGATAGGAACCCACATACTACCTCTCTTAACCATATCACCATCTTCATTAATATCTGAATATTGAACCATAAGGATGTCATCTAGAACATTTGTAAGTTCCCATCCATCAAGTTCAAAATGACTTCCTTTATAGTTATCGATTTGTACTAATCCACCAACTATATCTTCTTGTTCGGGTCTTTGTAACATATATTTTATTTAACTTTTATGTTTAATTCTGCAAGTGTTTTTTCGTAAAATTCTATTTCTCTCTTTGAAAGTTCAGAAGATTGTGCAAAAAAAGAATAATCCGTACTTTCTTTTTCGTTTACAGGTTTCTTTATATATGTCACTCTCTTCATGAATTTAGGCAAAATAGTCCTCATAAACTTTGCAACGGACAAACTATCTTTTGCAATACCATCGACCATAATCCAACGATTTGTTGTAGCATTTACTATCTCTGCTATCGTTGGATCTGACATCGATAACCAACGATTTACAATAAAAGGATATGGTAAATTCTCATGATCCAAATCCTTTCGATTCTTTTTAAGAATCCAATCTAGATATGAAAATAAATCACTGGTATAATTTTTCTTTACCATTAGTTTAATAGAATCTTTGTATATTTCTCCTTAAATTTCTTTGCATTTTCTGCCCACTCAGGAGAGTTCATGCTATCACCAAGTCCAAAATGAACTACTCTGATTGGATAGACACCAATCTTAAGCTTGTTCTTATTTGCTTGCAAGCAGAAAGAAATATCATAATGATGGAAATCAAAATCCTCATCAAAACGTGTTCCTGTTTCGAGTAGTCTATTAACATTTACAGCAATAAAAAGACCATCAACAACAAGTGCTCTTGCTGGAGTTTGTCCAAAAACTGTAGTCCAATTGATTCCATTCTTACTATGAGCAACTTCACCTACAAATGACTCTCTAGGAGCCATCAAATGCCATGCCATTACTTGTGAATTTAAATCACACTTAGTAGCACCTGCAAGGCCAACAACATCAAACTTTTCAAAAGCAAGATCGAGCTTTTCAAAGATAAACAAATCTTCAATAATCACATCATCATGGACAAAAATTAACTTTTTATCCTTATTATCATCTGTGATAAATTTGTTATAAACTTTGGTCAAACCTTCTTTATTTTCATAAAGAACTTCATAATCACAATTTAACTTGTCTAATGTGATGGCTATAGCAGCTTTTTCTTGAAAATCTACTTTTGATAATGGGGTTGCGATAATAAACTTATAATTCATAATTGTATATTGTTAGAGTAAATATAAATATATTATACTCATGGATACCACAAAAAGCAACCATACTTCTTTAAATGAAGCTAAAAAACATGGCGTAACTAAAGAATTAAAAGAATTGCTCAAACTTGCACAGACTCCAGAATACGGAAATTGCAAAATTGAGGAAAGAAGTGGTAAGATAATTGTGACTCCAGAGAATAAAGACATTCCTCGTAGAACTATCCATGCTGGAGAAAGAGCAGAGCATCCAATGCGTAGATGGTTAGAAGGTGTCAAAGAAACTTTACAATCAGGAAAAAAAACATCTGCAACAACAGCACCATCAAAAGTAAAACTTATGAAAAACTCAGTAGAAAACATCATTAACAACAATAACCTAACCGAAGCTGACATTCCTTTTGCCCGTAGCTTCTATGCACACCTTTTAAAGGAAGCCGAAGGGGATGAAATTCCTACAGAAGAATTGCCAGAAGAACCAACAGAAAATGACGTTCCTATGTCTGGCGAGGAGCAAGTTTCTCCAAAAGATTTCACACCAGAAAGAACAAAGGGTGATTTTGATAATTCTTTAGAAAAGGAAACTAATAAAGATGCTTTTGACGTTGAAGGTATTGATCCTAATGTTTCTACAGAAAGTATCAAGCAAATTAAAGAATGGTCAGGTAAACTTGATCAGTTTGCAGAATTCTTAAACAATCCAAGTACAGAGTCTCTCCATAAAATTCTTGCTGATAATGATAAGCCCGGTAGTCTTCTCCGTGGTGTAACTCGTAAAGCTTCAGATTCAATCACTCGTATTGCTGGTGAAATCGAAAAGCTGAAAGAAGTTCTTAACTCCTTCATTATCATGGCTCCTAAAAAGCTCCGTGATTCTGAACAACTTCAGTAAGTTGAGTCTACAATAATATTATAATCGATCTCATTGAGATCTTCTTTCACTGCCCACTCATTAAAGTCTTTATAGGGCTTCTGAGGCCATTTGAATACTTTTTGATTGGATTGTACTAGTTTTATAAGATTTTGCTTTGCTGCTTCGTCTAATCTTGGATTATCAGTTACCCATATTTTTTGATGGAAGGGGAAATTTGCAAGTTGTCTTTCTTGAGATTCGGTTAAAGTCAAACCAGCTACTGCTAAACCATTCTTAACCATCATTGCATCCAATGCACCTTCGAACAAAAACAGATAATCTATATTTGGATCAACTCTTTCTATACCAAAAACAGTCTTATCATATCCTATCTTGTTTAAATACCTAGGTTCACTACCATCAAGTGCTCTAGTCTGATAAAAAACTATCTTATTATCTGTATCATAGTATGGTATACAAAGTCTGTTCTTATGGAAGTTGTCTTTCAAACTAATATAATAAGCTGGACTTCTGTTTATTGCTGTATTTAATTTTCTTTCTTTAATATATTCAACAGCAGCTTGAAAGTATTGATTAGCCCCATAAAACACTCTTTGTCTTTCATCCATTATGTTTATGGAATCATATGGAAGAGACGATAGAATCTTTTTTGTAAAAGGTTTATTTAAAATTTCATTAGAAATGTCACGAGAACAATCACCTGATTGTATCTCTGCTTGTACATCCTCCTTCGTCATCCCTGTTACTTGGTATAACCAACTATATGCATTCCAAGACTTGGAACAATTAAAACAGAAAAAACTGTTTGTAGTAGGATAGAAAAATAAACGTTTTTTCTTTAACCAACTCTTACCTTCCCTGCATATTGGACAAGATCCATGATATACCTTTGTGAATTTATTATATGCAGGACCACCTGCATAGGTATAAAACTTCTCCAATAGATAATTTGAAGGAATTTGATTCACTCCAGAATTATATTCCAGAGTTTCTATATTGTCAATTAATCTTCTGGATTATGTCTTCCCCAGTAACGTCTCTTATTCCAGCCACCCATGCTTTCTGGATTGTTGAAGATATCACCCATAGATGAACCATATTCATCTTCTGCCTGACCTGAAGATCTGAAAGTTCTACTAAATGTATCACGAACATCTTCATCAGCATTTAAAGGATTTTCTGTATCATTGTCCAAATCTTCTAAACCACTTAAGTTTCCTACTAATGTTATAACACCATCAGGATTTACAGAAACAATCTTCTTCTCAACAAGGCTATCTATAATGGTATTAGCACCTGAGAAGTGCTTATTAAGAATATCAAGGGTTACTGGTTCTTCTGAATGGTCGATATACTCAACAACAGCATTTTCAACTTCTGATAAACCTGTCATTTCATCTTCTGGTTCTGGTCTTGATTGTGATACTACATCCAAGTTTACAAGATTATATTCTTTATGGAAAATAAGATTAATGATAGCCTTTGTTAATCTATCAACAAGAGTCTTTCTTCCCATTCCCTTGTCTTCATAAACAGAATCTGTAACACGTTCTACTGTTGATTTGAGATCAGCATATGTGTCGATACCATATTCTTCAACTTCTGAAGAAACTTTTCTAATAGAATCTTTAATCTGTTCGACTGAAACATTACCATACTTTGCATGATCAGCCCATGCTGTAAGAAAAACATCAAAACTACCATTGTCCAACATTTCATTTAATTTTTGAGTATCAATCTCAAAATTAGAGAACTTATCAGATTTTAGTTTTCTTCCTTCTTCTATGCTTGTTAGGTAACTCTCAACCAAAGTATTAAAATTCATATTCTTAATACTTATTTATCTTTGAAAGAATCACTATTTAACATATTTCCATCTATATCAGTAAGAAGACTTTGTTCCTCTCCATATGCTGCACCCTCTTCTGTGATGTAGAAACTGGTCATAGCAATACGTTCTTCTCTGTTTCCAAAGATTTCTATGATAGGTGGTGTGTCATCTGCTGGAAAAACTCTACCATCTTGCTGGCGATATGATTGTACAAATGTACTAAAGATGTTATCAATCTCTTCACGAAAGACAGGATCGGTATTTCTGAAATTATCATCTTCCATTTCTACTTTTGAAAATTTAGTAATAGGGAAATAGAAAATGATATCGAAAAGTTTAAGTGATTCTCTGATGATGATTCTTGATTCATCTAAGAACTTTTCTGAAATCTTACCATTTAAGAACAACCAAGAAGAGTATGCAAGGTTATCCAGAACACAACGATCAAAGATCACATTCTCGTCTTTAGAATATGCCTGTGATTGATCAACTAATGCATCCAATATAAGTTTTTGACTTTCTTCAGTTGCATCCTTAGAGTGTGGTAGATTCTTTTCTACAATGTAATCCCTATAAGACTTCTCTGGTGATTTATAGTTAGGCCATTTCTTTAAGAAATCTTCAATATATGTTGTTTTACCCATGCAATGGGTTCCTGATATAGCTATTTTCATATGTTTGGTACAGTTTCTAATATTTCAGGGAAATAGTTTATTATATTTCCTGCATATTCATCATAATACTCTTCTTCTTCTATGATATGAATATTTTTAGTTAAAATCTCTGGATGTTTGGCTCTTAAACTAAGAGCAGTATCATATAACAATTCAGTTTCTTCTGAATACCATTTTGCATTCACTGAAGTTGAGGCAGAAAATAAGAGTGATTCTGTAATCAATCTATATTGATCTTCTGTTAGATTATCTATTGAATATGTTTTCATGACGTTGATTATATTTTATCAACATCTGAGACAAAATCAAATGATATTATTCTTGTGTTTCAGGAACTGACTCTGATTGGTCAAGAATCGCCATTAATTGATCCTCAACCTGTTTAAGTTTTTCTAAATCGTCAGTATCAACATCAATATTAGAAATTTCTCTTTGCTTTTCAAGGTTAGAACCTGATGCAGCATATAAAGCTTCTCTTAAAGCCTTTAAAAGTGTTTTGTACTTTACAACATCAAGAGCAACATCTTTTGGTTGTGGAAGATTTGATGGTACTTGATTATCTACTTGTGTAGGTTCTACATCATTACCAACAATTGGAGGAAGTTCTGATGCATTCTCTTCATCTTGTTCGGTTAGGAAATTGTTTATTACTTTTAAAAACTTGCTCATTTGTTTGATTATTTATCTTCTATTATATATTATTATGAAAAAATTCCAAATCATCTCCTGTTGGAACACCTACTTTTATTGTTTTGTAAACTCCTTCTGTATTGGTAAAGAGTTCTTCGTTTTTGATTTCTCTGAAATATTTCGTTTTCTTTTTTATTATTTTATTCACAATATTACTAAACTTATTAGGATATTCAAAATATTGAGAATAGTATTCTGGTAATTCAGAATCTTTATGAATAGTATAAATCTTAACCTTTAAATCCTTAAATAATAGTTTAATCGTTTCTAAAATTTTGTCAAGTTCTTTTTCTAAAAAATATTTGAAATATTTTTCCCTATAAGAGATAAGCTTACCATCTTTGGTGAGATCCCAATCCTCTAAATCCTTTATAATAGTATCAGCAAGAATAGGAAGATACTGGTATATTGGGAATATTATTATTCTTTCAGAAATATAATAGACTAAAAAATCTTTAATCTTTGTTTTTTCGGACATCAAGATTCATTATAGCATCTAAAAGAGTTTTTTCAACTATTTCTTGTGGCAAATGATGTGCAGCTTCGTCTATTGTCTTGGAAAGATCAGATATATTCTTCTCAAATTTTTTTCTAAAATCTATTGTTGAAATTAGTTCTTTCTTTGAAAGATTCCCATAATTGGGTGTATTTTGTAAGCAAAAAGCCTCCAAAAGAGGTTCTGTAACAGAAGCTATCATCCCTGACATTCTTTTATAGAGTCTATCCAGAGGTGATGAGTAGGTAGAACCTTCTTCAAGTGTTTTACTGGCTATATTGAAAAAATAAGTTAAAAGAGATGCCTTTTCAGTTTGAACTGCTGATCTGTTTAAGAATTCTGGACCTCTGACATGTTGATTACCATAAGGATTCCATACACAACCTGATCCGAGTTGTTGAGAACCACAGTAAATGCACTTTTGAGGGAGATCCATATGCACATGGGTATTGGTAGGAGAGAACGTGCAAGGTCTTCCATAAGATTGAGATCCACAATAAATACAATTTGAGTCAGCCATTAGATATATTTAGCTACGTTGGTGATATTTTTCTAGTTCTGCCTTGGGTGCTTTACCTATTCTACAATTGATAATACCATTATGGTATTCTTCTTTGAATAAAACATCTTTATCGATCTGTTCTTTGATTTCAAAATATGCCAATGCCCATTTGGAATCACAAGTTCTTAATATTTTGAATATAAACTTGTCTTTTCCGTATTTTTCAATCTCTTCATTAAGTTCTTTTGACGAACTTGTATACGATTTCCAATCAGATTCTTTATAATCGATACGATTTCTTGTTTTACCTTTAAGTGGCTTTCTTTTAATACGAGATTGGCACTGTTTTTTGCCGATATATTTTTTATTAGTTACAGTATTGGTTATTTCATAGATGAAACCAAAAGTCTCATCAGTTATAACAACCCCTTCTGTTAATGTCCAATGTCCAAAATCCATTAAAGGGCGTTTCTTTGTAAAGTTCTTCTAATAACTAAAGGTTTAACTTTCTTTTTGCCGATCTTTTTGCCGATCTTTTTATTTCTTTTTTTACCTTTAGCTGGTAATGCTGCACCAAAAATGTTTCTACCATCGTTTGGAGCATATGTGTCTCCACTTACAGGGTTAGCTGGGCTATAGATTGCTTGTTGTGGAGTACCAAATGCACCACCAGCACCAGCAACATTCATATTCTCTAAAATAGTATTAACTAATGCTTGAAATTTATTGTACATATGTTATTATAATAACTACTTATGGATATTCTTGATAAATTCAAAGAAGAAATAGTAAATGATGTAAAGGTAGATGAATTGAATCTTCTTGATAAGCAAATGATGCTTCCTTCTATTAAACATAAGTGGGTAGCTAGACTTATTGATGCTAAAAGAGAACTAAATGCATTAAATAGAAAAAAGAAATCTTTAAGAGAATCAGTTTTGGAAGAATTTAAAAAGAATGGAATCCCACCGGGTATTCCTAAATCAACAATTGATAAGAAAATTGATTGTTCAGATCCTATGATAAAGCTTCAAGAAGAAATTGAAGACAAAGAAGTAGTAATTTTATATTTGGAAAAGGTTGAAAAAATCTTTAAAGACATGTCTTTTGATCTTAAGAACATAGTTGAGATCAATAAGATGGAGATGAGCTAATGGTTGAATTAATTTTATCAAAAGACCAAGGTCAGATATTAACCGATTCAGATACTTTAAATCTGATTAGGGAAGAATTTTCTATTGCCAATCCCGCATATAGAAAAAATGTACCATATATGTCGAGTAGACTATATGCTTTCCCACCAAAAGGAAGATTCGATGTTGGTTTGCTTGGTGAAATTATAAAGATATTAGAAAAGTATCATTATGAATATAAAGTTTCAGAAGATTTAAAAAAACTTTATACTAGTGGATTTGAAAATCCTAATATTGCTGAACTTAAATTAAATTTTCGTGACTATCAGGAAAAAACTATCATTGCAGCGATCAAACAAGGTCGTGGAGTTAGTGTTATTCCAACAGCAGGTGGAAAAACTCTAATCTGTGCTGGTTTAATCGAAAGTTTGAGAAAGAATATAAAGGAAGAAGATGCTTTAGTTCTTGTTACTGTGCCTTCCATACAACTTGTAGAACAGACTGCCAATGATTTCCTTTCATATGGATTAAAAAATGTGTGTAAATGGTCTGGTGGTAATAAATTAGACCCCAATGCAAAGATAATTGTGGCAGGAACTCAGTTTTTGATGAGTGATAAGACCGATCTTTCTGTTCTTAGTGATGTAAAGATACTTCTTGTTGATGAATGTCACAATTTAAGAAAAGGAAATGAGATCAATAAGGTGTTAAAGTTCATACAAACACCATATAGATTCGGTTTTACTGGCACTATGCCCACTTCAAAGATAGATCAGTGGAATATTATTGGTAAACTTGGTCCAATCACTTTTGAACAGAAGACTCTTACTCTTAAGAATCAATCATATATATCTAATTTTAAGATTACTATCCTTAATATTATTCATAAAACTAAACCAGCCAGTTCTCAGGGGCAAAAACCAACTGCTGCATATGAAAATGAATTAGAATTTCTCATAAACAATCAAAGAAGAAATGAAATAATTTGTAAACTAGCAAATAAGCTAACTAACAATACACTAATCATGGTTGATAGAATCAGTCATGGAGAAATTATAGAAAAAACCTTAAAAGCTATATGTGATAAGAATAGACCATTATATTTCATAAGAGGTTCTACCGAAATAGAAGATAGAGAAACTATTCGTTCCTTTATGAACGAAAGAAATGATGTTATTGTCATAGCTATATCAAAAATTTTCAGTACAGGAATTAATATTCCTAATTTACACAACATAATATTTGCTTCTGCTGGAAAAGCTAAGATCAAAATCATGCAATCCATAGGTAGAGCACTTAGATTACATCCTACCAAAACGATGGCTAATATATTCGATGTTGCAGACAATACAAAGTATGGTAGAATACATCTTACAGAAAGAAAAAAACTTTACAATTTAGAAAATTATGAGCATACAGAAAAAGAAATATCGTAAACATAAAATATCATCAGAAGATGATATTGTTTACTCTGAAGAAGAGATTGAGGCTTTATGTCTTGATGTTGAAGACAAAGATTCAATCGAACATGATGAAGAATTTTTAGATGAGACTGATGAAGACTTTGAAGAAGATGAACCAATAAAGAAAGTAGTTAAGCCAGAAGTTAAAAAAGACGAAAAACCAAAAAGAGGAAAGAAACCAGATCCTGCTACTAAAGAATATTATGTAGATCCAAAGGATTTTGATGAACAGATTTTAAATTATTATAAAACAGGTGTACTTTCTAATGAACTAGCAGAAATGGTTAGCAAGATTGCTCATAAATTAAGTTTTGCTTCTAACTTTATTAACTATTCATATAGAGAAGAGATGGTAGGTGATGGGATTATTAGAATGTTCAAGGCTCTTATGTCAAAAAAGTATAGCCATGACAAGGGAACTAATCCATTTTCTTATTTTACACGCATTGCGTTTAATGCTTTTAGAAACAGAATCAAAAAAGAGAAGCATATTCACGAGACACATGAAAAGTATCAAAGAGAGTATATGATGTTTTCTGAAAATTATAACAATTTGATGAAGAATAACAAAACCAAAGGTTATAGAAAGAACGAATGAGTTACGTTATCAAAGGCAAAGAGATAGGTATATTCTCTGACATACATATTGGACTAGGACAAGACAGTTCTTCATGGCATAAGATCGTTTTGGACTTCTCTAAATGGGTTAGAGACACATATACGGATTTAGGTATCAATGATATTATAATTCCCGGTGATATATTCCACAACAGAAGTGAAATATCAGTAAACACCCTGTCTGTTGCTAAAGAATTCTTTGATAACCTAAAGGATTTTAGAATTTTTATATCTGCTGGCAATCATGATTGCTACTATAAGGATCGATCAGACATCAATTCCATATCTTTATTCAAAGGTTGGAATAATATTGTCGTTGTGGACAAAGATCCCATTGTTATCGAAGCAAAAGGAAAGAAATTGTCATTAATACCTTGGGGAGTTGATGTAGAAAACATCCCAAAAGCTGATATATGCTTTGGGCATTTTGAAATTCAAACATTCAAGATGAACACTTATAAAGTTTGTGATCATGGATTAGATTCTGCCAGCTTATTAGACAAATCTCCTTTGGTTTTCTCTGGTCATTTCCATACTAGAGATGATAGAAACTACAAAAAGGGTAGAATTGTTTATGTAGGTAGCCCATATCAACAGAATTTTGGTGATGTTGATCAAGTTAGAGGGATATATACCTATAATATCGAATCTAATGATTTGAAATTCATTGAAAATACCATATCACCAAAACATATTAAAGTTTATTTAAGTAAACTTAAAGATAAGACTCAAGATGCTGAATTCTTAAAGAACAATTTATCAAAAAACATGGTTTCTCTTGTTATTGATGATGAAATCGATCATGAAAAGGTTTTAGCCCTCTCAACAAAGTTACAGACATTCAATCCAACATATTTTAGAACAGAGTATAAACAAATAGATTCCGATAGTCTAAACAATTCAGGCAATATAGACTATAATGTTGTTGATATAGAGAAGAATATAGAAGATTTCGTCAACACAATGGATATTGACCACAAGGAAGAGGTCATTAATTATCTTAATTCAATCTATAAAGAACTTCCATATGAATACTGAAATCGCAATAGGCATACTAGACGTTTATGATCAAGAAGATTTGGAGAATTGTTATTCTTCCATTCCTGATCAATACAAAAATAATGTTTTCATAGTATCTGCTACCAAAAACAAAAAACCAAAAGGCTTCCAAGAACATCCTGTATTGGATTTGGATGGCAATGTTACCGAAAAATACAGACAATACGGTGATGTTCCTTTTGCTACTCTTAGAAATTGGTTAATTTCACAGTTTAGGATCAATGATTACAAGTATTATTTCCTTTTGAATTCAAATCAAACAGTTGAGGATCAAAACCTGTTCGATAATACAATTAAAATCGCTGAAACCTTTGGTACTTGGATGCTTTTGGGTGAAGGAAAGAATAACGTTCCACTGGAAGACGATGAAGCTGGTGTAACTTTATATGCTTCACCAGAACTTAACAGTGAATTCATATTCCTCATAAGTGGAATAGTAAAGAATGTAGGATATTTTGAAGAAAGATATTTCAATACAAAGGATCTTGATGTTCTTGATTATGTATTGAAACTTAGAAAGAAAGGTGTTTATCCTCCTGAACATTTCCATCCCAATATTGGATCAGGTTTAAAAACTACCAAAAAAGATATTAAAAAAATTGGATTTAAAGATTTTCCAGATCAAGAAAGAAGCGTTGGTCTTTCATATGGATATTTTGCACACCAACACAAGTATATCCCCGGTCATAATGAACCTGCTGGTGTAACTCAAGAACAATTGGTTGCTTCATTAGAAGAAATACAAAAGAAATACGCAAAGAAATGAGAGAAAAAATTGGAATAGGTATAATAACCTGTGATAGACCTGACTATCTCAAAGATCTCTTGGCCTCTATTGATTTGGATAGAGTTGATGAGATCGTAATTGTTGATGATGGTAAGGTTCCTGCTGATTTTGACAAAACTAAATACACTCTTTTTAAGACATCAGGAAGAATAGGTGTAGGTAAGGCTAAAAATATAGCCCTAAGACATCTCATGAGCAAGAATTGTCCTCATATTTTTATTCTTGAGGACGATTGTATCATTACAAACAATGATATCTTTAAAAAATACATAGAAACAGCAAAGGTTACGGGTTTAAAGCATTTTAACTTTGGTCCAGCTAGTCCTTGGAATAGAGTACAGAAAAATCCTGAAATTATTGGAGACCTTTCCAAGCGTGGAGAAGCTTCTCAGCTTGGAGAACCCAATCCTAAACTTGTTGTGCGATATAATGATGATGTTTCCATATCTTTGTTTGAACACATTGTTGCAATGTTCGCTTATTATCATATTTCAGCATTAGAAGACGTTGGATTAATGGATGAGGATTTCTACAATGCATGGGAACACGTTGAACATACACTAAGAATCATCAATAATGGTGATTACACACCGTTCTGGTCTTTTGCTGACATAACTGGAGCAGAAAACTATATAAAGGAACAAGAAAACGAAAAGGCCAATACATCTTTAGCTAAGAATGAAGAAGAATTCATGAAGAGAGTTAATGATGGATTGAATATTTTTTATAAAAAACACAAAACAGTTCCCTCTATGATTGCTCCTACTCCAAATGAGCAAATAAAACCCATTCTTAAAAAGATTTATGGAAGAAACAAAAATAATTGACGAAAGAATAGCTCTGACTCAGTGTGAATCAGAGTTTGAAGCCCTTTTATCTCAGTATATTGAGTTAAAAGCTAAAAACGTATTAGAGATAGGATCATATTTTGGTTCATCTCTTCATCATTGGCTTTATTATAGTTCTGAAGGTGCTAGAGTAATCAGTGTAGATCTGCCTATTAAGGAATTTTGTGGATCACAAGACCCAAGAGTGCCTATTCAAGAGTTTGCAATTCAAACTGAATGGAGACTTTGGACAAAAAGAAACAAGAATAAGCTTCATCTTATCCAAGCAGCATCACAATTGGATACAACCAAGGCTGAAGTAGTAAAATTATTGAATGGTGAGCTATTAGATTTCCTTTTCATTGATGGTAATCATATGCTGGAAGCAGTTACAAAAGATTTTGAGATGTATTCTGGCTTGGTTAGAGCAGGAGGAATAGTAGCACTCCATGATATAGGCAAAGCAGAAGAAGGTGGTGTTCATATTCTGTGGGAAAAGCTTAAAAAGACACATAAAACCATAGAATTACTTCATCATCCTAAATCAGAAAAGGGGATTGGAATAATATTGATATAATGATAACTTTTTTTGCACATTTAAGAATAGATTGCCAAGATAGATTAAGGAATCTTCAAACTATCTTGAATTATTATTCAAACGAATTTCCTGATGCCAAGTTTATCTTCGTTGAAGACGATAAACAACATTGCAAAGAGCTAAATCCTCCAAACATAAGATACCCCAAGGGTAGAACTTCTATCATGTTCATGGAGAATGATGGTCCTTGGCACAAAACAAGAGCTTTAAACTATGCAGCAAAGAGTGCTAAGACTGATATAATCATCCAATTAGATATAGATTGTATCTTTAGTGCTTCTGCCATTAAAAAATGTGTAGAAGAGTTAGAAAAAAATCCCGATTTGCACTATGGGTTTCCATATAATGGTTATGTAATAGATTTGAACTATAACTACCATGATATATTCATACTATCTGGTTATGAATATAATGTTTTATTGGATGGATTACCTTCAAAGAATCTTCCTTTATCATATGCAGATAATAATCTTCTAGTTAGATGTACTTCTGACCAACATTTAGGAGTTGGGGGCATGGTAGTCTTCAAAAGAAAAGAATACTGTGAAAATGGTGGATATAATCCTAATTTTGTATGTTGGGGAGGAGATGATAACGAGATAGATAAAAGATTTATAAAATTAGGACTAAACAGTTATCGTGTGACTGATGAAGAAGCTATTTGTTTTCATCTTCCACATAAAAATGCTATAAGATTTGAAAATCCTTACTATAATCACAACTATAGTGAGTTGGATAAGGTAGAAAAAATGAATAAAGAAGAATTAAAATCATATATTTCCACTTGGAAATGTTGTGATTGATTTTAAATAGTAAAAATATGCATAAAAGATTATCAATCTTGACTGTTACTCTAGAAAGTAGGAAACAAGTCTTTCAAAATTTAGCAAAAGCATTAAGATCTCAGGCAAATTCTTCAGTAGAAATGCTTGCTAATAGTGACAATGGAGAAAAGACCATTGGACAAAAAAGAAACGAGCTTTTACAGGCTGCTAGAGGTGATTATGTCGTTTTTGTAGATGATGATGACATGGTTTCTCCGTTCTATACATATGGAATTCTTAAAGCTATAGAATCCAATCCTGATTGTTGTGGTATAGAAGGTATCATCACCATGAGAAATGTTGGTCCTAAGAAGTTTATACATTCTTTACAATATGATGAATGGTTTGAAAAGGATGAAATATATTTTCGCTGCCCAAATCATTTAAATCCTATCAAAAGAGAAATAGCATTAGAAGCAGGTTTCCCTGAAAAGTCTTGGCAAGAAGATCAAGACTTTTCTTACAGACTAAAAGGTAAATTAAAAACTGAAGTTTATATCAAAGGACCAATTTACTTTTATTACCCATCACATATAGAATGAAAATATTAATAAAATTCCCAACAAGAGGTAGACCTGATAAATTTTTTGCTGTATTAGAACGATATATAGCAATGGCTGATGATGTTTCGAAGATTGCCTTCCTAATCACTGCTGATGAGGATGATGCAACCATGAATAATCCATCGGTTATTGAAAAATTAGAAAAAGTTAAGAAGAAATACAAATTAGCATATAACTTTGGTCATAGTAAAACAAAAATACAAGCTGTAAATGCTGATATGGAAAAAGTATCAGGTTGGGATATAGTTTTACTTGCTTCTGATGACATGATTCCTGTATTCAAGGGATATGACTCTATTATTAGAGATGATATGAAAGAATATTTCAGAGATACTGATGGTGTTCTCTGGTATAATGATGGTGGACAGAACAATATTAATACTCTTTGTATTTTAGGTAAAAAATATTATGACCGTTTTGGTTACATTTATCATCCTGACTATATTAGTCTTTGGTGTGATAATGAATTCACAGATGTTTCTAGAATTTTAAATCGTGTTTATAAATCTGATAAAATAATCATCGAACATCAACATCCTGTTTATCAAAAAACCACTTATGATGAACTTTATGTTAAAAATGAAAGTTATTATAATGTAGATCATGAAACTTATGATAAAAGAAGTGCTATTGGATTTGATTTGGACTTAAATGTTCCTATACTTTCAATTCTAACCCCTTCTGTTCCTGAAAGAATCGATTCACACCTCAAGAAATTGATGGATAAATTGAAAAAACAAATAGGAGACAAGAGAGTTGAGCATCTTGTGTTCTTGGACAACAGAAAAAGAAGCATTGGATATAAAAGAGAAGCCCTTGTAGAAATTGCAAAGGGAAAATACATGGCATTTGTCGATGATGACGATGATGTATCAGATGATTATATAGATTCTCTATTAGAAGCCATTAAGAGTAATGCTGATGTTATCACTTTTAAACAGAAGTGTCTTGTAAATGACAATTTACCATCTGTTATAAACTTTTCTTTAAAAAACAAAGTCAATCAGGAGTATTTTCCTAATGTTATTATTCAAAGAATGCCGTTCCATGTGTGTGCATGGAAGTCAGATATTGCTAAAAAGTATAAATTCACAGATAAAAACTATTCAGAAGATTGGTTTTGGTCACAGCAATTGATAAAAGAAGCAAAAACAGAATATCATATAGATAAAATTATACACACTTATATCTATAGAGATGATACAACAACAACTCCAATAGGAAAACAATAATGGACCTGTTTAATTCTAGATATGATGCTGATACTAAAACTCTTGTGGGTACACACATGTCTGGTTTTTATTCTTGTATTAACTGTTTAAGAATATCTTTATATAAATTGATTTCTAAAGGCATAGTTCCAGAGAAAATATCTTTGGCAGAGACTTTAGATTGGTACAAATCACAATATGGACAGGATTTGTATCCAATTTTATACAAAACTGATCTTTCAAAGGTTCCAGAACTTAATACTAATTTTGATTTTGAAATATTTTGCCCAACAGCACTGAGACATGACAAATTAGATTTAAAAAACTTTACTCCAATTGAAAATGTTTACTTTCAACCTTCTTTAAGTGTTGAATTGACTACAAAATTGTTGGAAACAAAGTATTCTATAGACCATTCGAATACAATAGTCATATTACATAGAGGAAATGACAAATGGAAAGAGACTAAACTATCTCCAGTAGAAGATTGGATAAGAGTTGTCGAATCAAAATACAAAGAAGGTGACAGGATTCTTGTTCAAACTGATGAAGAAAGAGCAAAAACATTATTTGTAAATCATTTTGGTGATCGTTGTTTTGTTTTAGAAGAAATGATTTTTGGAAATTCACACGATACAAACATAAGACCTGCTAATAACAGAGAACAATGGGCTATTTTCTTTGAAAGTGTCATGAGAATTATTGCAAAATGCAAATATATAATAAACCATAGTGGTAATTGTGCTATGATTCCTGTAATATACAGAGGAAACCTAAAAGGAAATATTCAATTCTTTAATGAAGAGGTATTTCAATACGAAAAGGATTGATTTTTAAACTATTCTGTGGTATAACTATAGATAGTGAAAAAAGTAAATTTTAAAAAGTTAGTAGTTAAGAATTTTCTCTCTATCGGAGAGAAAGAATTAGTATTGGATTTCAATACTGGAATCTCTTTGATTACTGGAGAAAATAAAGACAATGGTGGAAGAAATGGAGTGGGTAAAAGTTCTTTGATCGAATCAATTTATTGGTCTTTGTTTGGAAATACTATAAGAGATATTAAAAAAGACAAAGTTATTCACAATCAAGGTAAAAAAACTTGTTCTGTTACCTTATTTTTTGATGTTCTGAAAGGAACAGATAAAGAAAGTTACAAGCTAGTACGCACACTAGAGCCAAATAAGGTTTCTTTGTTTAGAGATGATGAAGATATCACTCTTTCTACTATGCCAAAGACTGATGAATTGATAAAACAAATCATTGGAGCTAATGAAGAAGTGTTTCAGAATGCAGTTATCATGACTGCAAACAATACTATGCCTTTTATGGCACAGAAAAAGATAGATAAGAGAAAATTTGTAGAAGGAATTCTTAATCTTGGAATCTTTGGAGAAATGTTATTAAAGGTTCGTTCGGATTTGAATGCTTCCAAGAAAGAAAATGATCTTTTGGCTAAGGATTTCTCAAATGAGAATCGTGTTCTTACCTTTCTAAAGGAGAGTAAGGACAATTTTGATGATAACAAAAAGGAAAGAATAGAAAACATCAATAAAAGAATTAAAATAACTCAACAAGATTTGGATTTGTTGAAAAATAAAAACATTCCAGATGTTTCTTCACTCAAAGCTGATATTGAAAAGAATGAAAAGAAAATTAAAAAGCTTAGAGAGACTCTTACTGAAACAAATAAAGAGATTGTTGAATTTGGTAACATAAAGTCTGATGCACTCAACCTTATAAACCAAGCAAAAAGAGAGAAGCAAAAGATTTTAGACAAGGGAAACACTTGCCCAACTTGTAACAGACAATACTGTGAAGAGGATATTGAATACATTAACAAAGAAATTCAAAAATTGGATGACATAATCAACACCAATCAACCAATTTATGATGAAAATAAAAAATTTGGTGATGAGAAAACAAATTTTGCAGGAAAGATAACGGATTCTATTTCAGAATTGGAAAGAGAGAATAGGGATTATAAAGAAGAAATATCAAATTCATCTTTACACGAACAAAAGATCAAAACTTTATTGGAAAAGATAGAAGAATATAAAGAAAACATCGAAGAGATTGAACAAGAATCCTTTAAAGATGATTCTAAAATAGAAAATGCAGAAGAATCCATCGAGAAGATTTCAAAAGAATTAGAAGATCTTCAGAATAAGATTTTTATCTTCGATACTTCAAAGTTTGTTGTATCAGAAGAAGGTGTAAAAACTTTCATAGTAAAGAAAATGCTTTCTGTTTTGAATTCTCAACTTAATTTTTATCTTAAGACTTTGGAAGCTCCTTGTACTTGTAAGTTTGATGAAAC
>Ga0164296_1000820_pt1 | contig 35275 bp, 22 predicted proteins | sample GEODES057metaG_FD_113533 | JGI IMG/M metagenome (GOLD analysis project Ga0164296, IMG submission 113533) | Dystrophic lake water microbial communities from Trout Bog Lake, Wisconsin, USA - GEODES057 metaG | ecosystem: Environmental > Aquatic > Freshwater > Lake | place: USA: Trout Bog Lake...
ACTGTCAAATTATTTCATACTTACAGAGACTATCGTGATGTCATGGTAAAAGTCTATATTTTTGACCCCAATTGTCCTTCTCTAAAATCATCGATTGAAGCCAATTTCGAGAACGAAGCTACTTTTCAATTATATGCTAACCAGTTATATAAAAAACTCGATTTCATATCCCCAGAATTATATTCTTGGGGACAAATTCGAAAAATTGCTTTTGATGATAACGGATATCATTATAAATGCTTGTTTTTAATAATGGAATATATTGAAGGATTGACTTTGAGAGAAGCCACCTATTCGACCCAAAATATGGAATATATTTATGATAAAGTAATCAAAATAAATAAAAGTCTTTCTGGAGAACTTTTACATCATAATGATTTACATGGTGGTAATATTATTGTGAGACAGACCGAAAAATCGCCTCTTCCAGAGGTTATTGTGTTAGATTTTGGTGAAGCGTCTTTAGGCCCTCGCAAACCATTGTTTCATAATAAGATCTATTAGTAAGTCATAAAGATATATTGTTCTCAATTATACCTTTATGACACACGGTTGAACCGAAATTACCCGGTTCGAATACACGGTTGAACCGAAATTACCCGGTTCGAATACATTTTTTTATTCGTATATTATAAATGAACGCACCGAAAACTCCGAAAATGAGAAAAAATAAACCAATGACAGAAGAACAAATCGTCAAAATTATGACCAAGAGACGTGCTTGTATTGATAAATTCCGAAAAACTCTTAAATCAAAACCTGCAAAAAAAGTTCTCGAAGAAGTTGTTCTAGAAGAAACTACAGAAATAATCGAAGAACCCAAAAAGAAACGCACTTATAAGAAAAAGGCACAAGAACCCGTTCCAGAAGAAACTCCTCTAGAAGTAATCGAAGAACCCAAAAAGAAACGCACTTATAAGAAAAAGGCACAAGAACCCGTTCCAGAAGAAGAAGAAGAACCCAAAAAGAAACGCACTTATAAGAAAAAGGCACAAGAACCCGTTCCAGAAGAAGGAGAAGAACCCAAAAAGAAGCCTACAAAAAGAATATCTAAGAAGAAAGTTCTCAAAGAACCTATTCAAGAAGCATCTCTATCTGAGAATTCGGTATAAATAAATATTCTATTATTCTATAATAGAATGTCTCAAGAACTCCGAGAACAAGAAATAAATGATAGAGAAAATGAAAATCCAAAAGAAAGTCAAAATGAAGAGAATGAAGAAAATGAAGAGAACACAAATGAAAATCGAGATGAATCCGATACAGAAAATAATAAAGATGGTTCCTTTATGACACTCCGATTAGGTGATATTATACAAATTCTCGCGCCCACCAATGAACTTCTACACGAAAATACCTTTTTTATTGAATATATTAATGAACGCAGAATAGTTCTCATCGATGTTGCCAGTCTCGAAGAAGTTCAGCTTTCTAAAGACGAAGAAACCGCCATGTTATCTGACCAATCCATCAAAGAAATTATTCTATTAAGTCGAAGTGAAGAAACTGGTTATGCCAGACAAAACAAATTACTAGTCGGAACTTGGATCGAAATCCATATTGGAGGCGATATCTCTACCATTATAACCGGCGAAATTACCAGTTTAGAAGAAGACCAAATAGAAGTGAGAACCGTCCCCGAAATGGATATCATTTATATTGATTTCGAATACAAAGGTATCCCCGAATATATCCCCATTAAAAAAATCATTATTCGAGACAAACCTTCAGGATTCGATAGTTCTCAAAAATCAATTGAAAGTCAGGAAGGACAGGAACCTACAGATAAATCATCAAAAGAACCTACTATAGAATATTTAGAAACCGGCGAATCTATTATCCATGCCGATGAAGAAGCCGAACAAGAAGACAATGTTCTCGATATTTTACGTGCTGAAATAGCCAAATCCAAAGAAGTCATCTTCGGTGAGGATTTAGAAGATGTTGAGCAGTTCGTCGAATTACCAGAAAGCAAACGCCGATATGGACTCGACTTACAAACAAGTTCTCTTTTGGACGAACTCCTTTCTACTATTCCTGCAACAAAAAGAACTCAGGCCATTATGGCCAAAATACATACTTTAATTGCGCGTTTTAGAGAACTTCGTAATAAGTTCTCCATTTTTGACGAAAATGGTGATGTTAATCGATTCAAAAGAAATAATCCGCAATTACATAAACCCCTTGTAGAACGTATTCAATCAGCTGATACTAAAATCGACTGGGTTCTCCCTGTAGTTTCTATCAAAAAGAAAATATATCAATCGCCTGATCAAAAGGAAAATGATGAAGAAGGTGGTGATGCCATTATGGGTGACACTTCAACCGCTATTTTTGACAATGTTTTAAATGAAGAAGAACAAATCAAAAAAGACGTCTATTACAATGACCGCACATTAGCAGACGAAAGTAAGTATTATAAAGTCTATAAACAATTAGAAGACTTGATGCGCCCTTTCGAAGACCCCGCCGAACACCCCGGATTTTTATCGGAAAAACAAGTCGAAACCGCTCTAGAAACCATTGTTGATAACTACGATGAGTTTTACAGTTCGGTTATCAAAAACGATGCTATCATCAAACGTCGATATGTCATACAGAAATATGATTTGGGATTGGACAAACGCACAATGGTTCGTTCTGGAGGTAGTGGCAGGGACAAAATCGAGACCACTCCCATGACGAAACCCGATAAAATGTTTGTCAAATCTCTCATTACACTTCCTTCTCCCGTTGTCCAATTATCACGTGTTCGATTACCCGAAACGTCTATTTTGGAAAAAGCCAATTTGCATATGTTCCCCCTTATGATTTTCAAACTTCTTCAGAAAAATAAAACGATTGCGCCTTTCGTCATAGAAGATTTGAGAAAAGAATTTGAAATAGAGAACCCGAAAACAGAAGGAAAAGAAAAAGGAACCGAAGGAGAAGCCGATGACGAGTTCTTGCAAACCATGCGACATTATCTTCTTTCTGACATTCAACAGAGAACCGAAGAAGACGACAAATTCGGCAAATTCTTACAGGCTATTATTCCGAAAACGAGAACATTGATCCGTATTATTCGAAAACACATCACACAAAAACTATCATTCGTCGCCGTTGTCCAAGCATTAGAACCCTTTTACATTTATTCCGGTGATATCTCTTATAAACAATATTTGGAAATTCGTGCTTTTATTATTGACCAAATTCATAAGAAAAAGGAGAATCTGGATACACAAAGAAAGGTGTTTGGCACTCTTGCCACTTATAAATATAACTTTGACCCCCATGTTCTCTCTATTCTTCGATTTCTTCTAGAAAGACCCGAACTACAAGAACAACTTTTCATCGGATACCAATTCCCTGATAAAGAAGTATTCCAAAAAGGGTTTTCTACATATGAAGTCATAAAGAAGATTATGGATATGGATAATGGGGTTCTTTTGACAACCCTCATTCAAAATTTGATGGTTGCCCTTCATATGCCACGTTCCTTGGCCGATTTATTAAAAGATGACCCCATCGATGAAATGAGCCATAACGAACGAGTTCAAGCCGAAGATTGTCATAAAAAGGTTCTCGCCAAAAAATACACCGGGATAGGTCAATTATCAAAAGACAATAATAAAGAAATATTTTTCGATAAAGAATATGACAACACGCCATATCATCTTTTGGACAAATACAAAGATGACCGCGCGAAAATGGAACCCGAAAAATTTGTCCGATTTTTTACTGAGAACTTGGTCCAAAAACACGATGCTTCCAGAGACAATGCTGAGGCCATTGCAAGGACGATTATACGTGGTAAAAAAGAAGTCGAAGACGGACACCATGCATTAGTCGTTGTCGAACCCGACTTTTCGGACTTACCCGATGATTTCACATTAGAGCAACGCCGTAAATACATCCAAGAAACCAAACGTGAGGAAACTGCTCATTATTATTATTATAGAAAGGGTCAAGTATGGATACGTGATGATGATTTGGATGACGAAGCATTTTTACCCACAACAGAATTATTATGTAATTCCGATAAAAAATGTATAACAACTTCTTCTACACCTTCAGGTTCTCTCGATAACCAATGTATTTCTCTAGAAGAAGCCTCCAGAAAGATTCAAGAGACAAATGAAAAGAAAATTAGAGGCGAGTTCAATTCCCGATTCGAATTGGCATCTGATGATATGAAAGCCAGTCTTCATTCCAGATTATCCGACCATTTGAAATATCTTGTAAGATGGCTAAGAATACAATCCGTTCAACAAGAACGCGCGAATAATATTGCATATCATATTGGTCTAGAAGCCACGAAATACACCGATGCAGTCGTCTCACCACATCTAGAATTAAGAGACCGTATCTTGGGCCAATCTGATTTTGTCAAAAAGCAAAATGATATAATACGCCTTTATGACCAATTTTGTAGAGAACCTTTGGAACTTTTATCAGAAGATATTGGATGGAAATATTGCAAAACCAGTAATACCAAATTATTGCCCGCTTTCTTATATGACTTGGCATTGACATTCGTTAGAGGAGGGGATTATCAATTAAAGTTAGAAGAGATTTGTCATACACATGGATTGATGAGTGATTCGGGTAATACTATTGTTGATAAATATAGCGGATTTGCTGTAAGAGCAATCGATTTCGCAGACGAAGAAGGATATGACGATGCTGGATTTAAAATAACTACTCATGCTTTTATTCAGAAGGGAGAAGTCGATAAGGCTGTTGAGAACATTTTGGATATGTATGTTTCTAAAGATGAAAAACAGGTATGTGAAGGCGATAAAGCCCAAATGATTTGTGATTTATTAGGAGGTATGGCTGGACAAATCGGGCATCCTCTTGCTGAGATCCGCGATTTCTGTGTCCGCTTATCCGTGAATCTATGTGACCAATTAATAGATACCGAAGAAAAATATAATAGAGAAGCCAAAAAGGCTGAAGAAAAGAAAGGAATCAAATTACCACCCTATAAGAAACGCAGCCAACAATTGACGGTTCTCATTGTTGCAACTATTCTCTTTATGACAATTCAGACAGAAACTCCTGCTTTCCAAACGAATAAATCCATGCCCGGTTGTGTAAAATCCTTTAAAGGGTATCCGCTTACGGGTGATGAAGATACAAGTGGTCTTCTTTATATGGCATGTGTTCTCGCAAAAATGGAGAAAAAGATGGAACCATGGAATACTTTGGAGAAACTAACTACGGCAATGATTCATGAACAATTGAAAAAGATTGCAACTGTTGCATTAAAGAACCCCGAATTAGATGAACGATATTTGAAAAAACGCGAATATGCTCTTATACATGAGGCCGATGAAATACCCATAGAACATTCCATTGATAGATGGTTTCAATTCCTTCCGCCATTGGTTCCTTTTACGACTTCTGCTGTGAGTGTTAGCCCCGATTTCAAAGACAATTTTTTGTCAGCCATGCGAAAAGGTCAAAAAGGACAACATGATGATATGCTTGCACTTCGTTCAAAAATCGCACAATTAGGGTTCTCTATTATTAGTGATATAGGTAAAATTGTTAAAGATAAAGAATTAATACTTGTCGGTGCTTCTTCTGGAATCCCCTATGTTCAAAATGTTTGTTGTAATGACCGAAAACAAATTGTCCCTATTCTATATTTTAGTGAAGATAATCCGGATATTTTGAGATATGTCCGTTCTATTAAAGCTCTTTCAAAATTGTTGAGAACCGCTATTGATATATCCAAACCAGCAATTCTTTTTGACCCTCGCGATAGAACCTTGAAATATCCGCCGATTTCAACTGAACCGACTGAAGCCAATATTTTCGCAGCCTTTATTCATTATTGTCAATTGGATAAGGGATTAGGTGTCCCCTCTAAATTCCACCAATTCTTGACAGATATTCCTGTAGGATATCCTGCAAAGGGCGAACTCGAAGAAAAAATCGAGTTTTTAAAGCGTCATGATAAGAGATTTACAGTAGGCCAATTCAAAGAATTGTTACAGATTATTCATAAAGAGAACATTGTGGAGATCCAGGCTCCTAAAAAATACGACCGTTCAGAAGTCTTAAAGGAATTAATGCTTCTTTTTGACAATTATGCCAGTCCTGTTATTGATAAGGACTTAAGAGAGAACATTTATAGAGTTCTCGTAAAATATGACAAAACGAAACTCATGACACTTCTAGAAGGAGATAGTGAAGCCTCTGATAAATTACCAGAGCCGGAAAAACAGAAAATCGCTGCTATGCGGGTTCTCAAAAACGGACTAGCTGAAACCATTCATGGGACTTTTAGACCCGGTGTTCTCTCTTTTCTTAAAAAATATGGTCGATTGGGTGTCCGTGAGATGGATAAATTAACCGAATTCATGAATACCTTTGTGACGAAATGGGCTGGTTCTAACGGAGCCTTATACAAAACCGCTAATTTTGTCAAAAATACGGTATATGAAATGTCGAGTGTTTTCCCAAATATTCTCATTACAAATGTCACAAATGTATCAAGAGTTCATAAATATTGGGAATTATCCGACATTGATAGCGCCCGTATTTACAATTCGATTTCCAATTATTATAAACCTTTGGGAGAATTCCGCGATGACTTGGCTTTAAGACGTTTGCTTATATATATTCAACATCGATTTGTGGATTTGCGATTGTTTTTTGACAATTTGCCTATTCAAGAACCCATCAAAGTAGGTTCTCACGATTATTTTTCGTTTTTTGACAAAGAAACCATTCAACTCTTATTAGAATATGTGTTTTTATCTGTCATACACGAATATATTGTGGCTACGGATGACCCCGATTTGATTCGATTGGACCAGGTTGAAAAAAAAAGGGCTAATCGTGCATCTATTGCTGAGAACAGTGATGTCGATAATCAGTTATCGTCAGAACATACCGATTTGGCAGAGGAATACCGCGAAGTATATGGCGATATGACTGAAATCCAGATTAGGGCAGGTAATCGCGATGAATTGAAAACCCGCGTCGCCAAAATGTTATTGGCATTTATTAATATTACTCGTAAAAACAAATCCGAAATTGATGTGTCTTATGAGAACATTGCAGCGGCTATTCGCAAAAGGAAAGACAAAGAGAAAACCCGTATTATAGAGAGGTTCAAGAATATGAGTGAAGATGAACGTAGAGTGGAAGACCAAAAGAAAAAACTCAAACTGGATGAATGGAATGTAGGAACACAGAAGGGTATTTTTATTTATGACAAACAAACAAGCGAACGAGAAGTTCGAGAGCAAGAAAAGGAAGAGGCACTCGATATACAGAAACACGGTATTCGTCAAGCAGATTTCGTCGAAATACATGGAGATACGGGTCTCGATGGTGATGATGACCCTCTACGTGAAATGGTTGATGCCAGTTCTTTACCAGATGTATTTAATCCACAGGAAGAAGAGGAGAACTTGCTATCAGGATTGGGTTCTCTTAAAAAGAACTTTTACGATGGCGAATTTTATTCCGATGATGAAAGTGATAACGATTTCGGAGATGATTAGAGAACATTCTATATAAATAATATAGATGCCTCTACGAAGACAGAAATTAATTCTAGCCATTATTTTATTTTTAGCATTGTTCTCTATTTTTCATTTTTTGAAACCAGGATTTGCTTATAATGAATTAGGTGGATTTAGACCATTCGGATTAGGATATCGTGATAAAACGATTTTCCCAGTTTGGGTTGTTGCCATTCTTTTAGCCATTTTTTCATATACCGCCGTTGTTATTCTCTTATAAATATCATCTTTATGACAGTAATAAAGGTCGTTTATTGAAATCTTTGAATTTGTCATAAAGAAATATATGGACCAAGTCATTGAGGGGCCAAGATTAATTGAGAACGGCGCTAGATATTATATGTCGTCGGTTTTGGAGAACTGTCATTCAAATCGTGTGAATATTTATTTATATGCATTGAATTTCGGTGTTTTAGTAGGATTTTTAACAATTGCCGGCCTGGTTCTCTATTATTGTTATCAAAATAGATTATCACCAGAAGCCGCTTATCAAAAACAATTGAAAGAGCAGGATTATATATTGTCGAAAATCCGATTTTATAAAGACCACCAGGCATCAATTGCTAGTAGAGCATCTATTACTGGCCTGCCTACAACTGACCCAAGGTCAATTTATTGATTATTCCTTTATGACTATAAATAGATGTCATAAAGGAAAATATATGCGAATAATGTAGTATATATATTTAAGAATGAGTTTCGTCGAAGAACAACGTAATCAAATTTTAGAGAACGGAAATACTGCTCAATCGGATTTTTTGGACATTTTGGAGCATTTATCGCCTACCGAATCTACTATTGATGTCCGTGTTCCCCTTTCAGGTTCTTTAGACCTATCGGTTCTCTCAAAATGTAATTTCACAGGAATAACGGCTCTTGTATTCGTAGCAGGTGATATTACATCTATCCAAGGTATTCCAGAAGGTGTCACAAAGATAATATGTGCTGAGAACTTGCTCGAGGATATACCCGAATTACCGGCTTCTCTTATTGAACTAGATTTACATAAAAATGCTATTCGAGAAGTTCCGGAAGGCCGATTGCCACAAGGTTTGAAGACATTAAATCTTTCTGACAATCAAATACACACTTTGGCGGATCTTCCGAAAGATTTAGAAGTTTTAAAATGTGAGAACAATCGGATGAAAGTTCTCAAACTAGCCGGTATTATTGCCCTTAGAATTTGTTTGTGTGGAAGTAATCCTCTTTTGGTCATTGAAAATGTGCCGGATACTTTGGAGGAATTCGATTCAGATACAGATATTGTAGTGCAAATAAAGCAGAAAGATAATGGAGACGACGAAGAAGCTGAAATAACGGCCAATTATAATGAGGCTCTTTTGCGATTTTTTCAAATGAAAAACGAATATGAAACTCGTGTCTTTAAAGCCAAACGCGATATTTTCAAAGCGGCAAAAACGAAGAAAGAAGCCAAAATGAAAATTGGGTTATTGAAACCGAAATGTTCTTATTGCGACCGTCCAGTAGGTTCTATCTTTAAGACAGAAGGCCGAAAATACATTGCCAGATGTGGTGATACAGACCATCCATGTGCTTTTCACATCGAGCTTTTTGGAGGCGAATATGGTAAAGTCATGGATATGATGGAGAGTTATCAGAGAACCATCGAATTCACTAAACAGGCAATTATTAAAGATAAATTGGATGTTCTCTACCGATATATTTCTGAGGAAGATGGAGTAGAATTTTTCAAAGATAATTTGGATTATTATACAAAACAGGGAGTTCATTTGGCTAGTCTTAAAAAGGAATATGAGGATTTATATTTCAATGAAGAGACGGAAGAAAAGGTTCTCACAAAACGCAAAAAAATAGCGGAAATCCAAGACAAATTGTCTGAATTGATTCAAGAATATCGTGGAACAGAGAACCTGGAAGTTCTCAAAGATGCTATTGCGATTTATGACAGAGAACTAGTTCCAGAAATAAATAATATGGGTCTTATTCAATGGCAAACACGCGAGATTACTGAAAACGAAGAAACTGGAATGTTTGAATTATATCAGAGACCTTTTCGAATAGGTCAATTGGAATATACTTTTGGTGAATATCCCAGAATTGTTCATTATAAGGTGAGAGATTGAGAACTTTTTATCATTGTTTATATATCTATATATAAACAATAAAAATAATATCTTTATGACACCTTTATTCTTTTATGTGGTTATTTATTATAATATAGACAAACTCTTTCAAAATATTTATTTACCTATTTATGAAACATCACTCATTAGTCTTTCCAATGAACCAAACCTATATTTTTTATTAACCACAACCAGTTGGTTTATGATGATTTTATACTTATATACATTAATAATCCGTATATTCATAAATAAAATTTATGATAAATATTGTATTTGTCTAATGTCCATTTATTTGAAATATATTATTGATATTTTGGCGACACCTCAAATGACAGTAATACAATATGAAACATCTCGAACTCTCATGTGGATTTTTAGCACACCTCTCATGTTAAAAATGTATTGCGATTTGAATAATATTCCTTATAAAAACATAAAAATACATTATCATTTGCTATCTATTATCCCACATGTTTTCGTTATACCATTTAAAAGTCATTGGATTTATTGGACAACATCCGCTGTATGTTCTATTCCTCTATGGTTCTTTTTGAAAAACTTAAATACCTATCAAACGATGCCTTTTACAAACACATTTATACTTATTTGGGTTATTTTCATAAGTATTCATATCTTGGAAATGACCCAATTAGTATCTAGCCAACAAATAAATGCATTTTATAATATTTCTGATACGGTGTGTAAATTTATTTGTAATATTATGATTTTCAGTCGTATAGAAGAGCAACTATTAATAAATCAAAATATCGATTTACAAAGCGTAAATTTTCTTACACATATGATAAAAAATATTCAGACATTTGAAAAAGATAATCCACGGCTAACACCATTCTGTAATAATATTGTTTCTAATACCAAACAAACACTTAATGGAAAAATACCACAATCAAATGAGAACTTAAAACTGGAATTATTGAAAAAAATCCTGCCATTTGATTTGGATAAAAAATATATCCAAACCATAAATAATGATGGGTTCAATCGAGAATATAATTTTATTTGCGTTTTGTTTATGGATATTTTAAATTATACTGAATTAGCCCATAGATATGATAGTAAAACCATTTTCAAATTATTACATAATATTTATAACCATTTTGATAATATTATAAAGAAATATCAACATTTACAGAAAATAGAGACTATTGGAGATGCTTACATGGTAGTAGGCGATATTTATCGTTTAGAATTGAATCATAAAATTGTCATAAAGGAAATCATATTAATGGCTTTGGAATTCATAACGGAGATAAAAACCATACCAACTCCTGACCAGATTCCTTTGGCTATTCGTATTGGTATAAATATGGGGGCGGTCAATATAGGTATTTTAGGCAATGAAATTCCTAGGTTGTGTATTGTAGGAAATACTGTGAATGTAGCTTCTAGATTGCAATCTACGGCGGATGAGAACACGGTCCAATTAAGCAGGCATATATTTGAACATATTGGTGAAATTAATTTTGGAGTGGATATAAGACCTACTAAGAAGGAGAGTGTCTTTTTGAAAAACATCGGCACAGTTACTACATATGTAATAGATGGTTCTATTTATGAAAGTTCCAAAAAAGAAAATGTATATTAAATATATAATGGAAAACGTAGCAGACCTTCTTTCTTTTGTTCCTTCTGTTCCTTCTGTCGAAGATGGTGACTTTGACTTCGCTCTCTGCCATGGGTCGTATCCGTATTGTCGATGTTGAAATGAATATAAATGTAAAGAATGAAGAAAATAGTCAGAAGGTTGCTACCGTTATACCCATATATCAAAACATATATGAAAAAATAGTTGAAATAAAGAATGAGGAAAATAAAAAATACACAAATCCCAGACCAAAGGTTCTCAAAAAAAAATCATATGATGGAGTCTGGTTTTGATTATTCTTTATGACATTTGAAACATAAAAATATCATAATATACAGTATGTATATTATTATAATGAAAAAATACAATTGCGACTATATTTATAAATCAGGTTCTCTTATTGATAAAATTACTAGTCTTTATAATAATCCTCATTATAAAAACGAAATTATTGAATTGAATATAAAAGACAGTGATATTGAAAGAATAAATGGAATGATTACTAGTATAACAGATGAATATGATAGTGATAATCTAGGATACCATTTGGATTATACATTTGAATATAAAGGTATCATATGTCTTATTGCAGTTTATTCACATGATAATTTACGACAAGTTCTCGAAATACTTTATATTGAGGAGGAAATAGATAAATCCGATATTCAATTCATAAAAGATTTGTTCTCATTTGTCATAAAGTAAATTGATTGAATATTATCAATATATCTTTATGACACCTAATGAAAAAATCGATTGACTTTTTTTAAACATAATTGAATGCACACTTTCTCTCTTGAGAACTAATAATACTATCTAAAATGAGCGTTGATTGCCCGATTTGCTTTGAGATGATTGAAGGACAGAAAAACTGTGTTACGACCGAGTGTGGTCATCAATTTCATACAAAATGCTTGATGATGAATGTTGCCCATAATGGGTTCGGATGTCCTTGTTGCCGTTCTATCATGGCCGAAGATACACGCGAACAAGATGACGAGGATGATTGGAGCGATAGCAGTTCTGAAGAAAGTTCTCAATCAAGTGATTCTAATTCAGAGGAAGAAGAAGAATTCGCTCTGCGTGGATTTCGAATGCTAATGAACCGTCTAGAAGGAACGGAAATCGAACAACAAGACCTCGATGATGATAACACACTTTATTATGGAGATGACGAAGATGAGATTGCAGTTCCGTCGATTGAATACATGACTGACATTTTATTAAAACAAGGTGTTACAATGTATCAACTCGTAGGTGCTTTGATGAGCTACAAGGACGAATATGAGGTTTGTGAAGATACCGAAAGAGTTGGAGATTTCATGTGGGACAAAATGGGGGAAATTATCCGGAACTTTTCACAGACAAGAGGAGAAATTCTGATAGACCATTCTGTGCCTGATTCAGTAAAACCCACAAGAGCTGACTTGGATGAAGTTCGTGTCAATCTAAGAAGAGTGTTCGATACATTTGCGTAAAAAGAGGTAAGTTATTTATAAAAAAAGAAATAAACCACAAGGCAAATGCCTTTTTTATTTTTTATCAAAAACGAAAAACGAAAAAATATAAAAATAATTTATATTTAATTAGTTAATGAACCCTGAAACTATAGAAGAAAATAATCGAGATTTAGTAGGAGATAAAAAAGACTATTCTTCTAATCGGTCTTCTTTTGATAATATAATCGATGAACCAGATGAGACCTATGTTATGAAAGCAAATTTATGTAAAAGATTATCGATAGAATTACAATTACCCGAAATGAATTGTGATGTAATAGGGACATATGACCAACCAACTGAATATGGATTATGTAATTGTAATATGATTATACCCGAATACTATAAACGACCACCGGATAAAATATTAGAAGTTGATTATTTCACTATGATAAAAGACGATATTCGAAATATGCGAGTTCTCAATGAATATCAACTAAAATATATTATGGAACTTGACGATATACATAAAGAACAAATATTGAGAGAATACAATAATGTTGTAAAGGCTATCTGTAGCTTAATGAATATATAATTTCTTTGTGACATTATAAAGAAATCATATCGTAGGCTCGATAGACCCCCGGGTCAAATACCCGATAGACCCCCCCGGGTCTTAGCAGCTATTATTATAAGACAAAAGTCCATCCCATTGGATATTCTGTGTTTTAGCCCAATTTTTCATGGCACAATATGGATCCCCATAAGACGACCATCCTGGGTCAGCAAAATTAACAGACCCTAATTGTGGGTTCTCCGTATCATACCCATAAGGAATATCCGCTGTATAATATCCCAAAGGCAATCGTTCATCTACACGTCCCTTATATGTCTCATCCGTGACGATATCATAATAAGTCGGCAAATAACTATAATTAGGCTTTTTGATATTGTCATAAAGGTATATTTGATGTCCCGTTTTTGCTAAATTACCCAGATTAGCCGTTGGGCCAGGAGCAGGAATTTTGCAACTGCCATCAGGGTTCAATTTCCATCCATCAGGACAAGGTGCCATATCTGGAGGGAAAAGCTTGTTTTTCCCACTGTAAAAAATAACAGCCGAATAAATAAATAATCCTAAAAATACTAAGGTTGCTATTATGATTGTAAATATATGAAAGGTGTCCATTCTAATATATCAACACATATTCATTCCTTTATGACATATACAAAAAAGTCATAAAGAAAATGTAAGCAACTGACTTTATGAACAACCATTATTATTAGCAACACCGTCCCAAAAGATACCATTAGAACTAGCCCATGATTGTTTGTCACAAAGACTGGTCCAATTAGATGAACCAATATCAATGGCAGATATTTTGTTATTTGACACGGTTACACCTGTATGTTGAAGAGCAGGTTGGGTTCCTGTAGGAACATTTACGCCGGTTATTGGAGGAGAACAAACAGACCCAGATAATGTCCAGAAATCGGGACATGTATTTTGGAAATCGGGGAAGGGGGCTTTATTTCCAGTTTTGGTGATAGCAATTCCGACGATAGTTAATGCCAATATTAAGATAACTGTTGCAACTACTAAAACAATTGTATAAAACCAAGCCATTTAATATATATTGTTATTTTTTAGTAGGGAACCTACGGATTATGCACCCGAAGGGGACTGTCCCCTACTAAGCGAAGCAAACCCTCCCTTCATATTAGATAACTTATAAAGATAGTTATGTATAAAGTATTAATAGGAAGAGGATATAATCTGTTATATCTACAACATTTATGACTAAATATTTAGTAGCTTATTTTCTATAGAGACATTATACGATAGATAAATGGAATTGGATAATTATTTAAAACAAATAACAGGTTCTCGATATAATGGCCGAGCTAACATTATTGAGAACCCCGATCCGAATGCCGTTTTCAGAATGCAAGAGAAAATCGCGCTAAAAAACAAATCGACGGCTTATAATAGTGCTCTAGCAGGCAATGACTGGGAAGACAATTTATTGGCCCGTGTATATTTCTCTGCTGGTAATATCCAAATCCTTCAAAATGGATTACGTGCTGGTGTCTATAAAATGTCCAAAAACAAGATTGTTATTCCACCACAAAACATCGACCAACTCAAAATCGTTATGAGAAGTATTTATTTACAATATGCCGAACATTTGCCCGATGGTATAACACAACAAGTTGAACGATTGAACAAATTGGTATGGGATTATGTAGTGCCGACTGTCTATAACGAAGCAGTCGGTTATGTCAAATATATGCAGGACCAGAGTTCTTTAGTCATGCCGATTGATAGACCACTACATCACGACCGCGAATATAAACAACTCGAATTAAAACCTTGGTTTTAGAGATTGTCCAACATTCTAATCGACGCATAATCCTTTGTGACAAACTCCGGAGGCAATGGATGACCCCCTCCTTCTAACGTTATTCTCGTGCATGCCTCATCTCCACCATATTCGGCATCTTGATATACCCATGGTCTCCTTAAAGCATATACATGATAATACGGCTGAATGTATGCCAGAGGGATATCCCACGCTTTGTCAGAAAGAAATACTTCTAACATTGTTCTCTGGATAGCGCTTGCGCCTAGGGCCGAGCATACTAAGATTCCATGAGTGGAGAGCATTTGTTTTATTCGGACCACTTCTGGGAACCCTTCTACCGCTTCGTAATAATTCGCATAATGAAACATATAGGAATTCATACTACAATTCGAAAGACCTATGTAGAGAACATCTGCATCATCTGGAAGCTCCACTTGTAATTGGCTTTTTTGATTATTTACAAACGTGGTATCGTCCTCGACCATCAAAAACGGTTTAAAAGGTTCTCCTCTTACTTGGGACTTTAATCCACGTTCAATCATTCTGAAGAACCCAGAAGCCCCCGATTTATTTTTCGGAATACCTATAATGGGAGAGACGAATTCCGGCGCAATTTGTTCGGCCATATGATTACGTCTTTTTGAGTTTTCATTGTTCTCATGTTCGCATGTAAGACAAAAGATAGGAATGTCTGCTAAGGTTATCTTCATAATTTATATATATCATATTTGTTATCTATAAATAGTTTTATTTTTACATTTTCGAGAACCTATTCATACAAATATTATAAATAGGTTCTCAATAAATCAGTTTCATAATTCTTTATTGAGAGGTATCAAAAAGAAATATTATTTTATAGCCCCATTAATATTACTTCTTTATGACATTTGCTGACACTTCGTAGTAACTTTTATAATAAATTCAAAAAGGTTCTCAATAAACAGTTTTATAATTCTTTATAGAGAGGTATCAAAAAGAAATATTATTTTATAGACCTTCTTAATATTAGTTCTTTATGACATTTGCTGAGAACAATTTATAGTAAGACCCATAAAATGACTTTTATTTACTGATTAGAATACAAATTAATTTAGTATTGTAAAATTGAAGTGTAAATTATACTACTATTACTTTATATAAACTTTATTAAAATGAAACCAAACAACGGATACATTTATATTAGAAGCCATCCATCACATGATCTTCATGATGCATGTAAATTAGGTAAAGCAAGTAATATTCCTGAAAGAGATACGCAATACGCTACTGGTGAGATAAAGAGAGGATATTTTGAAGCGGTCTTTGAAATCCCATTTGAAAAGATGGGACTTATTGAACGTTTATTACAAAATGAGTTTTGCGAATTAAATATAAAATATGACGCTGGTACAGAGTTTTATAATAAAAAAATCATTAATCTTATTGAACCATATCTAATAACACTTGGAATTAAATATCGAAAATTATCCAAACAGGAAGTTAGTGATTTAGTAAGATGCAATAGAGTAAAAAAAACTATTAAAAAAATAAACATACAGTCATTAATTCATGCACTAAAATCGAAGAGAACAAATAATCAACTAACATCTTATACCCCAAGAAATGACCAAAAGGTTATTATTGGGAAGTCAGTTATACACTTTCAACAGCACGATAAAGGTATGTTAGTATTAATGTGTGGTGTTGGAAAAACTTTAATTTCATTATGGATTACACAAGAACTACACTCAAATACTATTCTTATTGGAGTTCCTAATAAATTACTATTGAAACAATGGGAAGAAGTTATTTGCGTTTTGTTTAAAAGTGTGCCATATTTAATTGTTTCAAGTGGCATAGATAGTGAAAATATAATGCAATTTTTAGAAAATAATAAACAAAAATGTATTATAATCACTACCTATTCATCTGCTCACAAAGTATATACTGCAACACAAAATAATCGGTTTGTATTTGATATGAAAATAAATGACGAATGTCATCATTTAACTACAAATAATATGCAATTAGCAAATACTACAAAAAAATATATTCAAATGTTAAACATTCCATCTGTAAAACAATTATCATTAACTGCTACACTTAAACAATTGGAAAGTATCTGCGATGATGGTATTGTAGTTTCAAATGATAATATTGAATATTTTGGAGAAATAATAGATAGAAAATGTTTGCTTTGGGCAATTAATAATAATATTATTTGTGATTATCTTATTCAGACCATTATTACAAAGGAAGAACAATTAGAACAACAGTTATCAAGATTTCATATTATAGAAGAAAATGATAAGAGATTATTTTTGAGTGCATTTGCGTCTTTGAAGAGCATATTTGATGGACATTCACATCATTTATTGATATATTCAAATAACAAGGATAATTCATTGAAATTAATTCAATATATAAAAATGCTGATAGACGATAATTACTTTGATATACCTGATTTATATTATTCAAATTATCATAGTGAAATGAAATCAAAAGACCAAAAAGAAATAATAAATAATTTTGAAAAGGCGAAGTTTGGAATAATTACTTGTGTCTATTGCTTGGGCGAAGGTTATGATAATCATAATATAGATGCTGTTGTATTTGCAGAAAATATGAGTTCAAATATTCGTATAGTTCAATCCGCATTAAGAGCAAGTAGAAAAAATAAACATCAACCTAATAAAATCACAAAAATTATATTACCAATTTTAAATAAAGATGATTGGTTAGAAAATAATAATAATCCTGATTTAAAAAAAGTTAGAGAAGTTATTTATCAAATGGGTTTAGAAGATGAAACTATTACACAAAAAATAAAAGTATTTAATATTGAAGTTAAAAAACATACAATTTCAATAAGCAAAAAATATATTAATGATGTAGATAATTTTGGAGATTACGATGAGGAATTAACTACAAAATTAAGATTAAAAACAATAAAACGCACAACTCTTGGAACAAGTTATGAAAAAGCAAGAAAAATAATAGTAAGTAAAAATATAAATAATAAAGAAGAATATTTTAAATTGTGTGAAAAAGATAATAGATTATCAGTTGAACCTGAATTAACATACAATGGTCAATTTACTAATTGGATTGAATATTTAAGTATTGAAAGAATATATTATGATTTAGAAACTTGTATTGAAAAAGTAAATGAATTATTAATATTACATAATGAAATAAAGAAACATTATTTAGATTTGTCAATTGTATGTAAAGAATTATGTAAATTAGATAATAATTTTCCACCAAATGGTTTATGGGTTGAATACTATAATGTTAAAGATTTAAGGGATATTATTATTATTGTCAATAAAAAAAAGAAAATGGGTGCTATTATTTGAATAAATTATATTCGTTCATTTTACAAATATAAATATTTTGAATTTGTTTATCATTTATAATTTTTTGAATGTTTTTATCTAATTCATTTAACCATTCAAATCTATCATTATAAACATCATCTTGTAATATTCTAATTATTGAATACCCATTATTATTTGCACAATCTTCTTTATATTTATCTCTAATTAAATTTTCTTGTGGTGATTTCCAATTTCCTACTTGTTGAAAATGTTGTAATCCATCTAATTCTATTATTATTTTATGTTCTGGTATGACAAAATCATAAGGTAAATATTTTTTATTTTTACACCATTTTACTTTATATTGATGAATTAAAGAACAATATTTTTCTTTCAACTTTTCATAAAGTTTTGTTTCTGTTTTATATAAACAATAAGAACACCATTTACCTTGTTTTATATGGTCTAATGAACTTTCAAATGTATTATTACATTTATTACAATCAAAACAATATTTATTACCAGATGACATAAATACATCTCTTGGTTTATTTATATTTTTATTACTCCAATATACTGATTTATTATGTGAAGCAAATGATTTCTCAAAACATATTTTACAATCATTATTTTTACATAATTTTTGATTAACACAATAAGGACACCAATGACCATTATTTATATGTTCTAATCTACTTTCAAATGAATGATAACACTTATCACAATCAAATAAATATATTTTTTTGGATTTTTTGAAAACCTCTCTCGGTTTTAATTTATTTTCAACACTCCAACAAATAAATTTATTATGTGAAGCAAAAGATTTTTCAAAACACATTTTGCATTCATCAATACTACATAATTTTTTAGAATGATTACCACAATAAGAACACCAACTACCACTAACAATATCATTTAATGAACTTTCAAATTCGTGATTACATAAATTACAATTAAATATATATTTTTTATTTGATGATTTTGAAACCTCATTTGGTTTTAATTTATTTTTATTACTCCAATATTTAGATTTTTCATTAGATGCAAACGATTTTTCAAATTGAATTTCTTTACTCATACTTAATTATATATACCATTATCTTTTTAAGTTGTTTTATAGGTTGGGATATTCCTTTAATTATTGTAATATTTAGGGAATATTAAGGAAAAAATACTTTATTATAAAATTGAATAAAAAATTGATTTAATTTAATATAAAGAAATAATATCTTATACTATTATATATGGCAATGTCAAAACAATATTCCTGCGATTTGTGTAAAAAGGTCTTTAATCAAAAAATTGATTTCACAAGACACCAAAATAAGAAAGCACCTTGTATAACATTAACTGAAATGCAACAAATTAGTCAAACAAAAGAAGTTAAAATGGATAATAAAACCACGCTTATTAGTGTATTCAAAAGTTGTTTAAATATATTGAGAGATAATGAAGGTTTAACTGGCGAGAAAGCATTAAGAACTTTGTCTTATTTGTTAATATTAAAATTACTTGAACCCCATTTTGGTGGTGAAATAAATATTGATAATTATGAATATGATTTTAGTCATATTGAAGATGAAATGATTGAAAAACATAAACATAAATTATTGGAATTAGTTCGTTTTAGTAATTTAGCAAGTGAAAAAGAGGATAATATTCCTGTAAATATGAAGTTTTTATGGGACGACATTTTATCAAATCATCCTACTACAAAACACATTTTTCTGAAAGGCAAGGGGTTTGATATCCAACATAAATCAACCTATAAAAAATTAATTGATAAACTCCACTCACTTGACTTATCTCAAACAGAATTCGATGTTTTGGGTAATGCATATGAGGAAGTTATTCAAGATATTATGACAGGTAAAGTATTAGGACAATTCTTTACTCAACCATTAGTCAAGAAAATGATGGTAAAATTAATCAATCCACAAATACATCCGGATGGAAAAATAGATACTTGCGGAGATCCTACTATGGGAACTGGTGGGTTCTTGATTACCTATTTACAATACATTTTACAACAAGCAACTGCTAAAAACATTAAACCTGACTGGGATTTCATCAAAACAGAAGGGTTATATGGTAAAGAGTTGGAACCGGATACATACCAATTGGCAGTTTCAAATATGTTAATTTCATCAGGTCATATGTTTGATGGCCTAGACAGAGGTGATAGTATTCGTGTTCCTATAACAAGAAAGTTTGATAATATTCTTGCAAATCCACCTTTTGGAATTAAGGGATTGAAATATGATGATTTTCAAAGTCCATTGAAGTCTGAATATGTTCCTATCAAAACCGATAATGCTGTTAGCTTGTTTATTCAAGCCATTATTTACATTTTAAAGATTAATGGTAAATGTGCGGTTGTATTACCTGACGGACAAGATTTATTTTCAAAAACAAACACAACATTAGTTGCAATTAGAGAATATCTTATGAAAACTTGTGATTTGAAAGAAATTAATTATCTACCATCAGGTATATTTACATACACATCCATTAAAACCTGTGTGTTTTACTTTGTGAAAAAGAGAGAAGGAACTGATGTTTTGGAAACCAAAATTAAAGTATCAAAAACTCAAAAAGAAACTGGTAGAGATTACAAGTTTTCAAAAACGCATCAAACAACCAAAGTGAAGTTTTATGATTACAATCCTTATGAAGATGTAAAAAATCTATTGGTTGAAGTTCCTATTGAGAAAATAGCGAGTAATTCATATTCACTTAATTATGCTGAATATATGAAAGATGAAACACAAGATGAACAATATGAAGAAGGTGTTATTGTAAAAACACTTGGAGAGGTTTGTGAATTTCAAAATGGTTCTCAACTTGATAAAAAAGATATGGTTGAGGGTAATATACCTATATTTGGTGGTGGGTTTAAAATTGTTGGTTTTCATAATGCGAATAATAGAAATGGTAATGAAACAATCGTATGCGGAACTGGTGCATATTCAGGTTATGTAAATCATAATTATGGAAACCCATTTTGGGCGTCTCAATGTTTTACTATGAAAAGTAAAAATATTAACATAATGATTGATAAATATTTATACTATTATTCAAAAATAATACTTGAACCACAATTTATGTCAAATCAAAAAGGGACCGCAATACCATTTATTAGATATACTCAAGTAATCGGTGTAAAAATCCCAATCCCCCCACTTGAACGCCAAGAAGAAATCGTAAAATATTTGGATTTCATATACGAAAAGGCAAACAAAACAAGTAATGAAAAAATTGCGGAATTGAAGCAGTTGAATGAGTTTTGTTTGAGTAATCAAAAAATATTTGGCGAGAATGTTGTGAAAGAATTAGGTGATGTATTCAAAGAAGTAAAAACAGGCAAAGATGTTGTTGCTACTGACAGAAAAAAAGGAGAATATCCATTTTATGGAGCGAATGGAATTATTGATTATGTTGATAGTTATATATTTGATGGTAAATATTTATTGACAGCAAGAACCGGTTCATTAGGTTCATTACATATATCAAATGGTAAGTTTTGGTGTTCTGGGGATGTGCATAGAATGGAATTTGAAAATGATACTTTATTATCATATACATATTATTATCTACAAACAATAGATTTTCAAAAGTTTAGAACAGGTTCAGCACATCCAAAATTAAGCGGTTCAAGTTTAAAATCAATTAAAATCCATATACCAACTCTTGAACGCCAAAAAGAAATTGTTGAGTATTGTGAATATAATGATGCGCTCATCAAACAATTAGAAACAGAAATTGAAAATAATAAAAAACAAGCGCAACAATTTATTACAGGTATTGTAAAACTTCAACTTCAGTCAGAAGAACCAATCGTTGAAGTTCAAAATGTATTTGTCCCGGAACAACTTGAAGTTATTGAACCAATAAATAAAAAGTAAACATCTTTTTATCATTTGAGAAAAAATAAAGAGTTTATACCAGTGAAGATTTAAAATGGGACGCCCCTATGGGGCGTCATTTCAAATCGTTACTGATATCTGACCCTTGGAGAATTAAAATGTCCCATTTTAATTCTTCAAGGGTTTAAAGATATTTTTTTGTATCATATAATAAATATTATATGATACTATAGCACTAAGGTTCTCTATAAAAATTTGTCAAAAAGATTTCATAGTCCCATACTTCTTTATGACGTTTGCTGAGAACCTATTTATAGAACACCACCACCTGCAGCAGCCGCCGGTAATCTAGTTCGATTGGATTTTCCACGGTCAATCGCTGACCTCGTAAGAGATCTTAAATTGATGAGTCCATCCCCCTTCAAAAACATAGCCTTTGTTTCCAATTGGGCCATAATAAGTGAGAAATCCAGCATATCCTGCTCTGGTTCTTCTGCCACAATAATCGGCACATTCTGGTCATGATGTAGTTCCAAAATATCATCAGCAGCATGATGCGATATATCATTCATCTCTTCTCTTACTTCTTTAATAGCCGTTCTCTTACGAGCACGTGCGGCTCTTTGTGCTACTTGGTTCTCTCTTCGTTGCATTGCTTCATCTAATGCTATTCGTGCTTCTTGGGCCTCTCGTAGCTTTCTATCAATACGTGCCTGTCTGCTCTCTTCACTGACATAACTACGCTGATTGGCATAAAAATCATCACTCAACCGGACAACACCCTGAACCACTAATTCTTCCACTGTATCAACCGGCTCTACAACCCTCACATCTATTCTTGTAGCGGGAGCAACCGGAACCGGAATATCGGTCGCAGCAACTACAGCAGCTTGACCTTCAATAACACGAGTATATTCTACAGTATCCAATTCTGAAATGGCATAAGCATGAGATTTCAAGAGTTTGTTAAAAAGCAAGTCATATTTGGCATTATGCTTACTATATTTATTTTTGAGTTCATCTATTTTATATTCAATAAAATTCTTCTTTCGGATCTCTTCGGGTTTTTCATAAATCAACCATTCTGTGCTCCATTTTTGTAGATAAAAAATATTCGTATCATTATAAGCCATGAATTGATATAACTTCTTTCGCGAATGATTGAGAACAAATCCACTATCGCCGTCTTCTTCTGTAAATTCTTCGAATGTGGGCAGAGTAAAACCTAATCCGAATTCGAAAAAATTCGTGCGAGTTACTACATCGTCCAAAAGAATATAATTCATTATACGAACATCTTTTACTCTATCCATCGGAGCAATATAACTACTTCCGAATGTAGCCACTTTGAAACGGTTTAACATAAGATCATTGAGAACCACTCCCAAAATGAGTTCGGATAGACGGTCGTTTTTGACACATACATTCAATATTTCGCATATTCTCTGAACAACAAATCCGCCTACCGAGAACCCATATAACAAAACCGTGTTTTCTTGATACAAATATTTGGCTATATTTCTGACTATCGATATATTGGCTTCTGTTAATTCAGCATTGGCAAAATCGTATTTGCCGAATACTCCTGCCTCTGTCACTTTTGTCATTACATTTCCTAAACTGTCTACTGGAGACCAATACACCGGAGGAGAGAACATTTTCGACCATATACTGTCTTCTGAATGACGATAATAATATGCCATTACATGTTCCCATGCAACGGGATTTCTCCCCTTTTCTAAAACGGCATTTAATCTCTTCCAGGCCCAGTATCTCAAATCATATATGTATTTTTTGCGTTTTTCCAAATCCTCGTCATCATCGATCTTGGATTCATCTTCGTCCATTGTTCCATGAATAATAAACGTAAATACCTGGTTTTCAGCTAGGACTTCTTCTTCCTCGGCTACTGCTACTCCATTTTCATCTACCTCTCCTTCCTTAATTCCTTCTACACGGATAGGACGTGTATTTTGTCTTCTATGAGGAAGACGCGGACGATTTATATTTCGTTGAAGAGGACGTGCCCGACTTGTACCTTCATTTTCTTCATTTTCTTCATTTTCTTCATTGATATCTCTATTTTCGGTTTCTTCATTTTTGATTTCCTCTGGGTCCATTTATATATCCCTCATATTATTTCTTTATGACAATTCATGCCAATTCATCATAAAAAAATATATTCTATTTATGTCTATTCCTATCTATATCTATAAATACGATTATTTCTTCATGAGCTTTGTGTATTCCTTCTCAAATACATCGAGCTCCTTCAACCACATCTCTTCCAAACTAGTCCCTCGAAGAACCTCCAATTCCTTTGATAATTCCTCCTTCTCCTGAAGTATCTTGGCCACATTTTCCTCTGTGACTGAATCCATAGGTAGTTTGATTAAATACTTATAATCGCCTTCTAACTCAACATATCCGCGACCCTTCAACAAATCCACCACTTGTTGGTTCGATTTCTTACGCAAATCTACCTCACCAGATAATGTCTCCAAGATATATTTCGCCCTATTTGACAATCGAACCAATAGAGTTTCCATCGCTAATAAGAGTGCCTCCTTGCGTTTCTGATAGGTTTTCATTCTTGTCACAAAGAAGTCATCTATGATTTCCTCTATCGTCAGATACTTATGGAGACGGCAATCAGCATCGAATAAATGCATATTCGTTGTAGATACAGTCGTCGTAAGTTTCAAAAGCGTATCGATATCCGGCTGAGACATAGTCGCCAATTTTCCTTTAGGAAACTGAACAGTTATATCTACGGCGACTTCTGTCGATAAATTCACAACATCTTTGAGAACCGGAGGCAATTTCTTGCCCGTCTTATCGACACCACCATCCACTAACTCATCCAGATATGTCAAATAGGGCATTGTCCATGTGCCTATCGGCAACTCCGTTATCTTGATTTTGTCTTCGCCTATTTTCGTATATGTCCCCCTAATGAGATACTTGTTATCTTGAACCTTTGTGACAGATCCCTTAAATCCCTCATAATAAGGCACGAATGTATCACTTGGATATGGCGTTGATGCCAGTTTGGCACGTAAATAAGAGACGATTGCTCTAGGATTGAATGACGGAATATCTGTGGAAAATCCAGTGCCAATACCCGAGACACCATTCACAAGACAAAATGGCAAGATAGGCACATAAAACTCTGGCTCGACAATAGACCCGTCGTCATTGAGATTATTAAGAACAGCATCATCGGGCTCTGGAAAGATGAGACGAGCCAGAGGGTTCAATTGAGTAAATATATATCTTTCTGACGCGGCATCATCACCGCCCTGTAATCTTGTCCCAAACTGGCCATTGGGATTGAGCAGATGGATATTGTTTGACCCGACGAAATTCTGCGCCATTTTCACAATAGCACCATTTAGAGATGCCTCGCCATGATGGTAACATGAATGGTCTGCTACATATCCTGTGAATTGAGCAACTTTCATTTCTGTTGTCATCCGGCGTTTGAATGCGGCATATAGAACCTTTCTTTGTGACGTCTTTAAGCCATCCACCATGTTCGGTATCGACCTCTCACAATCATATTTACTGAAATGGATCATTTCTTTGTCGAAAAACTCTTCATATGATACTTGTGCCTGGTTAGTATTCAAATAAGCCGTCTTATCATAGTTTTCTAACCACGTCTTACGATCATCTGGACGCTTTTTGTTGAAAACCTTATCGACCGAGTCGTCGCTTAGTGGTCCGCTATGTGTGAAACCGACGATTTTCTTGTGTGCGAAATACTCTTTGAACTCCACTGCGGTTGATGTTCCTAATCCCTTGAAATATTTGATAGTCCATCCTTTAGGACCATCTGGACCAAATGACTGTTTCCATGTCTCATATTCGCCGTCATTATAGAACAATGCTGTCTGTTGCCCCTTCTTGGCCCTCAATATAGGCGTATTCATAAAGCAGATGAAACCTGGGATTTCACACAAACTTGACCATTCACTATGAAAGAGATTGATACATAGTCCCTTGATATGCGAACCGTCTAAATCCTGGTCAGTCATAACCATAACACGACCATATCGTAGAGAACTATGAACGTCTTCGATAGATTTGTATTTCTTGCCCGATTCCAATCCTAGGATTTTCTTGATGGCTGCGATTTCTTTATTTTCATTTATTTTAGCAGATTTTTCACCACGCACATTCAAGACTTTTCCCTTGAGAGGGAAAATACCAATTGTGTTTCTGTCCGATGAGGACAAACCAGATACAATACCGGACATGGCACTGAGCCCCTCACACAAAATGAGAATACAATCCTTCGATTTCTCCGTTCCACTGAAATTGGCATCAATCAAATTCGGTATTCCACGAACGGTTTTTACTTTAGAACCATCCGTCTTTTTCGCGGCTTTCGATTCCTTGGCATCCGTGAGAGCACACGCTAAATCCATGACACCCATTTTCGCTATTTTTTCTATGAAACCGTCAGAAACAGAACATGTCGAACCGAACTTCGCCGAAGGCGTATTCATGAAATCCTTTGTTTGACTATCAAATGCGGGGTTCTCAATATCACATCTCAAAAACAATATCAATTGCTCTTTGATAGCCGAAGCATTCACTTTGACCTTCTTCTTTTTCTCAATGTATTCGACGAGCTTCCGGGTGATTTGTCCCATAATATAATCGACGTGCTTACCACCCTTATGAGTGCAAATACCATTTACGAATGATACTTGGACAAACTCATGAGAGGAAGATAGACCAACCGCGTATTCCCAACGCTCACCCGATTTGCCTTCAGGACATTCATAGACACGTTTCGTCTCTGGTTTGTCTGCGTCCTTCACACCCAAATACAAATCGATATATTGCTGGAAATTCTTGACAGGCACTAAAGCGCCATTATACATTATTTTTACCTTTTTGACAGACTGGTCAGTCACTGCGCCGATATCATATACACGTTTCTTCAAAAGAGCCAACATATCCGGTGTCAATCCTTGGGGCATCTGCAGTCTAGCATAATCTGGCTTGAAAACCACCTTGGTATATGGAACCTTAGTAGTTGCCTTTGTGACAACAGGAGGACACAGCATATCAAGGTTCGATTTGAATTCTTGTGTGTATTTAAGACCACGGGTATGATCAACGGTTTCGATATAGCCATAAGTTGACCATATGAGAACAAGTTTAAAACCGAATCCGTTCTTACCACCGACAATGCGCTTTTCATCCTTATCATAATTCGTAGATGTGCGTAAATGACCAAAAATCATTTCTGGGATCCACAAACCATTTTCAGGATGTTTAGCAATATCGATACCATTACCGTCGTTCATAATGGTAATCGTGCCGTCGTCGGCAATTGTTGTCTCGATACAACTCACAACCTTTTTGTTCTCTGCCGTTGATGAAATCATACGAACAACATGATCACGAGCATTGACAATACCCTCGTCGAATAGTTTATATAAACCAGGCACATACACAATTTCCTTTAGGACAATCTGATTCGTTTGATTATCGAATACCCACATATTGGCATCGACCTTTTCAACCGAACCGATATATGTATCAGGATTATCGAGAATATGTTGCTTGTCAGTTTTTTGCTGATATTGCTGGGCTAAGTTAGCAGACTGTGTTTTGGATGATTTGGCGGACATTGTAATGGGGGAGTATATGGTTGTCATAAAGACTTCTGATTAAATCAATTTTATTATAAAATTTTATAGACAGATGATTATATATAAACATGCCATCGTTTATTTTTGACATTTCTACAACCGCTACTTGGAGTGGTTATCCCATTGTAAATACGGGTGGTTCTTTTACCGGACTAACGAATTCAGCTTCAGTTGTTGGTTCAACCATGACTGTGACTTGCTCTTGGACATCATATACAAATAAAAGCGGAAGCGACGGGTTATCATTTTGTAGTACGACTTATAAAAATCACCCTAGTTTGAATATAAAACAATTCGGTGGAGTTCCATTAGTTAATATGAATGTTACAAATATTGGTTCTTTTGATAATTTTGCTGGGAAAATTACAGCAAGTGATTATCCTACCATTCCTAATAAAACGATGTGTAGTTGTTTTTATGCTACTACAGCAAACGCAAATGATATCAGTAATATTAATTATTGGGATGTTTCTGGAGTTACAACTATGAGAGATATGTTTAATCAAACACAATCTAATACTGGATTGGCTAATCTGAATCTTAGTAGATGGAATACCTCAAATGTGACAGACATGCAAACTATGTTTCAAGGTTCTACTTTTAATAATCCGTCGATTTGTAATTGGGATACTGGAAATGTTACAACGATGTATGCTATGTTTTATCAAAGCACTTCATTTAATCAACCGATAGGTAATTGGAATACATCAAAAGTAACAACTATGGAGGCTATGTTTGGTAGTAATAATTCAAATCCTGTCTTTAATCAGGATATAAGTAAGTGGGATACATCAAAGGTTATATGGATGCAATATATGTTTCAAAATAATACTAAATTTAATCAACCATCTATTGGTAACTGGAATTATACCAGTATGTTATCAAATGGATTAGCATATGGTGCGGTTCCTCCTAGTATGAACCCTACAAATACAATTGCGTATTTGACAAACTTATCTAATAATAGCACATTAAAAACATCACAAAATCTAACATCTATGCCACCTTATTTACCTATATCAACCACTCTTGCAAACGCCCTCACAGCCAAAAGTATAACTTATACTCCTAATACTAACTACTCTACTGCTTTATCATCTTATACTGCCGCACAATTTTATGCCGCTAATTGGACGATTGCTGAAATTTCTAGTAGAGGATTTACCATTTCCCAATTAGCAACGGCTGGTTATTCTGTTGCTGCTTTATCTACTTATTATACCATCAGTCAAATGATTAGTGCTGGATATACTCTTTCGACCCTTACTACAAGCACATATACAAGCACTCAATGGAAGGCAGCTGGATATAGTGCTTCACAATTAGCTACTGCTGGATTTACCGTTGCTCAACTTACTACAGCTGGTTTTACACTCTCTGAAATTGGTGGCACTTATACAAAAGCACAATTCGACGCCAATGGTATCGGCACTCCTTATTTACAGTCACAAGGATATACTATTACTCAATTAATTAGTCTCGGGTATCAACTCAATGATTTGAGTAATTGTACTTTCACAAAAACCCAATATGCTACCGCTGGATACAATTCTGGGAATTTGATTAGCTCAGGATTTACTCTTACACAACTACTTAATGATAGTTTTACACTATCGGATGTTAGTGGAGCCAATTATACAAAAGCCTCATTCACCGCGGCTGGTCAGACAATAGGTAACTTGGTTGCTGCTGGTTATACCGGCACACAATTATTAGCCGATGGATATTCGCTAACAGACCTCAGTAATGTTGTCATAAACAAATCCTCGTTTGTTGCCGCTGGCTACACTGTCGGCAATTTGGTTTCTGTAGGATATACTATTACTCAACTATTGAATGATGGTTATCAACTCATTGACCTTAGTAATGTTGTCATAAATAAAACTCAATGGATTGCTGCTGGACAGAGTGCAGGTAATTTATATACAATTGGATATACCATTTCTCAAATAGTAAATGACGGATTTTCCCTTTCTGACCTTAGCGCAATCCCCATATCGAAATCGGTATTTGCTAGTTCTGGATTTAATGCTGGAAATTTGATTTCTGTAGGTTATAATCCAAAACAGTTATTAAACCAAAGTGGTTTCACTCTTATTGATATTAGTTCTGGCGTTTTCCCAAAGAGTCAATGGACTGCTGCTGGTCAAACCGTTGGCAATCTCATTGCGGTTGGTTATACACCAAGTCAATTACTTCTCGATAGTTATACCCTATCAGATATTAGCGGATACACTTTCTCTAAAACATTATTTAACGCGGCTGGTCAAACAGTAGGCAATTTGGAATTAACCGGATATACCCCTAGCCAACTCTTAGCTGATAGTTATACACTCGTCGATATTTCAGCAGGAACATATACAAAGTCGCAATGGTATGCTGCTGGTATAACACCTCCTCAATTACAATCTGCAGGTTATTCCATTACTAAATTAGTTAGTCAAGGATTTACAATTGTGGATCTTTCGAATGCTCCATATACAAAGACCCAATGGACAACTGCCGGACAGACTGTAGGAAATCTTATTGGAAACGGTTTCACCGCAACTCAACTCTTAATTGATGGGTTCTCATTATCCGATATTAGTGCTGGTTATTTTACTCCCGCACAGTTCGCAGCTTATGGATACAAAGCTGGAAATTTGATAGCCGCCGGATATACTCCTAACCAGTTATTGGTAAATGACGGATATACTCTTTCTGACATTAGCGCAGGCGTTTTCACAAAAACACAATGGATTTCTGCTGGTCAAACAGTGGGCAATTTGATTAGTTATGGTTATTCACTTTCACAAGTGCTAACAACTGGATTTACGGTTTCTGACCTTAGTGCTTCCATTATCACAAAGACACAATGGACAACAGCTGGTCAAATCGTGGGGAATTTGATTAGTGCCGGATATACACCTAGCCAACTCTTGGCGGATAGTTATACCATAGTGGATATTAGTGCAGGAACATTTACAAAGTCGCAATGGAATACTGCCCAGGTAACACCCCTACAATTATATTCGTCGGGGTTCTCCATAACCAAAATGGTCAGCCAGGGATTTACTCTCAATGACCTTTCGAATAATCCCTATACAAAGACCCAATGGACGGCAGCAGGACAGGTCGTAGGAAATCTCATCGGAAACGGTTTCACTGCTACTCAACTCCTTACCGATGGTTTCTCTTTAATCGATATTAGTTCAGGGTCTTTTACACCAGCACAATTCGCAAGCGCTGGATACAACGCAGGGAATTTGATTGCCGTCGGATATAGTCCTAAACAATTATTGATTAATGACGGATATCAACTACGAGATATTAGTTCGGGTATTTTCACACCGACACAATGGGCAACAGCTGGTCAAACAGTTGGTAATTTGATGAGTGCCGGTTTCACTGTTAGCCAACTCTTAACCGATGGATATTCTATTTATGACATTAGTGCGGGCAATTTTACAAAATCGCAATTTATTTCTTTAGGATATACTCCTGGAAATCTCATTTCTGCCGGCTACACTCCAGGCCAGCTTTTGAACAATGCCGGATTTTCAGTTATAGACCTCAGTGGTCTAACCATCACAAAAACACAATGGACCTCTGCTGGTAAAACTGTAGGTAATTTAATCAATTCGGGTTTTACACCACTACAACTCTTAACCGATAGTTATTCTCTTTCTGACATTAGCGCTGGAGTTTTCACAAAGAGCCAATGGTCATCAGCCGGACAAACTCTAGGAAACTTGGAGGCAACCGGATACACTCCTACTCAGCTCATTAATAATGGGTTCTCTATTATCGATATCAGTGCAGGAACATATACCAAGAATCAATGGACAGCGGCACAAGTAACGCCCCTCCAATTATATAATTCCGGATATAGTGTCACAAAGATGATTTCTAATGGATTTCAATTGAATGACCTCAGCAATTCTACATATACCAAATCCCAATGGACTGCCGCTGGACAAACCGTCGGAAACTTGGCGGCTGCCGGATTTACTGTTACCCAATTGACAACCGATGGGTTCTCATTAGTCGATATTAGCGGAGGAACTTTTACGAGAACCCAATGGATAACTGCCGGAATATCCGCCTTACAGTTATATAATTTGGGTTATTCCATCAACCAATTGATAATCAATGATGGATTTCTGCTTTCTGACCTCTCTAGTTGCAGTTTTACAAAGAACCAATGGGCTAGTGCGAATTATAGTCCCGCCCAATTATTCGGTGCTGGGTTCTCTATTAGCCAGTTAATAACCGCTGGTTATGCTTTGAGAGATTTGAGTAGTTGTTCTTATACAAATATACAATGGATATCTGCCGGATATACTGCGCCTCAACTTTTTACTGCTGGATTTGCATTAAGCAGTCTTCTTTCTGATGGATTCCAAATATCGGATTTAAGTAATTGTTCTTTTACAAAGACACAATGGGCTAGCGCAAATATTTATCCACCCCAATTACAATCGGCTGGGTTCTCGATTGGAGAACTTATCAACGACGGATTTCTTCTTTCTGACTTATCTGGAACCACCTATACAAGTGACCAATGGACATATGCTGGATTTACTTATCAACAATTGTCTAGTGCAGGATTTACTACATTACAAATAGTTGCTTCTGGTTTCAAAGTATCTACTTTCTCCTTTAAAATATCCAATGCAGTATTTTTGAGCGCAGGGTCGGTTCTCCCCGTTATCAATACAGGCGGGTCTTTTATTGGACTTCAATCATCGATTACTGTTGTCGGGTCGATTGCTACTGTCGCTATCTATTGGATTAGTTATTCGAAACAGTCTCCTCAAGATGGTCTCAGCTTCGTATCAACCCCTTATTACAATGAACCTTCTATTAATATTACACAATTCGCAGGTATTCCTTTAGCACTAATGACAGGAACCCATACTGCTGCGTTTTATCAATTTGCTGGACAAATCACAGCCACAGATGTTCCAACTATCCCGAACCATTCATTGAATTCATGCTTTTATGGATCTACTGCTACTAATTTCGGAAACATTGCTGGATGGGATGTCTCACAGGTTACTGATTTAACATCTACATTCGAGAGTTGCAGTTCGTTCAATACACCTTTAGATAGTTGGAACACCCAGAATGTAACATCTATGATTAATCTGTTTAATAACTGTTCTTCATTTACACAAGATATTTCTTCGTGGAATTTCCATGGACTTTCCTCAAATATATCAAATGGAAATATGTATAATATCTTATACGGAACTGGTGTCAATCCCCCGAGAACAAGCAAATTTTTAATCAGTGTTATAACACAGACAAACCCATAATCATAAACAATATCATAAACAAATATATATCATATGAATATCGATAGATCTGTCTTAAACCCATATTTTAAGACGTATTATACCCCGAATGGTGTTGGAAACCCCTGTTTATGTTCTCCAAAAGCATTGCCACTGTCAAAAACAAGTAAATTGAATACTGCCACGAATAACACTAGTATCAGTTGTCGAATGCGTTATGCTCAATTTGCAACATCTAATGGAACCACCCTTGCATCGACTTCTTATCCTAAAAAAACGTGTTCTTTAGGTGGTCCGACGTTCTCATATTGAACCTTTCTTTAGGACATTTTCGAGAACCTATTATACAGGAAAATCTCGTAATATATTATATAATGAAACGCCCCGTTAAACAAGAAGATGGTCTCTACCACATTAAGGGAAAGACTTACAAAGCTGTTCGTGGTTCTCGTATCCAAGTCTGGCACGAGAATGCCTATAAGACACCTGGAGGACTTCTCAAGTCTGCTCTTACTCTTAGACACGGCCGTATTGTCAGTTTGAAGAAGAGCAAGACTGCTAAGAAGGAAAGACGTCTTGAGAAGGCCGGTTATTTCACCAAGAAGGGTGTTTTCGGTTCTTTCAAGAAGGAATCAAAATCCAGACGTTCCTCTTCCAAGAAGGGTGGAGCTGCTTTAGGAGGAGAACTTTCCCCTGCTACTGTCTCCGGGTCTGATTCTGCCAACGCCGCCACTGTCGGAAGCGCTATCTAAATCTTCACTGGTATAATTTAGAAATTGTCATAAAGATATAATATGACAAGTTCTCGTAATAATGATAATGATATGCTTTATATTGAAATCGGCGAGTTATCACGGTCCCCCTCTTTCTTCTGTTTATAAATCGTCAGAGCATCCAACATCGAAGCCTTTATGTGTTTTGTCAAAAAGGTATTAGCTTCTAATATCTGCTCTGATGTTAGAACTGAAAACCACTGGAATTTAGGACGATTCAGAATTTCATCTTCCGGAATATAAATTCCATAAGTGTTCTCATTCAAATCCAAATAATTGTCTTCTAATAAATCTTCGATGAGAACCTGTTTTCTTTTATTGGTTTTTATTCCGATATATTCACCACCAATTAGGTTCATTCTTGATTGTTGAATGGTCCCCATACATCCTACAGAAGTATCACCAGAGAACTCATATACATTCGTGATATGACCTCCTTTAGATCTTTCTTTTAGATATTCAATATAATCCTTTATGACAGGGTCCGATTTCTTAGCTCCCATAAAATAGGTATCAGGAATAAAGGGGAGATTTTGCGTTCCTACTGCCAAGTTAGCAGTGCGATTGACGGCTTCGCATACAAAAGGTTTCTTTCCGTCTGTTCCCCTTTCATACATCTCTAGCAAATTGCGTTTGCATAAGAACGAGTTAGGAACCACCATTCCACCATAATAATAGATGAGTTGTGCTAATCCCAATTGACGGTATTGAGAACGCAAAGGTTCAGCAATCTTATAAAGATCAATATCCCAAGTAGGTATCAATTTGCTAAAGGTTTCATCATCTATCAAACAAATATGGAAATCTTCGCCACAATGGTGGATAATGCTTTTAATAGTCAAATGAATGTAGGGTTGATTGAGGTCATATGTGTTTCTGGAATAAAAATCCTTCCATTTACGCGCATTGATATCATATTTTGTATGAATCCAGATTTTCGGTTTGTTATATCCATAAAGAGGTGAATCATTCAACAGATATTTTTTCACCATGTCATATTCATCTGGTTCAGTTAATGTAAATATCTTTTTTAAAGAACCGCCATATACAGAAAAAACGCCGAGAACCACGACTAGAGCGGCTATCTTCCAAGCTTTCATTATACAATTATGGACATTTTTCTTTTATTTTTCATTTTATTATTTTTTCATTTTCTTTCATTTATTTTTCATTCTTTTTGCTATATAATATTCGATGGCATACGTCGATTCACCATATCGAATATTCGACGACATTTCTACATCGTGAAGCCGCGTTAATTGGCGCAAAATATTCGCGAATGATTGATAGGTAAATTCGCGTTCTACATAAAACCGTTTCGACCAATGATAATAATCGAGCAAA
>Ga0164296_1000822_pt1 | contig 35251 bp, 27 predicted proteins | sample GEODES057metaG_FD_113533 | JGI IMG/M metagenome (GOLD analysis project Ga0164296, IMG submission 113533) | Dystrophic lake water microbial communities from Trout Bog Lake, Wisconsin, USA - GEODES057 metaG | ecosystem: Environmental > Aquatic > Freshwater > Lake | place: USA: Trout Bog Lake...
AGTTCCACCAGTGAGCGGATCATGCGGGTCTTGGCCTGTCCACGCTCACCCAAGAGAATGATGTCGTGACCCGCGAGGAGTGCGGTCTCGAGTTGGGGCAGCACCGTGTCCTCGTAGCCCAATACGGCCGAGGTGAGTGGTCGTCCTTCGCTCAGGCGCTGTTCGAGGTTCTTGCGCAGCTCTTCACGGATTGGTTGGACCTGGTACCCCGAGGCGGCGAGGGCGCCCAGAGTGAGGGGAAGCGAGCTGGGAATCGTGGGTGTTGACATAGCAGTACCTTAAACGAGAGCGTCCTCGTTTAGTACACCAAGCCCCCTACTGGCGTAGCGCCCGATGGGTCCTAGCGACGACCGGTGCCCCCGGTCGGTACGCCAGGTGCGCTGCCCGTGGTGCGTCGAGCACGACGTAGTCCGCCCGGGCGCCAACGCCCAAATGACCCACGTCACTGCGACGCAGCGCCAGCGCACCGCCCTTGGTGGCGGCGAAGAGAGCCTCGTCCGGCGTCATGAACATGTCGCGCACCGCAAGAGCGATCATGAGGCTCATGGACGTCACGTACGACGTCCCGGGATTGCAGTCCGTGGCGAGCGCCACCGTCACGCCAGCGTCAAGGAAGCGGCGACCCGACGGGTAGGGCGAACGAGTTGAGAACTCAGCGCCGGGCAGCAGCGTCGCCACGGTCTGAGACGAGGCCAGTGCGCGAAGGTCGTCGTCGGAGGCGTAGGTGCAGTGGTCCACACTGGCACAGTCCATTTCCACAGCCAGGGCAATACCGCCGGTGTGGCCTAACTGGTTGCCGTGCAGTCGTAGTTCGTAGCCGGCATTCTTGGCGGCCGTCAAAAGTTCGCGCGCTTCGTCGACACTGAAGGCACCCTGGTCACAGAAAACGTCAAACCAGCGGGCGCGTCCCACGTTGGCGACAATCATCTCTTTCACCTGGGCCACGTAGTCGCCACGGGCATCCGTAAATTCTGCTGGCACCACGTGAGCTCCGAGCAGCGTCACCTCTTCGGAGAGTTCCCCGGCGAGTCCCACCAGGCGGTACTCCCCTTCGACCGTAAGTTCGTACCCGGATTTAATCTCGACCGTGGTGACGCCACCAGCACGAAGTTCGCGCAGTCGCTTCTCACTGAGACGTCGCAGTTCACTCTCACTCGCGGCCTGCGTGGAACGACGAGTGCGCGCAATGCCACCTCCGTCGTAGCGCTCGCCGTTCATGCGAGCTTCGAACTCATCACTACGCTCACCGGCGAACACCAGGTGCGTGTGCGAGTCAACAAAGCCTGGAACTACCGCCGCGCCCTCGAGGTCAATGACCTCGTCACCCGTCAGACTCGCTGACGCTGGACCCACCCACAACACTCGTTCGTCATCGACAATCAGTGCGGCGTTGTGGAGTCGACCCATGACCGAACCGTCTCCCAGCGAGGGATCATTAGTCGTGAGTTCACCAATATTGGTGAGGACGCGAATGGTCATCTCAGCCTTCGCGCATCGGGATGCGCACACCACGAGACGCGGCAGCCTCTTCGGCAATCTCGTAGCCGGCGTCCACGTGGCGAATCACGCCCATACCGGGGTCGTTGGTCAGCACGCGGGCCAACTTTTGGCGAGCAAGGTCCGTTCCGTCCGCAACGCACACCTGCCCGGCGTGGATTGAACGTCCAATGCCCACACCACCACCGTGGTGGATTGATACCCAGGTGGCACCCGAAGCGGTGTTGACGAGTGCGTTCAGGAGTGGCCAGTCAGCAATGGCGTCCGAGCCGTCGAGCATGGATTCGGTTTCACGGTAGGGAGAAGCCACCGAGCCCGAGTCCAGGTGGTCGCGACCAATAACGATGGGCGCTGAGACTTCGCCCGACGCTACGAGGTCGTTAAAGGCCAGACCCGCCTTGTCACGTTCGCCGTACCCCAGCCAGCAGATACGGGCCGGCAGCCCCTGGTACGCCACGAGTTCGCCAGCCTTCGTGATCCAGCGACGCAACTTGTCGTTTTCGGGAAAGAGCTCGAGCACCGCGCGGTCAGTGCGGGCGATGTCCTTGGGGTCTCCCGAGAGAGCGGCCCAACGGAAGGGGCCCTTTCCTTCACAGAAGAGTGGACGGATGTAGGCCGGTACGAAACCGGGGAACTCAAAAGCACGGTTGTAGCCACCGAGTTGTGCCTCACCACGAATTGAGTTGCCGTAGTCAAAGACTTCAGCACCCTCGTCCATAAAGCCCACCATTGCTTCAACCTGCTTCGCCATGGCCGCGCGAGCACGGTCGGTGAACTCTTCAGGCTTCTTCTCGGCGTAGTCGTGCCAGTCACTGAGTTCAATACCCTCAGGAAGGTACGACAATGGGTCGTGCGCCGAGGTCTGGTCGGTGACAATGTCAATCTCGACGCCACGACGCAGCAGCTCAGCAAAAATCGTCGCGGCGTTTCCGAGCAGACCAATACTGCGGGGCTTGCGGTTCTTCTTTGCTTCGAGCGCTCGCTCAATAGCGGTGTCGATGTCCGTCGTCCACTCGTCGAGGTAACGGTGGTCAACGCGACGCTGGAGTCGTGAAGGGTCAACGTCCACGCAGAGGCAGACACCCTCGTTCATGGTGACGGCGAGAGGCTGTGCACCACCCATGCCACCGGCGCCACCCGTGAGGGTTAGCGTGCCCGCGAGAGTGCCCGAAAACTTCTTGTCCGCAACGGCAGCGAAGGTCTCGTAGGTGCCCTGCAGAATTCCCTGGGTGCCGATGTAGATCCACGAGCCCGCAGTCATCTGACCATACATGGTGAGACCGAGTTGCTCGAGGCGACGGAACTCGGGCCAGGAGGCCCAGTCGCCGACGAGGTTGGAGTTGGCAATAAGCACGCGAGGAGCCCACTCGTGGGTCTGAAAGACACCCACGGGACGCCCCGACTGCACGAGCATGGTCTCGTCACCCTTGAGGGTCTTCAGCGTACGAACAAGCGCATCAAAGCTGCGCCAGTCACGGGCCGCCTTACCGGTGCCGCCGTAGACCACGAGGTCATCGGGACGCTCGGCCACTTCGGGGTCGAGGTTGTTTTGCAGCATTCGAAGCGCCGCTTCCTGGGGCCAGCCCAAGGTTGACAGCGTTGATCCTCGGTCCGCACGAACGGGACGGGCACCTTGCATAGTTAACTCCTTACGACTTTCTCTTGACCTACTACGACTTCGTACTTCGTTACTGCAGCGACAGATGCTTCGCGACAATGTCGAGAAGTTCACCAGAACGAACCAGCGCGCCAACCGCAGCAATCTCTGGTGACAGCCAGCGGTCATTCCCCGGTCCGCCCGACGCCTCGTTCACGCGGTCAGCCACTTCCTTCGTGACGGGTGACGCCAAGAGTGGCGCACGAAGCGCCATGGCGCGCGCGGCGGCGAGAAGTTCAATCCCGACCACGTCAGCGAAGGCCTCCAGAGAACGACGCAACTTACGAGCAGCGTGCCAACCCATCGATACGTGGTCTTCCTGCATGCCCGATGAAGGAATTGAGTCAACACTCGCTGGTGAGGCGAGGCGCTTCATTTCCGATACCAGACCGGCCTGCGCGTACTGGGCAATCATGAGACCGGAGTTCACCCCCGCGTCGTGAGCGAGGAACGGTGGCAGACCGTAACTCCGAGAGACGTCAAGGAGTCGGTCGGTGCGGCGTTCGCAGATGGACGCTACGTCGGCGATGGCGATAGCAAGGAAGTCGAGAACGTACGCCACGGGTGCGCCGTGGAAATTACCGTTCGAAGCGAGCGAACCATCATCCAGCACTGACGGATTGTCAATCGCCGATCCCAGTTCAATACTCGCCACCGAGGCGGCATAGGAGAAGGTGTCACGGGCGGCACCGTGCACCTGTGGCGCGCAGCGCAGTGAGTAGGCGTCTTGGACCTGGCTCGGGTCGTCGAGGTGTGAACCCACAATTGGTGAGTCCTCGAGCAGCGCGAGCAAGTTCTTGGCGCTCCGTTGCTGACCGGCGTGGGGACGAAGTTGATGGATCTCGTCAATGAAGACTCGGTCCGTGCCGCGCAGTGCCTGGATGGAAAGTGACGCGGCCACGTCGGCCAACTGCAAGAGCGCCAGTCCGTCTTCGAGCGCGAGAATAAGTTGACCCAACATGCCATCGGTGCCGTTAATGAGAGCGAGACCTTCTTTTTCGGCCAGCTCGATGGGACTAAGACCAGCTTCTTCTAGTGCTACTGCCGCGGGCTTCAGTTCACCACTGGCGGTGCGGACGTTTCCCTCGCCCATCAGTGCCAGCGCCACGTGCGCTAGTGGAGCCAAGTCACCGGAACAGCCCAGCGAACCGTACTCGTGCACCACCGGTGTGATGCCGGCATTGAGGAGGTCACAGTACGCCTGAGCAGTGGAGGCACGAACTCCCGAGACGCCGCTGCAGAGATTGGTGAGACGTGACACCATCATGGCGCGCACCACTTCGCGCTCGACTTCCTCACCCACGCCAGCGGCGTGTGAGCGAATAAGTGCCCGCTGGAGGTCACGGCGCTGGTCAGGAGAGATGAACGTGGTCGCGAGAGCGCCGAAGCCGGTGGAGACACCGTAGACCGGGGTCCCACTCCTGACCATGTCGTCAATCGCCACACGACGTGACTCGAGTCGCTCGATCACTGCCGGAGCAAGAACGACCTGCTCGGAACGTCGAGCAATGGCGCGAAGTTCCTCGAGTGAGAGTGGGGTGAGATTAAGAGTGACTGTCATTGTTCTTCCTTCGAGCGAGCCCCGCGAGGGACTCGAGCACCAACAGGGCCACGAGGCGCACTGTCTGTTCATTACTGTCGCGTTCAACATCTACTTCGGTGAAGTCAATGGCCACCACGTTCTCGTGTGAGGCAATCTCTCGTACGAAGCGACGCAGTTCGTCGGCACTGAGACCTCCGGGAGCGGCCGCGGGACAACCCGGTACGACCGACCGATCACACACATCAACATCAATGTCGACGTAGACCTTCTTTCCGCCAGCGGCCGCAACTGCCACGGCGCGACGAGCCGCGTCCTCGACACTTTCGCGACGAAGTTCGTGCCGAGTTATGGCCGTGAGGCCACCAGACACTGCACGACCCGCGTAGAAGGGTGAATTTGAAAAATCTGCCAGTCCGACCTGCACGACTGAGGTGCCATCAAGGCCTTCACTCAGCAGCTGACGAACCGGCGAACCATTGGAGACGCCATCTCGAAGGTCAAGGTGCGCATCGAGCGTCACGAGACCGAACTGGTCGAGATTTCCCCGGGCGAGCGAACGAAGGGCCAGCCACGTTGCGGCGTTGTCGCCACCGAGCACAATGGTCAGTTCAACGGACACGTCGTGGAGCAGGAGGTCGACACGACTCGCTCCCCCTTCCCCGTCGGGGTCAACGACGTCACCCAGGTCAACCACATTCACGTGTTCGGCCAGATCGAGGGAGTCGGTGTAGGACCAGGTGGAGTAACGCTCAAAGGCTCGCCGTACCGCCTCTGGCGTGCTGGAGGCCGAGCGAGGAGTGACTGAGGTGGCGTAGGTATGAATGCCTACCAGCGCGGCAGTGCGCCGATTCCCACTGGGAGTTGGTGTGAGCAGAGAAGCCGCTGATGGCCAGTTCGGATCAGGCGAAATTGTCACGTTGCCCATGTTAGGCTCGCCGACACCCCGTAGAGAGTGCCACCCGCTTCTCACGGTAAAGGCGAAAAGACCTTTATTCCAGCTAAAAAGAGAAACTCCCGGTGCTCAGCACCGGGAGTCTTCTTCTCGAACGAGAGCTTGTTAGCGATCAGCGACGCGCGTTCCGTTGGACTCAGCGGGACGTACTTCTTCTTCAGGCTGCAAGAAGGTTGGCACGGGAGTTGGGTCCAAGTGGTGGACAGCGTCGTCAACGTAGACCGGCGCTGGGGTCGCGACGTACTCACCTTCAGCGGTAAGGGTGACCACGTTGGTCGTCTTACGCTTTCCGCCACCCTTGAGTGCGCCAACTTCTTGGGCAATCTTCTTGGTGACGGGGTACACAATGAACGGAGTCACGACGCAGAGAACGCGCATGGCCCAGAGCACGGTGTTGAGCGAGATGTGCAGGAAGTTCGCAATAACGTCCGTCGAACTGGCAATGAAGAGCATCGCCAAGAAGCCAAACACTGCAGCACCAGCGGCCGTGCGCTTGGGGCGCAGACTTGGACGGTCGAGCAGGTTGTGCATGGCGTTGTCGCCCGTGATCTTGCGCTCAATGCCTGGCCACGCCATGACGACGGTGAACAAAATTCCCGGGAAGACAACTGCGGGCAGTGTTACTTCCCACGGAATTGTGTAGCCGAATGAGTGGAATGTCCACGACGGCATGATTCGAAGCGCACCGTCAAGGAAGCCCATGTACCAGTCAGGCTGTACGGCGTAGGAAATACGCGCTGCGTCGTAGGGGCCGAACTGCCAGATCGGGTTGATCTGAGCGAAGGCACTCAAGAGAGCAATTGCGCCACCAACGAAGAGCAAGAAGCCAGTGGTCTTGGCCATGAAGACCGGGAACATTGGCGTACCAACAACGTTGTTCTCCGTCTTGCCTGGTCCAGGGAACTGGGTGTGCTTTTGACGCACGAGCAAGAAGAGGTGGAATCCGACGAGTCCCAAAATCACCGCTGGAATGATCAACACGTGCAGCACGAAGAAGCGCGGGATGATGACCGAACCGGGGAAGTTTCCACCGAAGAGGAAGAAGCCCAGGTACGTACCAACAACGGGAACAGCCAGGATGATGGAGTAGGCAATGCGGATACCAGTACCCGAGACGAGGTCGTCAGGCAGTGAGTAACCGAGGAAGCCGTTGGCAATTGCCAAGATGAGCAACGTCGTACCAATGGTCCAGTTGAGTTCGCGTGGCTTGCGGAATGCACCGGTGAAGAACACACGGGCCATGTGCACAATGATTGCGCCAACGAAAATATCGCAGGCCCAGTGGTGCATTTGACGCATCAACAGTCCAGCACGAACGGCAAACGACAGATTCACGGTCGAAGCGAAGGCTTCGGTGACGTGCTGTCCATCGAGTGGTGCGTAGGAACCGTGGTAGGTAACGAGTGACGAGCTTGGAACGTAGTACAGCGTTAAGAACACACCAGTGACCAACAGGATCACGAATGAGTAGAGCGCGATTTCACCCAACATGAATGACCAGTGGTCGGGGAAAATCTTGTCCATCAACGTACGGCCACCCTTGGCAACGCCCAGGCGCTCGTCGAGTTCGTTGATGGCTTGACCGACCTTGCCGTACGGTCCTAGTGCCTGCTTCTTGGCACGCTTTGTGTTGGCGCTGCTCATGAACGCTCCCAGAATCCGGGCCCAACGGGCTGGTCAAAGTCTTTTTGCGCACGCAGGTAACCGGCGGCGTCAATGTACAAAGGCAACTGAGGCAGTGGACGTGGTGCGGGACCGAACGTTGGCATTGCTCCATCGTTGACATTGAACATCGATTGGTGACATGGGCAGACCAGCATCTGCAGCTGCTGCTCGTACAGACCTACGGGGCAACCGAGGTGGGTGCAAAGCTTGGAGTAGGCCAAGTAACCCTTCGGTGCCCAGTTCTCGCGACCCTTCATGGTCGTGAAGTCTGAGTTCGAAATTCGGATGATGACGGTCTGGTCAACAGCCTGTCCGTTGTCAGTGTTCTGGAAACCTTCGGGGAACACGGTAACGATCGAGCCAATGGCCAAGTCGTCTTCGTGCACACGGCGACCGGTGATGTCCACGGCGTAGGAGCCGGGCTTCCAGTCGGTGTGGTCCAGGGTCTGCTTCGGCAGTGGTCCAAGGGAACGAAGGAGTGGCAAGAGAGCGGCGAGGCTGAAGAGACCGAGTCCTCCACCCAAGAGACCGCCGAGCATCTTGCGGCGCTTGATGACGGAACCACCGCGCACAACAACAGCGTTCGCCATGGCTTCGCGCTCACTGTCAGATGACGCGAGCGTGTGACGCTCTTCAACGAAAGGACCACGTGGCATGAGGTACTTACCCCACGCAATAAGACCAATACCGAAGAGTGAGAGGCCACCACCAAGCGTGGCCCCAAGGGTCCACGGGGTGCCGTTCTTCACGTAGAAGTAGCCGAAGAGAACAACGAGTACGGTTCCAACAATGAACGACAGAGCAATCAGTCGTTCAACCAGAAGTGGGTTCTTCGCGGCGGGCTGCAGGTGTGGGTCGTCGGGCGACAGGCCACTCAAGGCAACCGGCGTACGGTGTTCGTGATTCTCGCTCACTCTCGTTCTCCTACCCAGAATCCGATAAGGGCGAGGAGTCCTACGCCCAACAGCAGACCAACAAAGCCCTCAGCAACGGGACCCAGACCACCGAGGCCGAAGCCACCAGGGTTGTTCGGGTGCTGAATTTCTGTGGTCACGTACTTCACAATGTCGTTGACCTGGTAGTCGTCCAAGTTTCCAGTGAAACGAGGCATGTTGCCGGGGCCGGTACGAATTGCTTCAACAACCTGGAATGCAGGAATGTTGCGAAGAGAGGGTGCGTACGTTGACGCCGCGAGAGCGTCACCGTCACCTTCAATGGTGTGGCAGGCAGCGCAGTTCAGTGCGAACAGTGCCGAGCCGTCTGACACGTTGGCGATCTGCAGGTTCGGCGTTGGAATGCCGGGGTAACTCGGGTCGAGTGAGTTCACCCACGCAGCAACTTCTTCAGCCTGCTGGTCAGTCAGCTTGCCCTTGGAACGTTCAGCCTGAACAGAACGTGGATTGGCAGCTGGCATGCGACCAGACGTAATCCAGAAGTCAATCGTCGCTGGCCCCAGACCAATAAGGTTCGGGTAGGCGCCCGACGTACCGGCTGGTGGCACACCATTGGCTTGGGTGCCGTGGCACGAAGCACAGTTCTGCATGAACAGTTCTTCACCCGTGTTCACCATTGATGAACTTGGGATGGTGTAAGTAATCGCCGAGTCACCATACGAGGTAACCGCACCAGTGGTGGGGTCCGTCGTGACGTTGTCGGAGTTCGGCGTACCAGCGTTCTGACGTGCAGTGTTGTACACCGACGAGGTCGAGTTCACGTAGGTCGTCGTGGTGGTCGTTGGAGCAACCGTGGTCGTGGTAACCGACTTGGCCTTCGAAGCAGCGCCCGAAGGTCCGACGAGCAACAGGAGTGGGCTGGCGGCCACGAGCGTTACGGCTCCGGCAGCAGCCAATCGCTTAAGAGATGAAATCTTCACGTCTACCTACTTCAACAAGAACAGGCAGGAGTACAGCCCGATCCAAACGACGTCAACAAAGTGCCAGTAGTAACTAACACCCTGGAAGGTTGAAAGCTCACCCGGGTCACCTTCAGTTCCGCGCATACGGAAGAGGAGGAATCCCATCGCAACGAGTCCGAGGAACACGTGCAGACCGTGGATACCGGTGGTGATGAAGAAGACCGAGCCGTACGAGTTGGTGTACCAACGCGTTGCCAGGTGGGTCCACTCGTAGGCCTGGTTACCCACGAAGAGGGCACCCATGATGATGGTGATGATCACCCAACGACGTGCCTCGGCACGACGACGGTGTTCAATCAACCACACGGCCCACTGCATCGTGAACGATGAGGCCACCAAGATGATGGTGAAGATGCCTGACTGAAGGACGTCAAGCTTCGTGCCCGCAGGGGGCCACGCAGCAAGGTGTCCACGGATAGTAAATAACGCGGCGAAGAGACCAGAGAAGAACATCAGCTCGGAACCGAGCCAGATCATGACACCGACAGCAAGCATCGGTGGACGATCGTGGACGACCTTCTCCTGCTTCGCCAGGCTGTTGAGGGGAATCGCCTGACTCACGCCTACCTTTCTAGCGGATTTTTATCAAGAGTTCAGCACAGGGCTGCAAAGCCCTTATTTTGTAAGGGTTTTTGGGAGCGTTGCCGTAGCGACCAATGCGAGTCGACGGGTCGGTCTCGTCATCGCCACGTAGAGCGTTCGCAGCCCCCGAGGCGTTGATTCTTGGTCAATTCTGGCCCCTCGACGGGCAATTTCGCCTGGATCGATGACCACAACAGCGTCAAATTCCAGGCCGTTAGCGCCTTCTGCGGCCAGCACGACCAAATCAGCGCTTAGCCCGCGAGACTCCAGTTCACGAGGGTCAATTGCATCAATGCCAGAATTCCTAAGGATTTCAACGATTTCGGCCACTCGGGGTTCGGTGACGATGACCGCCACACGACCAGGAGTAACGGCCTCAACCTCTTCCCTGACCATTTTGACCAGGGAATTCGCAAATTCTTCGGTCGAAACCTGGAGAATTCTGGGCGTAAACCCGGCCCGGCGAACGGGGCGCGGCGGCAAAATATCGGGAGTTGCGGCCAAAAGGGTGGGCGCGGCGAACTCGAGGACCTCTTCTGGGGTCCGGTAGCTGACCGAAAGGTCAACGCGCGTAGGGCTTCTGCGAGGTTCGAGGACTTCCAGGACTGCATTCCACGAGGCGGATGAGGACGCCGTTGTGGCCTGGCCCATGTCACCCACGATGGTCATGGAGCCCGTCAAGTCGCGACGCTTCAGAACCCTAAGTTCCATTGGGGAAAGGTCTTGTGCTTCGTCCACCACAATGTGGCCGTAGGTAACGAACTCGGCCTCGTCAAGTTCTTGGCTCTGCTGAGGAGCAATCCGTTGCGCTTCACGCAGGGCCGCGGCGCGGACGTCACCGGAGTACGCGTCGAGGTCGATGCCGTCCAAGATGCCGTTGTCGCCAGGCTTCGGGGCGGGACGTGGCTTCTTTCGAGGTCCGAGCAAGGTGCGCGCTTCGTCGATGAGCGCGGCGTCGGCTTTGGTCCACTCGACGTCTTCCAGGTTCTCACTGCGTGGACGGTGGAGCAGTTCAATCTCACGGTCCGTGAGGACGTTCTTTCCCGCCACTCGCAGCAGCGCGGGTGCGCCGAACAGATCGTGCAGGAGGTCCTGGCCGCTGAGTCGTGGCCAGATGCGTTGCAAAAGTTGCTTGAACTGCGGCGTCGCGCGAATGAGGTCCGCGAGTTCGCCCACGGCGTTTACTTCTTCAATGCCTTCGCGCACGAAGCGTGCGTGGTACTCCTGTGCCAGTCGCTGCGCGAGTTCACGACCAACCGCACTGCGACGTTGGTTGTGGTTTCCTGGTCGACGGCGCGCACGCTCGACAACTTCTTCGGTGTAGGAAGCCTTCACTACGACGATTGCTCGACCAACTGGAATCTCGACGTTGTCCTTCAGGGGACGCTGGCGCGTGCGCAGCGCTCGAGCCAGTACCTTGACCATTCGCAGGTCGCCCTTTAGTTCATCGACCTCTTCGGTGTCCTGGCCACGAACGTCAACGTTGGTGACGAGTCCCGAGATTGTCGAGAGTGTTACACCGGACTCACCGAGTGAGGGCAATACGTTTTCGATGTAGTTAAGAAACAGCGGGTTCGGCCCGACGACGAGTACGCCTTGGCGCTCCAGTGTGGCGCGGTGAGTGAAGAGCAGGTACGCCGCACGGTGCAGGGCCACCGCAGTTTTTCCCGTCCCCGGTCCACCCTGCACGAGCAAAATGCCGGCCAAGGGATTACGAATGATTTGGTCCTGTTCGCCTTGAATAGTGGCGACGATGTCGCCCATACGACCCGTACGCGCACGGCCCAATGCAGCGAGCAAAGCACCTGGTCCACCGAGGGCCAGGCCACCGTCGACCAGCCCCTCGGGGGTGGCGGTTCGAGTTTCGTCGTCGGGGACATGAATGTCGCCATTGGCGTCGGCGAAATACTCGTCTTCCACGCCAACTACTTCGTGGCCCTTAATGGCCACGTGACGTCGACGAGAGAGGTTGAGGGACTCAACACCAGTAGCGCGGTAGAACGCTTCTGCGACTGGAGCGCGCCAGTCGATAACGAGAGGATTGAGGTCAGCGTCCGAGACAGCTAAACGCCCAACGTGGTAGGTGTCGGCATTGCCTTCCTCGTCAGCGTTGTAGTCAATACGACCAAAGAACAGTGCTTGGTCGCCAATGGCCAGCTGATCGAGACGGCTAAGAGCAGTACCCATCACTACGTCACGTTCCACGAGGTCACCAGCCCCGCGCATGTTCGCAACTGCAGCGGAGTCTCGCAGCGACCGGGCTTCTTCACGCATGTGGTCAAGGGCCACCAAGGCGTCGTTCAGGAACTCTTGTTCCTCGCGAATTTCACGCTCATGTGCCATAGGACCTCGTTCGCCACCGTGATTTTGGGGTTTAACAAGTCTAGAGGGTCGCTGGACCCAGTCCCTCCGGCCAAAGATTTCTCACCAACGCCTAGATTGAAAGGGTTAAAGGAGCACTTTGAGCGATCCAGTTTTTCTGCGAGCCTGCCGAGGCGAGAGCGTCGAGCACGTCCCCGTGTGGTTTATGCGCCAGGCCGGACGCTCACTGCCCGAGTACCGCGCCCTTCGTGGCACCGGCTCCATCTTGGACGCTATTGCCGACCCGGAACTGGCCTGCGAAGTGACGATGCAGCCGGTTCGACGCTACGGCGTTGACGCGGCGATTCTCTTTTCCGACATCGTTGTTCCCTACCACGCCATTGGCTTTGGTGTTGACGTCGTACCCGGTCGTGGGCCCGTCATTGCTGAGCCCTTCACGAGTGCCAGCGACCTCGAACGACTACGTGACCTCACCGATGAAGACATTGCTCACGTCACCAAGACCGTCGACCTCGTTGTCGAGCAACTGAAAGAGACGAACACGCCGCTGATTGGTTTCGCCGGTGCGCCCTTCACGGTGGCGAGCTACCTCGTCGAAGGTGCACCAACGCGCGAGTTCGGCGTCATCAAGAGTCTGATGCACCGCGACCCCATCTTGTTCGACCAGCTAATGGACCGCCTGGTTGACATTTCGATCTCGTTCCTTCGAGCACAAATTGCTCACGGTGCGCAGGCACTCCAACTCTTTGACTCGTGGGCCGGGTCGCTTACGCGCGCGGAGTACGAACGCTTCGCTCTTCCCGCTACGCAGCGGGTGCTCGATGGTGTGAAGGACCTCAACGTGCCCACGATTCTGTTCGGTGTTGGAACCGGCGAACTCTTGTCGCAGATGGCCACCGCCGGAAGTGACGTCGTGGGCATTGACTGGCACGTTGATCTCGACGACGGCCGTCGTCGCGTGAACGGCAAAGCCGTCCAGGGCAATCTTGATCCGGCGCGCTGCCTGAGTGGCAGCGAACTCGCCGTCAGGGCAACTCGCGAAGTCCTCGCCAAGGCCGGCACTGACGCCGGTCACATTTTCAATCTTGGTCACGGCGTGCTCCCCTCAACGGACCCGGCTGTGCTCGAAGAAGTTGTCAAAGTTGTTCACCACGAAGGAAAGGCGGGCGTCCGATGAAGACCGGCGTACTCGTAATGGCGTATGGAACGCCCACCACCCCCAACGACGTCGAGGCGTACTACACGCGCATTCGCCACGGTCGTCCACCAACACCCGAACTCCTCTCGGACCTGCAGCGTCGCTACAACGCCATTGGTGGCACGTCACCACTCGCGCAGCGCACCAACGACCAGGTCGAAGGTATCGCTCGCGCCCTAGAAGTTCTGGCTCCGGGTGTTTTTGATGTTCGCTTTGGTTCGAAGTATGAACCACCAATGCTCGAGGGAACCGCCGCGACCTTTGTTGCCGACGGCTTCACCAACGTGATTGGGTTAGTACTCGCCCCACACTCTTCGTCAATGTCGACCCTGCAGTACATGACCCGCGCCAAGGCCGCCTTGGGCGACGGTATTGACTTCATTGAGATCAACGAATGGTGGGACTTCCCCGGCTTCTTGGAACTGATTGCGAAGCGGGTCACTGATGCGCTGGCGCACGTACCCGCCGAGCGACGCGCCACGACCGAGGTCCTGTTCTCAGCACACTCGTTGCCCGAAAAGATTCTCGCCAACGGCGATACCTACCCAGACCAGTTGCGCGACTCCGCCGCTGGTGCTGCCTCTCTCGCCGGCGTCACGCAGTGGGACATTGCCTGGCAGTCAGCCGGTCGCACGGCTGACCCCTGGATTGGACCGGACATTCTCGACGTGTTGCGCGCCAAGAAGGAAGCCGGCGTCACGGACATTGTGTCGTGCCCGATTGGCTTCGTGGCCGACCACCTCGAAGTGTTGTTCGACATCGACATCGAGGCCCAAGGAGTGGCCCAGGAGATTGGTCTCAACGTAGTGCGCACTGCATCGCTCAACGCAGACAACGACTTCGTTCAACTCCTCGCCACGGTGGTGCAAAAGGCAGCGAACTAAATGCGCCGAGCCTCCGTTGTCATTGTTGGCGGAGGTATTAGTGGTCTGAGTGCTGCGTGGGAACTCTCGGGTGGCCTCGCTGGTCCCAGTGAGACCACACCACGTGTTGAAGTTATTGAGAGTGGTGCAACATTCGGTGGCGCACTACAGACCACCACGTTCGCGGAGCGCACTATCGACCTCGGCGCTGATGGTTTCTTGGCTCGTCGACCGGAGGCCGTCACGCTCGCTACCGAACTCGGCCTAGCAACACAGCTCGAAGCCATCAACGCCAGTGGTGCGCACATCTGGCTTCGTGGTGAGGCCAATCAACTGCCCACTGGTCTCGTGCTGGGTGTCCCAACGTCTCGGCGACAGGTTGCCTCAGTCGCCGGTCTTAGTCGACGCGCCGCGTTCGCCAGTTGGCGAGATGAAGTCTTTCCACGGTCCATAAAAGTCGGCGACGACGCCACCATTGGCGACATTGTCCGCACCAAACTTGGTGACGAACTCAGTTACCAGTTCATTGAACCAATGATTGGTGGCATTCAGGCTGGGCGCATTGACGAGCTCTCGGCTAAGTCAGTGTTCCCCGCGCTCCTAGACGCGGCTCGCAAGGGTGGTTCGCTACAGACAGCCCTTCGCCCCACCACCAACGCAGTCCCCGGTCCGCGCACCGAGGCGTCGAAGGAGGGTCCGGCGTTCTATTCACTGCTCGACGGCGTAGGTTCGCTGCCTGGTGAGTTAGTTCGCCAACTCACCAAACGGGGCGTTCACTTTCGCTCCGCAACCTCAGTGACGGCGCTTCGTCGCACACCCGCTGGCGAGTACGCGTGGGAAGTCGATACGGAGTACACCACAACGCAGGCGGACCACGTCATTCTCGCGACCCCAGCACAGGTCACCGCCCAACTCGTTGGCAGTCAGCACCACGACGTAGCGGCGCTCTCTTCGATTACGACTGCTGGCGCGGCCATGGTGTCCTTCGCCTTCAACGAAGCCGACATTGACCTCACCCCCACGGGTACTGGCTTACTGGTGCCATTGCAGACCCCGTGGACTGGCCCGGACTCTCTCCTCACCACCGCACTCACGTTCCTCGATCGCAAGTGGCCACACCTCAAGCGTGAGGGTTCGGTCGTGCTCCGCGCGCACGTAGGGCGCAGTGACGACGAACGCTGGCGGGCAATGTCTGACGAAGCGCTCACAGCACGGGTGACGAGTGAGCTTTCGTTCCTGCTCGCCACTCGGGCGGCGCCCACGACCACACTGGTGCAGCGCTGGCCTTCGGGACTCCCCCAGTACCGGGTCGGACACGACGAACTCGTTGCTCGCGCCAAGCAGGCCGCCGTAGACGTCCAGCTAGCGCTCTGCGGTAACGCCTACGACGGCGTGGGCATCCCCGCGAGCATTGGATCAGGTCGACGCGCCGCTCGCGGCGTGCTTAGTGCGCTGGGTAACTGAGATACGCTTCGGCGCGAGGCTTCTCAAACACCATCTGCACGACGGAGATGTGTCGCTCAATGAACGCACCTTCGCAGTAGCAGAGGTACATGTTCCAGAGCCTTAGGAATCGCTCGTCAAAGCCGAGCGCCTTGACTTCGTCGAACTGACTGTTCACCGCGTCGCGCCACAGTTGCAGCGTCTTGGCGTAGTGAATGCCAATGTCCTCGAGGCCCGTGGCCTTGAGGTCGGTGACGTTGCTGATGGAACGCATGATCGCGGTGACGCTCGGGAGGCAGCCTCCAGGGAAAATCAAGTCGCGAATGAAATCTTCCTGATGCTTCGCGCGCTCAAAACTCTGTTCCGAAATCGTGATGGCTTGCATGGCCATCCGGCCGTTTTCCTTCAGCAGTGTCGAGCACGTAGCGAAGAATTCGTTGTACTTGCGCCAGTCCACCGCTTCAATCATCTCCACTGACACCAGCGCGTCGTAGGTGCCCGTGAGGTCGGCGTAGTGCTCACCAATAACCGTTACCAGGTCACTCACTCCAGCCTCGGCCACACGCTCAAGTGCGCTGAGACGCTGGTTCTCTGAAATCGTGGTCGTGGTGACGCGTGCACCGTAGTGCTTTGCCGCGTGAATGGCGAAGCCACCCCAGCCCGTACCGATTTCCAGCACGTGGTCACCAGGAGTGAGGCGAAGCTTGCGACAGAGTCGGTCAAACTTTTCCGTCTGCGCGTCAAAGAGTGATGTGTTCCCGTCCTGGAAAATTGCGCACGAGTACGCCATGGTGTCATCAAGCATGAGTTCAAAGAACTCATTGGAGAGGTCGTAGTGAGCGTGGATATTTTCGCGGTCCTTGACCTTCGAAGGCCCCCGACGGTGCCAGAGGTTGCTTAGTGCAGTGAAGCGATTGGCCAAACGGTCTAGGAACGTGCGAAGTGGCTGCGTAGCGCGGAACAAGAAACGGATAAGTGTGGCGATGTCGCTCGTGTCCCAGAGTCCGTTGACGTACGAGCGGCCCAGTCCACGCGAACCGCCAAACACTAAGGCCGCGTAGGCGTTGGGGTCGTTGATCGTGAGGTCGGCCTGCAACTCGCCGCTGCCGAAGGAATAGGTTTTTTCGTGGGCGCCCCACTTCTCGGTGAGTTGCAACGTACCGAGACTCGAGCGCGAGGTGTTCGTCACAATGGTGAAGAACACGCGTCGGGCCAGTCGCTTAAAGCGGCGGTGGTGCGAACCGGCGAGGAATTCTTCGCCGGCAATAGTTGATGAATGCTGATCAGACAACGTGAGAACCTTTTTTCTTGGACAACGGGTGCGGAACGTACTTGATTCCCTTGGCGAAAATCTTGGCCGCTTGCACATAAATACGTAGCGACACCCTAAAGGCCATGTCGGGGAACCGTTTCGTGGCGGCGTGCAGGGCACTGTCGGTGAGATCTTCTCGGTCGAAGTCCATCACCGCGGTGAGCCGGCGCGGACCGAGGTCCGGCCCACCATTTTCGGGCAGGTCGAACAGACCCATGACCAAGTCGAAGTGATCGTCCTGCTTCTTGTAGGTGAGCTCGTACTCGCCACTCATCTCCAAGAAGGGTGAAACGTGGTGGGCCTTAGCGAAGCGCGTGGTACCAGGGCCATTCAGCAGGTACAGGTGGCGCTCACCCCACGGCGTGTTCGTGACTTCGGCAATGGCGCGCTCGACGGTGTCGCCCCGGTAGTAGAAGAAAATCGTGATCGGATTGAAGTTCCAGTTCATGGAACGAAGATTGGCCATCATCGAGATGCGTCCGGGTGCCTCTTCGCCGGCAAGTTCGAGGAATGCCGAACGGGCAGCGGTGTCGAGGTTTCCTTCGTACGAAGGCAAGAAGTCGCTGCGACGCAGAACGTACCGCCACGGCAACGTGTTACCGAGTGTGCGCTTCACGTCACGAGTAGTGACCACACCTTCGCTACGAAGGGCCCAGTGCGCGTCAACCAGTTCGTCAATTTCGTCAAGAAAGATGTCAAACATCATGACGCGGTAGGTGAACCTATGCACCTTCGGCAAGAAGCGGGTGTGCGACACCCGCCCCCAGTACAGCGACGAGTCCGTCAAAGCCCCGCCTCAAAGTTGGCGCAGACCTCGAGAGCGCTCCGCGCGCCATCTTCGTGGAAACCGAAGCCAAAGTAGGCCCCGCAGAAGGACGTCTGGGTGGTGTTGATGTCGTGGCGCTTGGCCTGCGCGGCAATCGTCACCGAATCCATAACGGGGTGCGCGTAAGAAAAGGTGCACAAGATTTTGTCCGGATCAATTTCGTTCGTGCTGTTGAGCGACACAAGGAACTGCCGAGTGGACGGAATCGACTGCAGCGTCGTGATGTTGTACGTCAACGTCGCTCGCGACGAGGCCGTGCCCTGGTCGCGGTAGTTCCACGAGGCCCAGGCCAAGTGGCGTGCCGGGAGCAGTGACTCGTCGTAGTGCAAAGTGACGTCGTTGTCTTGGTACTTGATTGCACCCAGCACTTCACGCTCGAGTTCACTCGGGTCACTCAAGAGAGCCAGGGCCTCGTCACTGTGACACGCCATCACGACGTGATCAAACGTCGAGACACCCTGATTGGTCGTCACTGACACCACGTCACCGCGCTTCACGCTGGTGACTGCTTCGTGCCGGATCGAAGCGCCGCGCTCGAGGAGCACCTGGCGAATCCTCTCTACATAGAGGCGCGAGCCCCCGTCGATGGTTCGCCACTTCGGCATGTTCTTCACTTGCAAGAGCCCGTGGCGCGAAAAGAACTCGGCGAACGAACTGGCGGGCATGTCGGTGAACTTCTCGGGATTTGCGGACCAAATTGAAGCACCCATTGGCACGAGGTACCACTCGCGGAACGCTTTGGACCACGACTTCTTCTCCAGCAGTTCCGCCAGTGTGTAGTCATCACGAGCCGGCTGGGTCAGAATGTCGCGAAGGTAGCGATTGAACGAAAGGATGTCGAGCACCATTCGCCAGAAACGCGGACGTAGGAGATTACGACGCTGGGCGAACACCGTATTGAGGTTGGTGCCCTTCCATTCAAGACCGAGCGACGCGTTCTGGTAGCTAAAGCTCATTACCGTGGGCTTCGTCGGCACGTCGAGCTGACGAAGTAGTTCAATAAAGTTCGGGTAGGTCTGTTCGTTGTAGACCAGAAACCCCGTGTCAACCCAGTGGTGACCGTTTCCACCATCGGCATCCACCGTGTGGGCGTGACCGCCAAGTCGGTCCTGGGCTTCAAACAAGGTGACGTCGTGACTCTTCGACAAGACGTACGCGGCCGTGAGTCCGGTAACACCGGCACCGACAATGGCAATTTTCATAGGTAGTAGCCCGAATGGATATAGATGCAAGGAACGCTCTCGCGTACGTACATCGCGTGGTTCTTGGGATCATCGTCCAGGGCGAGGCGAATGTCGAAGCCAAACTCCTGCAGGTCTTTGAGGGCCCCTCGCTTGAAGTTATCGACACCCGAGTAGTCGCCAAATTCGCGCATGATGAGCAGGTCCCAGCGAAGCTTGTACCGCTCGAGCCAGGCCACCGTGTGGGGCTGCACCCGACGAGGGCGTCCGGTGAGCAAAATGACTTGGAGCGATGGGTCGAGTAGCTCCAGGAGGCGTTCGATTTCGTCGATGACCGGGTCTTCGCCACAGGCCTCGAAAAAGCTCTTCCAGTCGCCCCAGTCAAGAAAGTGTTGACGACCGGCAGCGTCCGCCAAAACACCGTCAATATCGAAGATTACGGCCTTGCCTGGCACGAGTTCTCCCTCGCGCCAGCACCAATTTTCGCGAAGGTAGTCCGAACTCATTGCTTCAAGGTTAATGGCGGAGCACAAGGCCATGTCTGGAAGACTGGAGGGGTGAAGGTACTTGAACGCCAGACTCTTCCCGTACCAACGGGACATCGCGTCTACGTCGTAAGTGACTTCTCACTCGCGCCAACCTCTCGCCCATCCAGTCGAGCACTCCACGAATTCGTTGAACTCCTCGGCGATATTGACGATGCTGCCACCGTGGTGGTCGCCGGAAACTTCTTTCACCCTGAATCCACGTCAGACATTGCCAAGTTCGTGTCGGCCACGCTGCGGGCTCTCCCGGAACTCACCGCAGCCATCAGAACGTTCTGCGCCCAAGAAACTCACCGCTTCATCGTTCTGCCCGGCAGTGACGACAGTGAGCTCGCCACGAGTGCTCCAGCCCAGGCAGTACTGGAGGAACTGGGCGTAACGCTGGCGAGTGACCTGATGTTGCAAGTCGCTACCGCGAACGGCGTTCGTGACCTGGCCGTCGCCGCGGGCGTCGGAGAAAAGTACACCGACGCCGTCGCTGCCCTCGACCAGTCTGACGCCGACCGCCTCGAAGATCCCCAGGCCATCCGCCGCTTCAGTTCATCACGACTCCTCTACCGTCGACTGGGCGCGTGGGTCTGGATTCCCCTCCTCATCCTCGTGGGCATCGACTTTCTCAACACCATTGCCACGTTTCTTAGCCGTGTCACCCACCGAGACTTCGATCCCCATCGTCTGCACTCATCAGGCTTTTGGGCGGAGATCTTCCTTAATCTGATCGTGTTCGGTGCACTTGAAGCTGCCCTCGTCGCCCTCACCGCCTACACGGTGCGGCGGAGGTTCAACCAGTCCACACGGACCAACGTCCCCGAACTGCCAAGTGAACCGCTGTCACTCACCCGCGTTGGCGGTGTCGATGTTCTCGAACTCGCTCGACGTATTGGTGAACGTTCCGGAGCGGGCGCGGTCGTTGGCGGCGCATCTCGACCAGCGCTGGCCTTCCTTGACCGTGGCGTGAGTGCAACTACCGGACCTTCACGAACTGTCGTGGTGGAGCGTGCCGGTCGCTTTGGCCTGCCACCAGTGTTCTCATCGGTGGAGCGGTTTAGTGTCATTGAAATTGAAGCCGCGAGTTCGGTCCAGGTTCGCCTCTACGCCGGTGAAACCCCGCTCGGTCGACTGACCTGGTTCGAGCGCATTGTGGCCGGCAAGGAAGTACTCCCGGGACCTCGCCGAGAGACGTCCATCATTGGGTCATGGCCCATGGGTGACCCCTTCCCCGTTTCCCTGGAGCGCCTTACGTTGCAGCGTCGTCAACGTTCCATCCGGCGACTGGCCAGTGGACTGCTCTTCCTCGACGGCCTGCTCGACCTACTGATTACTGCCGCACCGCCACTTCGCAGTCGTCTTCACGCCGTGCTCAGCGTTTTGCCACTCGGCGCCGCCACCTCCGCGGCCGCCGTGACGGCCGTAGCTGGTATTTCGCTGATCATGTTGGCCCGAGGAATCCGTCGTGGACAACGCCGGAGTTGGTTCTTTGCCGTCGGCATTTTGACGCTCTCCGTCTTCACCCACTTGGCTCGAGGTGGCGGCGTGGCCTCCGTCGCGCTGGCTCTCGCAGTGCTCGCGGTCCTCGTCACGCAACGTCAGCAGTTTCTGGCCATCACCGACCGCTCGGGTGCTGCTCGGACCGTCGGTCGACTACTGGGTATTGGCGTCCTCGTCGTGCTGGCCACCACGTTTGGCACTGAAGTAGCTCAACGAAACGCTCATCTACCTTCAGTGGGGCTGGTATTCCTCGGGTGCCTCGAACGACTCGTCGCCCAGTCGAACATTGCACTCCCCGACCGCATCAATGACTTCCTCGACCCCACGCTGCTCGCCGTAGGCGTGAGCCTCGTCATTTCGATCCTCTACGTGCTGACGCGCCCCGTCGTGGACCGTCGCCTTTCGGTGGCCACCTCCTCGCCAGAGCGCCGACTCGCCGAACTGCGAGCCCGAGAGATCGTGCGCCGACACGGTCGTGGCACGCTTGACTACTTCGCCCTTCGTGATGACAAGCAGTTCTTCTTCTTCCGCGACTCCCTCGTGGCCTACGCCGTCTACGGTGGCGTGGCCCTGGTCTCGCCGGACCCGATTGGCCCTCAAGCGGAACGGGCCGAAGCCTTCAGCGCCTTTCGTGCCTTCGCCGAAGCCCAAGGCTGGACGATTGGTGTCGTGGGTGCGAGTGAGGAGTGGCTTTCGATTTACCACGCCGCGGGCATGCACTACCTCTACGTGGGTGACGAAGCGATTGTTGACTGCCAGACCTTCTCCCTCGAGGGCGGCAAGATGAAGGGGCTGCGTCAAGCCTGCACCCGACTCGCTCGTAATGGCTACACCGTGGAGTTCATGGACCCCGCCACCATTGAGCCCGCTGACGTTCCTGAACTACTGGAACTGATTGAGAAGCTTCGCCGTGGCGACGCCGAGCGAGGTTTCTCCATGATGCTCGGTCGACTCTTTGACCCTAAGGACAAGGGCCTTCTCCTCACGATTGTCCGTGGCCCTGACGGCAAGGCCGCTGCCGTCTGTCAGTTTGTCCCCTCGCCGGCAATCAATGGCTACTCCCTCGACCTGATGCGTCGCGATCCCGGTGACCACCCCAACGGACTCATTGACTACGCCCTCTGCTCCACTATTACCCACCTTCGTGAAAACGGTGGACGTGGCCTCAGTCTCAACTTCGCGGCTTTCCGCTCAGTCCTCGACGGCGAGCGCGGTGACGGAACGTTTACCAAGCTCGAACGATGGACCCTCAAGCGACTCTCGGGCATTTTGCCCATCGAAACACTCTGGACCTTTAACTCGAAGTACAACCCCACCTGGTTGCCACGTCACCTGGTCTACCCGGCCGCCGAAAGCTTCTTACCCGTAGCGGCCGCGACCATTCGGGCCGAGTCACTCACCGAAATTCCATTATTGGGACGCTTCTTGAGCATGGACCCGGCGAATCGCCCCGGCACCGTTGTGCCTCCCGAGATCCTCGAAGCCGCGGCGAACGCCGACGCTTCAGCTCGTCGCGAGACGACGCTTGATTGACGCAACCAGTCGGTCAGCCGTTGGTTGATCAAAGAGTAAGAAGAGCGACGGTTCGACCAGTTCGAGTTCCATAAGCGCCCAGCCCTCCGGCGTACGCACCACGTCGACGCGCGCGTAGAGGAGGTCGCCGTAACCGGCGTCGTGCAAGAGCGCTGTAGCAAAGGCCACGGCGTCGGGTTCACCCACTGCGGTACTCATCTGCTCACGGCGAAAGAGTGCGTTGCGGTCGAGTTGCGTGACGTTCAACATGGCACCCTTGGTCATGGCGTGCGAGAACGTTCCGTCAATGAAAATCAGTGCTCGCTCGCCCACTTCGTCGACCGACGCAATGTAGGGCTGAATAAGGGCGTCTCGACCAGCCGCGTGGAGTCGGTCCACGTGGGCACGAGCCTTCTCGTGCTCGCTCGACGTGTAGCGGTCGGCGTCAATGGACCCCGCCCCCACCGCGGGCTTCACCACGAAGTCGCCGTCGGGGAAGACGGGTGTCTCGCCAATATCACAGAAGTGCGACGGCACGATGCGGTGGCCCCGGGCGGCGATGTCCGACAAGTAGTGCTTGTCCGTTGAGTACGCCACCACGTCGTAGGGGTTCACCAGGTTCTTGACGCCCCGAGCCCAGGTTAAGAACTCTTCGCGTCGAGGGGCGTAGTCCCAGGTCGAGCGCAAGACCACGAGGTCGTAGTCCTCCCAGGCAACTGCCGGGTCGTCCCAAATGACGAGGTCGTGGTCTACGTCAGCCTCACGAAGTGTGCGCAGGAGCGTTGGTGTATCGGGATCAACGTCCTCACCCTTACAGGTGACTATGGCTACTTTGCTCACGGAAGGAACAGTAGCGAACCGTGTTGCGTGAGCGCCACCAGTGGTCCAGGCCAAATACCAAAGACCACCGCGACGATGACACCACTCGCGACAACAAAGCGCGTTGCGGCGGGCACACGAATCAGTTCGGTGTCCGTGCCGTCCTTCGAGAACAGTGCGAGCACCCAGCGCAGGTAGGCGAATGCGGCGATACACGCGGCGAGGATGCAGACCAACGCCAGCGGCGCGCCACCGGCATCAATGCCGGCCTGCAGGGCCGTCAACTTGGCGTAGAAACCAGTGGTGAGTGGAGCACCCAACTGCGCCAAGAGCAGCAGCGCGAGTGAGCCACCGAGCCAGGGCTGGCGACGAGCGAGGCCGGTGTAACGCTCCAGGTAGTGGTTCGCGTCACCAAGTCCACCCATCACGCCAACCACCGCGAAGGAACCAACCACCGTTGGGGCGTAGGTCAGTAGGTAGAACACTGAAGAGCTCACCCCACGGGCGTCACCAGACCAGACGGCCAGGAAGATAAAACCGGCCTGGCTGATCGAGGTGTAGCAGAGGAAACGCTTGATGTTGGTCTGGCGAAGGGCCATGCCCGCTCCAACCAACGTCGACAGTGCACACAGCACGAAGAGGATAGGACGCCAGGTGTCCATCTGAGTGCCGAGCGTCGAGACAATGACGCGGACCAGGGCGGCGAAGGCACCACCCCACACGATTGAAGCGTGGAATCCAGTCACGGGCGTTGGGGCACCTTCGTAGACGTCAGGCGACCAGGCGTGGAAGGGAACTGCCTGGCACTTAAAGCTGAGACCCACAAGCATCAGTGCGCCACCGGCCCAGAGCAGTCCCGGGTGCGCCAGTACGTGGTAGCTCAGGAAGTAGGCAATGGTCGTCAGGTTGGTGGAACCAGTCGCGCCGTAGACGAGGGCTGCACCGTAGAAGAAGAGTGCTGAAGCCAGACCACCGAGGATGAAGTACTTGAGCGACGACTCGGCTGACTTAAAGCGCTTCTTGTTGAAGGCAATCATCACGTAGAGCGCAATGGAGAGAATTTCGAGACCCAAGAAGACCACGATCAGGTCGTTCGCGATCGCCATGATGAGGGCACCCGATACGGCGAGCATCGCCAGCATCTGGTACTCCGCGCCACCACTCTTTTCACGAATAGACCAGTCGTGAGCAACGAGGAGTGAGAACAAGAGACTCGTAAGCACACCACCGGTGACCACGGCCGAGAAGCCGTCCATCACGATTTCGTGCGAGAGGGTTGTGCTGCCACCGTGGTGCCAGACATTGACCAACTGGAGAACGACAACGACGAGGCCGGCTAGTACTGCAGCCACGCCAACACCGGTCGCGACGTGCGTCGAGGGCTTGCGGCGCGTCAGGGCGGTCAGGAACAAGAGGCCGAGTGCGGCCACCATCAAGATGACCGGAGGCAGAATCGCAATGTAGTGAATGGAAGGTGCGCTCAATGTCACTTTGTTACCTCAGCTGCTGTTGTGACGTGCGAAACAAGTGAGTGCACCGAAGGCGCGATCTTGTTCAGCAGTGGTGCGGGGTAGATACCAAGCACCAGTACGAGGGCCACGATGGGAACGAGCGCCCAGCGCTCACTCGTCGTCACGTCACTCAGGCTGGCGTTGTCGCTCTCGCCCGCGCCGTGAAAGACCCGCTGGTAGGACCAGAGCCAGTAGAGCGCCGCGCCAATGACGCCGAGGCCAGCCACAACGGCCCACCATGCGTGCACGGTGAAGGTGCCGAGCAGGATCAGGTACTCACTCACGAAGTTGGAGAGACCAGGAAGACCAATGGAGGCCATCATCACCACCGTGAAGAGTGCGGCCAGTACTGGTGCGGGGCCCTGAAGACCACGCAGCTCGGCCAGTGCGCTCGTGCCACGACGCTTCTCGATGTACCCAATGAGCAAGAAGAAGCCCATGGTGATGACACCGTGGTTGAACATCATGAGAACGGCGCCTTCGGTGGCGATCTGTGAACCAGAAACGACACCGAGGGTGATGAAGCCCATCTGAGCGAGTGACGAGTACGCCACGACGCGCTTGAGGTCAGTGGTGACGCAGGCCAGCGCCGAGCCGTAGAGGATGCCAATCACCGCGAAGGTCATCACGACGGGACGCATGTCGTGCATGGCCAGGGGCAAGAGACCAACCGCGAAACGCAGCAGACCGTACGAACCCATCTTGGCGAGGATGCCCGAGAGTTCCATTGATCCGGCGGTTGGTGCTTCGGCGTACGAGTCCGGTGCCCAGGTGTGGAGTGGCCAGATTGGTGACTTCACGGCGAAGGCAATGGCCATGCCAATAAAGAGCCACACTTCAGTCGACGAGGTCATCGCGGTCTGGGACAACGGTCCGTAGGCGAAGGTCAGCGCGCCGGTGGTCTGGTGCTGGTGCGCAAAGCCCAAGTACAAGATGGCAATGAAGAGGAACGCTGAACCAGTGAAGGTGTAGATGAAGAACTTCGTGGCCGCCTTAGCGCCACCGAGACCGCCCCACTGTGAAAGTAAGAAGTAGGTTGGCACCAGAATCAGTTCGAAGAAAATAAAGAATTCGAGAACGTCGTGAGAGACGAAACTTCCGACGGTGAACGAGGTGAGCAGCAACAGCCACGCAACGAAGGAGGCTTCACGGCGCTTGTCGCGCGCGCCCCACAGGGCCAGGAGTGTCACCAGGGACGCCAGGACCACCATAAAGAGCGAAATGCCATCGATCGCTACGTCGTAGGCCAGCCCCAGCGGAGCTGAAATCACGTGACGGTAGTAGAAGTCGAAGTTCTGCGCGCCCGCCACGTGGGGGTTGTAGAGCACCGCCACGATGAGCGAAAGCAACAACTCGACACCGGCCGTGACGAGACCAACCGTGTACGAAGCGTTGGGTGTCTTCCTGACCTGAAGGCTGAGGCCGGCACCAATCACTGGGACCAGTAGCAGCAAGGTGATGAATAGAGACGAATGCATGATTACCAGACCCTCGCTACGAGGTACACAACAATGACACTGAGGCCCAAACTCATGGCGAGGGCGTAGTGGCGAACGTACCCCGACTGCACCTTGGCGACACCTTCAACACTGCGAGCGACACCCACGGCCACTCCGTTAACGGCACCATCAATGACCTTGGGTTCAATAACGCGACCCGTGAACTCGGCAGCCTTGGTGAGCGGACGGCCCACAACGGCGTCGTACGCGTCATCCCAGCGCCAGACGTGCTCGAGGAAACTCTTTTCGAATCGTGCGTCCTCGGAGCGGTTACGCCACACCGAGAACGCCGCCAAGAGACCAATCACTGCGGCCGCTACGTCCACGAGGCCGAGGCCCCACTGCACGGTGCTCGAGAGCGACGCCCCCGCCGGTACGTAGCCCAGCGTTGGTGTGAGAAAGTTTGAAAGGTCACCGTGGTGCGTCCATGGCAAGTCCAAGAGACCACCGAGGACCGAGAGCGCCGCCAAGATGAGCAGAGGTGCGGTCATGACCCATGGTGATTCGTGAGGGTCCTGACCCTTAGTGACCTCGCGGAAGCGCTCGTTGCCGCGGAACGTCAGAACGAACAGTCGACTCATGTAGTACGCGGTGAGTACAGCGGTCAGGAGTCCAATCAGCCACAGGATCTTGTTGTGGTCGTAGACATTGGTCAGCACTGCACCCTTGGCCCAGAATCCAGCGAACGGCGGAATACCTGAGATGGTGAGCCAACCAATCAGGAACGTTGGGAAGGTGTAGGGCAAGAACTTCTGCAGTCCACCCATCTTTCGAAGATCCTGTTCACCGTTGAGCGAGTGAATCACTGAACCGGAACCGAGGAACAACAGGGCCTTGAAGAAGGCGTGGCTGATCATCAAGAAGATGGCGGCCGAGTAGGCCCCCACGCCAACGGCCATCATCATGAAGCCAATCTGCGACACCGTTGAAAAGGCCAGGACCTTCTTGATGTCCTTCTGGGCAGTAGCAATAGTTGCGGCAACAAATGCAGTCGCGGTGCCAATAATGGCAATCACCATTCGACCGTCGGCCGACATGGTCAGCACTGGTGACATGCGAACGAGCAGAAAGACACCGGCCGTCACCATGGTCGCCGCGTGAATAAGTGCCGACACTGGTGTCGGACCTTCCATCGCGTCGGGCAGCCAGTTGAACAGTGGAATCTGAGCACTCTTACCCGTTGCCCCTAGCAGCAGCGAGAGCGCAATGAGCAGAGCAATCGTTGGCGAGAGTGCGCCCGCGCCAGCAGTAATGCCGACGTAGGTCAGCGTGTGCAGGTGCTGGAACAGCAGGAACATTGCGATCAGCAGACCAACATCACCTACGCGGTTGTAGATGAATGCCTTCTTACCGGCCGAGGCAGCGCTGTCGCGGTCGAAGTAGTAACTCACGAGCCAGTAGGAGCACACGCCTACGCCCTCCCAACCAACAAACGTCAGCACGAGGTTGTTGGCGAGCACCAAGACGAGCATGGAGAACACGAAGAGGTTCAGGTAGAGGAAGAACTTGCGGAAGTCCTTCTCACCGTGCATGTAGGCCGTTGAGTACAGGTGAATCAGCGTTGAGATACCCGTCACGAAGAGGCACATGGTGATCGAGAGTGGGTCAACGAGCAGCGCGGCGGGAATGTGCAGGGTGGCTACATCAATCCAGTTGAAGAGCGAAATGGTGATGCTCCGAGGGTGGTCACCCAGCAGCAGGAAGAAACTGATGACCGACGCCACGAAGCTGAGACCTACCGCACTCGTTGCGACGAGACCGATGGTCTTTTCGTTGAACTTAAGCCCACCCGCCAACACCAGCAGGAAACCGGCCAGAGGGAAGAGAACGATGAGCGTTGCGAAGATGTTCATATCAGCCCTGCAACTCGTGGAGTTCATCAACCGACGTCGAGTTTCGACGGCGGAATACGGTCACGACAATGCCGAGTCCGACGGTTACTTCGGCGGCGGCAACCACCATCACGAAGAAGACAGTGGCCTGACCGCCAATGTCGCTCAAGGAGTGAGCAAAGGTGACGTAGGTCAGGTTGATGGCGTTGAGCATGAGCTCAATGCACATGAAAATGGTAAGTGCACTTCGGCGCGTCAGCAGTCCGAAGACGCCAATTGCGAAAAGGACAGCGGCGAGCACTAGGTACCAGGCGGCGGGGACGTTCACTGTGCACCTCCTTGGGGCTCTTCGTTGAAGCGCTCACGACGCGCCAAAATGACGGCACCGATAACGGCAATCATCAACAGCGCTGCCGTGATTTCGAAAGCGAACAGGTACGTCGTGAACAGCGCCGTGCCGAGCTGGGTGATGTTCTGGGAACTTCCTGCCAGTGCCTGGCCGGCGGTTGAGACCGACTTCGCACCAGTAATCCAGTGTGAACTGGCCATCAAGTAAATGATGCCGGCAAACGTCACCACGACACCAACGGCAGCGAAAGCACGTTGGCCAACGAAGGGCTCCACGGTCACTTCTTCCTTACGGTCAACACCGAGGAACATGATGACGAACAAGATCAGAACAACAATCGCTCCGGCGTAGACAATGATTTCCATCACCGCGAGGAAGTCAGCTGACTGGGACAAGAAGGCCAGCGCGACACCGAACAGCGTCATGATGAGGCTGAGGGCCGAGTGCACCGGATTCTTGAAGCTAATGACGCCCAGGGCACCAATAAGGACCAGCAAAGCTGAAACGACAAACACCGAAATGTACGTCAATGAGTAGGCGGCCGCAATCACTTGGCACCTCCTCGGCGTGGGAGTTTCTCGTTCAACTTCGTACGCAGTCCCTGGATGCCGCGTAGTTCCGCGGGAACGTCCTGGGCGTCGAGGTGACGAGAGAAGACAGTACGAATCTGCTTGCTGCCGGTTGCCGAAGCGTCGCCTTCACCCGACTGTCCAGCCTCGGGCGTGCGAACACCAAAGCCGAGGTCGCCGGTCCACTGGACCACGCCCTCATAGTTCGCGTCACCAGCGGGCGAGGTTGCGCGCATCCAGCCACCGGTCATTTCGGCTTCGCCTTCACGCCAGTCTTCCCACGGCAGACGCTTGGGGAAACCTTGGTCGTCCACCAGGAGTTCGGCCTTGGTGTAAATCGCGTCGGCACGGTTGGTGAATGAGAATTCGAACATCTTTGATTCGGTGATGGCCTGCGTGGGGCACGCCTCAACGCACAGATCGCAGTGGATGCAACGCAAGTAGTTGATTTCGTAGATGTAGCCGTAGCGCTCACCGGGGCTGACGGGGTGATCCATTGGGTTGTCGAGTCCACGGACGTGAATGCAGTTAACGGGACAGACACCGGCGCACAGTTCACAACCAATGCACTTTTCCATGCCGTCTTCGTAACGGTTCAGGACGTGACGTCCGTGCTGACGAGGCTGCTTTGGTCGCTTGACCTTGGGGTAGCTATTGGTGACCGTCGGACGACCAATGTGACGCAAGGTGAGTTTGAAACCACCAAAGAAGTCAAAGGGCTTAGCCATTACTTTTCTTCCTTGTTAGTAAATGAACGAAGCACGGTGCCCGGAAGTGGGCGACGCCCAACTTCTCGCAGCACTGACTCGGGTCCTACTTCGCGGCTTCGTCCGAGTTCGAACGCGCGGCCGAGCACACCCCAGGCAATGATCACAATGCCGGCCACGAAGAAGCCGTAGGCGGGGCGAACAATAAATGCGGCCACGATGAGCATCCATCCCAAGCTGAGTGGAATCAGACGCTTCCAACCAAGGTCCATCAACTGGTCGTAGCGGAAACGTGGCAGCGCCGCACGGAACCAGACGTAACTAAAGGCGAAGAGACTGGTCTTGGCGACGAACCAAATAATTGGGAAGACCCACTTGAGGTGGGCAACGTTGGGTGCCCAGCCAGCGGGGCCACCAAAGAAGAGGGTGACCATAATTGCCGACATCGTGATGGTGTTCATGAACTCCGCCAGGAAGAACATGGCAAAACGAATTGACGAGTACTCAGTGTGGAAACCACCGACGAGTTCGTTTTCCGCTTCCACCACGTCAAACGGTGGTCGGTTGAGTTCGGCGGTAATGGCAATAAGGAAGACGGCGAAGGGCACGAAGCCGAGGCGAATCAGGTTCCAGTGCCAGATGCCGTGCGCCTGCGACGCGACGATGTCGTGTGTCGAGAGTGAACCCGTAACGAGGATGATGGTCACGATGGTCATACCCAAGGCAGCTTCGTAACTGATCATCTGTGCACTCGCACGAATCGAAGAAAGTAGTGGGTACTTTGAACCTGACGACCAGCCCGCGAGCATCACGCCGTAGACCGAGATGCCCGACATGGCGAGCATCAGCAAGATACCAATAGGTGGGTTCGCGGCCTGCAGCTGAATGACGTGACCAGCGATGGTCATCGTGCCACCAACGGGAACGATTGAGAACGTGATGAGGGCGGGAACGACCACGAGGTACGGCGCCAACTTGAACACGAAACGTTCAGCTTCCGCGGGAACCAAGTCTTCCTTAAAGAAGAGTTTGATGCCGTCGGCCAGGGTCTGCAACAGTCCGAATGGTCCCCAGCGCTGAGGTCCAATGCGACTCTGCATGTCAGAGATTGCCTTGCGCTCGAACCAAATCATGATGATGACCGAGACCATCAACACGATGAACGCCACCAGTGCCTTGATAATCGCAATGATGAAGACGGCCAGTGTTACGCCGTGAGCGTAGAGCGGGTCAACCGTTGACAGGAAGTTCATCGTGTCTCCAGTCGAATCTGGTTGAAGAGCACTTCAGTGTCGAGCAGGTTACGCCAGTCACCGTCTTCGTTCGTTGAGCCAAAGACCACTTCGGCCACACCGCGTGGAACACCGGTGCGCTCCTCAACGGGCAGGTTCATTGATCCGTTAGGACCAGTCACCTTGAGAACTGAGCCCGACGGAACACCCAACCGGTCAAGGTCAGTGGCGTTAACGAACACGGTCGTTGCGGGGACGAGACCCACGAGCGCCGGCGAGCCCTGCACGGCAATGCCGTTGTCGTAGAGACGTCGGCTCACGTTAAGACGCAGTGAGTACTGGTCCGCGAGTGGCAGGTCGATGTCCTGGGAACCAGTGACCTGGTCAAGGTGTGCCTGCGGACGAGCTGCAGCGAGCACGGCCGGCGAAACAGCAGTCGTACCCGTGTGTGAGCCGAGGCCAGCGGTCTCGACTGAGCGAATACCGGGAAAGGCCATAGGGTCAAGAGCCTTGCGGGGGCTCGTTACTCCCGAGCGACCTACGACCACACCGTCACTGGTACCGTCATTAAGAACGCTGAGCGCCGGGTAGCCAACACTCTCTTCAATGGCCCGTGCGGCTTCTTCAATGGAAGTGAGACCCAGGGTCTGACCGAAGACTTCGGCCAACTCTGAGGCGATGGCCACATCGGACCAGGCTGAACCAGGGGCCACAATCTTTGGCGTAACGCTCGTGACGCGACCTTCAATGTTGGTCACCGTTCCGAGACGTTCGTGTGCGACGGTGGCGGGAAGTACGACGTCGGCGTAGGCCAACGTCTTTCCGCCGTGTCCCGTGACAGCAATCACGCTGGCCTTTTCGAGACCAGCGACAGCGCCTTCAGGGTCGAGCACGTTACCGAGCACGCAGCCACCGAGCAGTACGACGGCCTTTTGGGCGCCGCTGCGTAGTGCGGAGAGCTGCTTCAGCGTCGAACGACCGGTGGAGCTGGCGTTGAAGCCGCGTCCGGGAAGGGTGGTTGGACTGAGACCCATGTCGAGCGCACCAATGACGTTCGAGCGACGAAGTGCTGGCAAGAACTTGGCCTGAGGGAAACGTGTTGCCAAGTAGCGAACAGCACTCTCAACAATTTCGGCGCTCTCAGCGAAGTTAGGGCGACCAACAACGAAGACCACGCCTTCACCCGAGTCACCAATGAGACGTCGAGCTTCATTTAGGCTTTCCTCAGTGACGAGAAGTCCCTGTGGTGCTGCACCGAGTGATCCGAGCGCTTGGGCAAGCAGGTGGGTTTCGCCAGGTCGAACGGGTAGTGAGACCTTGGCGACGTTGCTGAGGGCACTTGCCCCCGAGGCGAACTCGATGAGCGAGTTGTTCTTCTTCGTAAATGACTCGCGAAGACGTAGGAAGAGAACTGGCAGTTCTTCCTGAAGGTCTCCAGTAAGGGTGACTACCGTGCACGCACTGGCGGCTTCGTCGATGGTGGCCTTGGGCAGTGCTTGCAGCAGTGCAGCGTCGAGGCCGTCGCCGTACTGAGCGTCAATGTTGTCCGTGCCGAGAACACCGCGTAGGAATCGCTCCCACGCGAAAGCGCCCTCGTTCGTGAGTGCAGCGCCACCAATGGCACCCACACCCGACGGTGTTTCGTTCGCTTCGCGAAGTAGTTCGCCAGCTCGCGACAGTGCTTCGCCCCAGCTGACTTCAACCAGCACGCCGTCCTTGCGGACCATGGGCTGCTTGATGCGGGTAGCGGCGCTCAGAAGATCAGTGGCTTCTTCGTTGCCGTCGATGGAGTCGAGAGTGAAGCGACCCTTGTCACAGAGCCAACCGTGGTTCACGGGGTCCGAGTCAACACCGAGCACGCGGGTCAGTCGGTTGCCCGACGACTGCACCGCGACGCGGCAACCAACCGAGCAACCCGTGCAGGTGCTTTCGACCTGCTCGAGGTCCCAGGGACGTGCGCTGAAACGGTACGGCTTGGCGGTGAGTGCGCCCACGGGGCAGATCTGCACCGTGTTGCCTGAGAAGACGGAACCGAAGGGTTCAACTGGTGACGGCGCAACTTCAATCAGGTCACCGCGACCAGAGAACGCAATCTGTGAGTCACCGGCAACTTCGGCGGAGAAACGGGTGCAGCGTGAGCACTGAATGCAACGCTCGCGGTCGAGCAAAATGTTCTCGCCAATCGAAATTGGCTTGACGTAGTGGCGCTTCTCTTCAATGAAGCGCGTCTCACCCGAACCGTGCGCGAGTGCTTGGTCCTGCAATGGGCATTCGCCACCCTTGTCACACACGGGGCAGTCGAGTGGGTGGTTCGCGAGAAGGAATTCCAGAACGCCGTCCTGGGCCTTCTTTACTTTCTCGGAGTTCGTGCAGATGTTCATGCCGTCGTTCACGCGCAAGAAGCAAGCGGGCTGGAGCGATGGTCCGCGCGGTCCATCAACTTCAACCAAGCACATGCGACAGACACCGACTGGCTCCATACGTGGGTGGTAGCAGAAGCGTGGGACGTACTCACCGGCACGACCAATAGCTTCAATCAGGACCTCGCCCGGCTGTGCTTCAATCTCACGACCATTGACGCTGATGGTCACGTTGGTGCGGACTGGATCACTCATACGTGCAGCCTCCGTTGTGGACGTGGGCTTCAAATTCAGAACGGAACATCTTGATGGCCGAATTGATTGAAGAAGGAATTGATGGTCCCAACACGCAGATGGTGGTCTGCTGTGGTGGCCAGCTCAGGCCAGGGGCGATGTTGTCGCAGAGGTCAAGGACGAGTTCGATGTCTTCCATGCGTCCGCCACCGTGCTCGAGGCGGTACATAACGCGCTCAATCCACCCCGAACCTTCACGGCACGGCGTGCACTGCCCACAGGACTCACGCGAATAGAACTTAGTGATGCGCCAGGCCGCGCGAACGGGGCACGACTTGTCATCCAGGATGACAATGGAGCCCGAGCCCAGCATGGAGCCGAGGCCTCCGACTTCGTCTTGACCAAGCGGTGTGTCCAGTTGCTCTGGTGAAAACCATGGTGCCGAAACGCCACCAGGAATAATTGCCTTTACCTGACCGTCATTCACGACGCCGCCACCGAGGGCGGGATCAAAGATGAGGTCGCGGAAGGTGTTCTTCACCATTTCAATTTCGTAGACGCCAGGATTGTTGACTTTGCCCGCCAACGCGAAGAGGCGGGTTCCGGTGGAACGACCTTCGCCAAGTGCAGCGAATGCAGCGCCACCGTTGTTGATAATCCAGGGCAAGTTCGACATGGTCTCAACGTTGTTCACCACAGTGGGTTCACGGTAGAGACCATTGACGGCAGGAAAGAACGGAGGCTTGATGCGAGGGAAGCCACGCTTGCCCTCGAGCGCTTCAATGAGGGCAGTCTCTTCACCGCACACGTACGCACCAGCGCCGGTGTGCACGACAATGTCGAGTGAGAAGTCGGAACCGAAAATCTTCTTACCGAGCGCACCCTGATCGTAGGCATCGTTGACGGCCTGCTGGACACGCTCGAGACCTAGAGCGAACTCACCGCGCAAGAAAATGAAAGCCTGCGTGACCTGCAACGCGTACGCGGCGATGATGACGCCTTCGACGAGTTGGTTCGGGTCGCGCTCAACGAGGAAGTGGTCCTTGAACGTTGCGGGCTCTGATTCGTCACCGTTCACCACGAGGTACGACACGGGTGACTTGCGAAGCATTGACCACTTGCGACCCGCCGGGAAGCCGGCGCCACCACGTCCGAGAAGCGACGCCTTGTCAACTTCTTCAGCAACCTGCTCGGGGAACATACTGAGGGCCTTCTTCAGACCTTCGTACCCACCGGTTGCCAAGAAACGAGTAATCGTGTGCGAGTCAGCGAACTCACCACGTGACGAAACAATCTTTGGTGCACTGAGTGATGCCATTAGGCGGGGTCCTTTGGCAGACGAGCGATGCGGGCGGCCTCAGCGGCAGCGCGCTCTTCAGCGAGTTCTTTCTTGGAAACACGAAGTCCGCCGTTGCGACGAACGCGAACCAGCGTCCCGTGTGGCGGAATCTCGCCGTCACGGCGTCCCTCACGAACTTCTTCGATCATCGCGTCAAAGGCCTCGGGCGTCGTAGTGCGAACGTACCGGTGGTTCACCGAAACGCATGGGGCGAAGTTACAGTCGGCCAAGCACTCGGTTTCTTCCAAGGTGAAGAGACCGTCAGTTGACGTTCCACCAACGGCGCAGCCCAGCTTCTG
>Ga0164296_1000823_pt1 | contig 35241 bp, 34 predicted proteins | sample GEODES057metaG_FD_113533 | JGI IMG/M metagenome (GOLD analysis project Ga0164296, IMG submission 113533) | Dystrophic lake water microbial communities from Trout Bog Lake, Wisconsin, USA - GEODES057 metaG | ecosystem: Environmental > Aquatic > Freshwater > Lake | place: USA: Trout Bog Lake...
TATCACTATCACTATCACTATCACTGTCACTGTCACTATCATCATTATTATCTGAATTAATACATTCTAAATCATCAGCTTCATCACCATCATAAAGTATTTCAATATCCTTCTCAACTGAAAGCGGACATCCACAACCACAAAGTTCTTCTTCTTTTTCATTCTCATTCTCAAGTTCATATTCACATTCTTGATTGAAAATAGTATTATTACTTTGTGTATTACCATTATTACCATTATTAATATTGTTCATAATTTGTTTATCTGTTAAAACTTCCCATTTGGGTAATGATAATCTAAAATCTTCTAAAATATCTTTTACATCAGTAGAAATTTTATCATCAATAATAAATTTATTGTTTATATAGTTGTATAAATGTTGATATATAGTAAATAATTCTTGTGATACATTATTAAGATCTTTTTCATCATCAAAGTAATTATTTTTATAAAGATATTCAATAATATAATATTTTGCTGAAAATAACGATGGGGGAATAGGATATTTTTCATTACTAAGTCTATTATATAGACTTATATCATAAATGAATGTATTATAATTATTTTTTTCTCTTTCTTCTTTTTTACGTTGTTGTGTTTTATTATATCTTTCATGACAGTCTTGAATTAAAAAATCTTCTTCTTGTTTAGCTTTAATTTCTTCTAGGTCTTTACTATGTTTTTTTAATTCTTTAAGTTGTGTTTCAATATTAGATAATTCTTCTTCAGATAATAATAATTTATCAGTATCTTTTGATAATTCTTGTTTCGTTACTTCTTGTTTTGGTTCTTCTTTATTAAAAACTGGCTTTACATTATGTATTTGATTTTTTTTATAATGTTTAATTAATTCTATATTATTCTGTGATGATTTAATATCTTGACAATTATCTTGATTATCTGACAAATTATTATAAAATAATAAATATAATCGCGATAATTCAGATCGTTGAAATAAATAAGTATCGTATGGTGAATAAGTAGATATATATTTATCATCTATTATTTTTACAACCTTATTATCTACTATTTTAATTTTACTATCTAATATACTATATGACTTTTCATCACTATATGTGTATAATAGAAAATATACATTATCTTTATAGTTTGTCAATAGATAATAAACAGCATAGTTTAGATCATCTGTTGATTTGAAAAAAGTATTGTTAACATATATATCACAGTAAGTATACATATTTTATATGTATAAATATATTGATTTATATTTAAATAATTTTATAGTTGTTTTTTATTGCCTGAATTTTTTTGATTTATAAATCAAAAAAATTGACATTTATATATATAAAGAATAATAATATATTAATTATTAATATATACATGTCAGAAAGTACAAATCAACATATAGATGGTTATAAGTGTGATAATATGAACTGTCAATGTAATTATAATAACTATAATAACTATAATCAAAATACACAACCAATAAATAAACCAGGTTATCCATTTATGCCATATCCATTTCAACAATATTATTATCCACCACAATTTAATCCACAATTTAATCGTCAAGTAAATGATAATAATTTTAGTTATATTAAATCAATATTAGTTAATATGCAGGAAGAACTTCAACAAATTAAAATTATACAACAATTACAAAGAAATGATTTTGTTATCGCAAATCAATTTATAGACAAAAGTGTAAAAGAAATGATGAAAATAAAAAAAGAGTTATCAGATCTTACTAATCAAATTAATAAAATGAATTTAAAATATGATAGAATGTATAACCATTTTGATAAACGTATAAATGATGCATTTAAAAAAATTAATGATAATAATACATGTAATCATACAGAAAATAATTATAATAATAAAAGAAAAAATAAACCATACAGACTTTTTAATGAATCAGATGATGATAATGATAAAAAATCAAAAAATCAAAGATATAGACCATATAATATTATTAATAAGAATAAGAATAATAAAAATGATAAAAATGATAATGATAATAATGATAATGATAATAATGATAATAATGATAATGATATGGTAATAACAAAAGTTTTTAATATTGGTCCTGGAAATAAAGATTCTGGTAATGTACCACTATTTCCATTTTTATCATCTATATTTAACCAAGATAATAAAAAACAAGAAAAGAAAAATGAATTAATCGATAGTGAAGATGAATTTGATAATTCTATAGATGTATACAGTAAATTATATAGTGATGATTCTGATACTGAAAGTATAAATAGTAAAAATAATGAAAATGATGATATTATTAAAATTAATATAAATATTAAATCAATAGACGATATAATTACAATTGGTAAAAAATATAAAACAGAAAACAATAAGAATAATACTGAGAATAGTAATAATAATAATGAAACAAATGAAACAATAAAAAATGTAGATGATAAAATTGATCAAATTACAAATAGTATAATGAAACATATTTTTGATATAAAGGATAATAATAATACTATTAAACAAAAAAATAAAAATACTATTACTGGGCCATTTGGACAAATTAAAATATTTAAAATCGGGACAAATGAAGTATTTTCAGAAGAATCCGAATTAGAAGATGAAGATGAAAAACAAGATAAAGATAAACAAGATAATAAACAAGATAATAAACAAGATAATAAACAAGATATTACTAATGATAATACAAAAATTAAAAAATATTACATATATAATAATAAAAAATACAATATAGATATACAAAAAATAGTTAATCTTATTGAACCATTAGAAAAATTAAAAAATACGATAGGTATGAATAAAGTAAAATCTCAAATCTTAGATATGATTTTATATTATATTCAAGGTTTTGAAAATACTACATCTGATATGTTACATACTAGTATTGAAGGTCCTCCTGGAGTTGGTAAAACTAAATTAGGTAGAATTTTAGCACATGTTTATTCTGCATTAGGTGTAATTCCATCAAAGAAATTTAAAATAGTACGTAGAACCGATCTGATTGGTAAATATTTAGGTCATACTGCACATAAAACACAAGAGGTAATAGATGAAGCAGAAGGCGGTGTTCTATTCATCGATGAAGCATATTCACTTGGTGACAATGAAGGAAAAGATTCATTTTCTAAAGAATGTATTGATACAATAAATCAAAATCTAACAGAGAAAAAGAAAAAACTCATAGTAATTCTTGCAGGATATACTGATCAATTAGAAAAGAGTTTTTTCTCCGTTAATAGCGGATTGCGTAGACGCTTTCCATTTAGATTTCAAATTGATGGTTATGATGAAAAAGAAATGACTGATATATTCTATACAAAAATTAGAAAACTAAATTGGCGTCTTGATATAGATGTAGATAGAAAATATCTTGAAACATTCTTTAAGGATAATAAAGATAAATTTACTAATTTTGGTGGAGATATAGAAACACTAGTTATGAATTCAAAAATGACACATGCTACTAGAGTTATTGATGAAAACTATAAATGTAAAAAAATTTTAACAAGAGATGATTTAGAAACTGCATATAGTAAATATTGTTCTAATAAAAAGAAAGAAGAAACTGATCTAAAAGAACATCTAAAGCATTTATATAATTAAAAATATAAAATATATTTCTTTATAATATATGGAATATAAATATCACCCTGCATTAAAACATTTAACATACTTTGTAATAGTATATTTATTTTTGAAACATCAAAATATAATGTCGACTGAGATATTATTAGCTAATTCAGTAGTATTAACTTTATTTATATTGATTTTAGATCATATTTTTATTTCTGGTCATTTAACACCATTTGAATCTTTAGATGATCAGTATTTTGATACTGAAGAAATAAATAAATTAAAAGAAGATATAGAAATTGAAGAAGAAGATCTAGAATTAGAAGAAAAAAAAATAAAAAAAGATAAAAAGAAAAAACATAAAAAAAATAAAAGAAAACAAGATTTAGAAAAAACAGTAGAATTACAAAACTATCACGAAAATCAAATAGTTGAAGAATCACAATTCATCAAAAATAATCATCCTAATAACTTTAGTGATAAGTGTGTTAGTCATTCTGAATTTGTAAATATAACAAATGGATTAGACAACTTTAATAGTAATACAAGCAATAAATTTAATACATATCAAGATGAAATTTACACTGATTATAAGGCATATAATGAATAAAACTTGTCTGATTTTATTTATATAAAAATCTATCTAATTTTTTTATTTATTTATATAAAAATCTGCATGTATCTTTATTTGTTAATTCCTTTAAGAATCATCAAAAAAAAATTGACACAGCATTTTTGATTTATTTATAAAGCAAGAATCTGCATGTATCTTTATTTGTTAATTCCTTTAAGAATCATCAAAAAAAATTGACACAGCATTTTTGATTTATTTATAAAGCAAGAATCTGCTTGAATTTTTTTTTGATTTATAAATCAAAAAAAAATTGACACAATAAAATAACTGTATTTTTTGCCTGAATTTTTATTCGATGATTCCTTTAAGAATCAAAAAAAAATTGACACAAAAACTGTTTGAAAATTAAACCATTTAAGTATATAATAATTAATACTCAAATATGCCCGTTAAATCAACAACTTCCAAATCAGTTCCCGCCAAGACATCTTTTGATGTTCAACAAGTATATAAGACAGTAAAAGATAGTGTTTCTTCTCTTGTTGAACACACTCTTGCTGATCTTCCTAAAGAAGTAACTGAAGATACTCAAAATCTTACAAAGTTTTATGAACAACTTCGTGATGGTTATGTAGAACTTGGACGTCTTCGTGAACTAGTTGGTACATCTCTTCGTGAAGTATCTGAGGCTATGCGTCCATTTGCTGAAGCACGTGCTAAGGCAAATGCTTGTGCTGATGTTGAAACAGAACCAGCACAACAAGATAATGTTCTTAATGAAACTCATGAAGAAAATGAAGAATCTGATTCTGAAACCAAAAAATCTAAATCTAAGAAATCAAAAGAAGAATCTGAACAAGATGAAAAACCAGTAAAGAAAGAAAAGAAATCTAAGAAAGCAGAATCAGAAGATGAGGCTGAACCTGAAGAGAAACCTGCAAAATCAGAAAAGAAAGAAAAGAAATCTAAGAAAGCAGAATCAGAAGATGAGGCCGAACCTGAACCTGAAGTAAAACCTGCAAAATCAGATAAGAAAGATAAGAAATCTAAGAAGGCAGAATCAGAAGATGAGGCTGAACCTGAACCTGAAGAGAAACCTGCAAAATCAGAAAAGAAAGAAAAGAAATCTAAGAAAGCAGAATCAGAAGATGAGGCTGAACCTGAAGAGAAACCTGCAAAATCAGATAAGAAGGATAAGAAATCTAAGAAGGCAGAATCAGAAGATGAGGCTGAACCTGAACCTGAAGAGAAACCTTCAAAATCAGATAAGAAAGATAAAAAGGATAAGAAATCTAAAAAGGTAGATTCAGAAGATGAGGCTGAAACTGAACCTGAAGAGAAACCTTCAAAATCAGATAAGAAAGACAAGAAATCTAAACATTAATTTATTTAATTTAATTTATTTAATTTATTTCTTTTTTTTTAAATAAAATTGATTTTTTAATAGTTTAATTATAATAGGTATATATATATAGTATATGAAATTTAATGCTAAAAATATAAATTTATTAGCTGAAAATCGATTTTTAAGTAATAAAATTATTAATAACGATAACGATAGTAATATAGAAGTAATTAAATTTACTAAGAATAATAGTAATAGAATACATATAATAACATTAAATACACTTTTATTAATGTTGTATTTGTTATCTATATGTGAATTTTAGATATTATGAAGTAAGAATATTACTCATTTTTTATTTATTTATAAAATAAAAATTGATAATTAAATTAACTAATAGTAATTAAATTAACTATTAGTAATTATCTAATATATAATGTCTATTAATATAACGAATTTTAATCCTGCTTATTTAGCAGATGTTAATTTTATTGATCAATTAATATCAATGTTAACAAATATAAAAGAAGATATTAAAAATATACGATATGAGCCATATAGAGTATTTATTAACAAAATAAATAAATATTTAAATTTAGTTATTCCACAATTAAATAATGATATTGAACAAAGTAAAAAAACTATATCTATATTCGATGATACTACTAAAGAAGATGATGATGTTGATTCATCTGGATCAATTTCCGAGTATGAACTAGATGATGATGCTCTTGAAGAAGAAGAATTAGAAATAAATACAAAATATAAAGAATCTTGTATAAAGTTAATGGAATGTATGAAGCAATATGATTTTGGAATAGAAAAAAAATACTAGTTTGTTTAATAAAAAAAATGAAATAATAAAAAAATGAATAAAAAATTAATTAACAAAATAATAAATAACTATAAATATAAATAAACCTATGGTAAGAATAACAAAAAAACTTTTAGCAGAAATAAACGATGATCCTGTTAATTTTTCTACATATACTGATATTGAAAAGTTTGTTGACATAATGAAGAAATTTAATGAAGCATATCATTCTACAGATAAACCATTAATTACCGATAAGATATATGATATATTATTTGATAATCTTAAACGTAGAGACCCTAATAATAAGTTCTTTAAGGAAATCGGTGCACCTATAAAAATAGAAAAAGAAATGGTTAAAATTCCATTTCCTATGGGAAGTCTTAGTAAAATAAAACCAGATGATGGGTTTTTAGAAAAATGGCTTAAAAAATTTAAAGGTCCATATGTTATTAGTGATAAATTAGATGGTATATCTGCACAAATATATAATGATCCTAAAAATGGAATAAAAATGTATACACGTGGTGAAATGACCGATGAAGGTAATATTGGACAAGATATTTCTTATATCTTACAATATATTAACGTCGATACATCACATATTCCTATTGGAACAAGTATTAGGGGAGAATTAATAGTACAAAAGGATGAATTTGAAGAAGCAAAAACATCATATAAAAATATTAGAAATGCTGTAGGAGGATTAATAACATCAAAAAAGAGTTTTGATAAAGATTTTGCAAGATTAGTACGTTTTGTAGGTTATGCTGTTATTCATCCAGAATATCCTCAAGAAGAACAAATGAAATTATTGAAAAAATGGAAAATACATTTAGTTACTTATAAAATAGAAAAGAAATTAACGGAAGAAATGTTAAAAGAATATCTTATAACTCGTAGAAAAAATAGTGAATTTAACATTGATGGTATTGTTATAATGGATTCATCTAAAGAATATAAAGTAATACCTGGATATCCTGAATATGGTTTTGCTTTTAAAATGGTTCTTGATGATCAATATACTATTGCTACTATTAAGAATGTTATTTGGGAACCAACAATGGATTCTTATTTAAAACCAGTGGTTGAAATAAATCCTGTAGAATTAGTTGGTACAACAGTATCACGAGCAACAGCACATAATGCAAAAATGGTTTTTGATAATAAAATTAATAAAGGTGCACAAATTAAAATTATAAGAAGTGGTGATGTAATTCCATATATTATGGAAGTTATTAAACCTGCTAAAACACCATCAGTTCCAGATGTTCCATATAAATGGAATGATACAGAAGTAGATTATATTATAGATTATGATAAAGATGTACCACAAGAAATATTAGATCAAGTAAAAATGAAACTTATATTACACTTTTTTAGAAAAATAGGAGTTAAATTTCTAAGTGAAGGTATGATTACAAAATTATATAACGAAGGATATCAAGATGTCGCTGATATAATTGGAGCACCAGAAGAAGATCTATATGACATTGAAGGTCTTGGAGAAAGAAGCGTTAAAAAAATATATAGTGAAATATATAAAGGTCTTGATAATGTTGATTTACCTCTCTTTATGGCAGCATCACATATGGATAGAGGACTTGGAGAAAGAAAAATAAAAGAAATTATAGCGAAGTATCCAAATATTATGAAAGAGAATTGGAGTAAAAAAGAATTTATTGAAAAGATAAAAGAAGTTGATGGATTTTCAAATAAATTAGCTGAACGTTTTGTTGACAATTTTAAAACATTTAAAGATTTTTTCAAATCAATTAATGATGTTTACGATTTATCACATATTCTTAAAGTAAAAGAAGTTAAACAAGAAGGAACTTTATTTGCAGGTAAATCAATATGTTTTACTGGTATCCGTGATAAAAAACTAGAAGATTTTATAACAAATAATGGTGGTAAAATAAGTTCGAGTGTATCTTCTAAAACAAATATTCTTGTTCATGCAGATGATGCTGATAAATCTTCATCAAAGTTTAAAAATGCAATTAAGTATGAAACTGAAACTCTAAGTATATCAGCGTTCAAGAAAAAATACAATCAATAAAATATGTTTTTTTTAATTTATATATTTTTAAATTTATATATTTTTTAAATTTATATAGTTAATTTAATGAGTGTTAATAAAACTTATAAAAGAAAAATAAATCATGATGAAAATGTAGATCATGATAACACTTATATAAATAATATCGAGATATGTAAATCATCAAGTTGTGATCATAAAAATAAAAAAGTTAAAATTACTATTTCTAATATTAATACATTAGATGATTTGATAAATTTAGGATTATCATATAATTGCAATACCAATAAAGAATATAATGGTATTAATTTAAGAATACTCAATAAATTATGTAATCCATTAATTGAGTTAAAAAATATGATTGGCTTAATAGATTTAAAAAATAAAATTATTGATTATTGTTTATATATTGTAAGAGGATATAATTCAATAAAATGTAATATGTGTATTGATTGCAAATTAAATATTCCTTGTGTATCAAATTCAAAAGAAATGTTGCATACAGTTATTACAGGGCCACCCGGTGTTGGAAAAACAAAATTTGCTAGAATTTTAACAAAAATATATGCAGCATGTGGGTTTATTAAAAATGAAAATATAATAGAAGTATCACGTAAAGATCTAATTTCTGGTTATCTTGGTAGAACAGCTAAGAAAACACAAAAAATATTTGATAAAGCACATGATAGTGTATTATTTATTGATGAAGCTTACTCGCTTGGTAATACTGGTCAAGAAGATACATATTCTAAAGAATGCATAGATATAATAAATAAAAATTTATCAGAAAATAGAGATACAATTGTTATAATTGCTGGTTATGAACAAGATATTAATGAATGTTTTTTTAGAATTAATAAGGGATTAGAAAGGAGATTTCCATTTAGATTTAATATTGATGGTTATAGTAGTGATGAATTATTTGAAATATTAATGTTAAAAATAAAAGAAGATGGTTGGAGTATTAAAACTTGTGATATTGATGAAGTACGACAATATATTAAAAAAAATATGGATAAATTTAAGAATTATGGAGGTGATATAGAAACTATCATAATGAGAGCAAAAATAAAAAATTCTCGTAATCTATTATCATCTAATTATATTTTTTGTAAAAATGATTTTATGAATTAAAAAGGTAAATTCTTTGAATTTAATGTTACATTAGTAACAGGAACTCTTATAATATTTGAATTAGTTTGAATAATTAAATTATTATTTTTAAGACCCAAAATTTTAGCAGATCCGCCATTCATAATTATTTTTGTACTTGCACCTGTACGACCTTCTAATTGTTTAATTAATTGTTTTCCTTGTTGTTTTGTGAGATTTATTTTACCACCAGTTTGTGGTGGTTGTAGTTTTAAATGTTCAATAACAGCATCTCTTATTTCGTAACCTCTCATATTTTCTTTTATTAGATTATTCTGTTGTGCATATTCTATCACCTTCTTACATCTATAACATCCACATGATTCTTCACCACAAGTTTTATCATTCCAACTTGGTTTTTCTTTCCAGTTATTTGCAATTAAAGATTCTTTGCTATCTATAAAATCGTTATTATTATCTCTACATGAGTAAAACAAATCATCACAATACGTCTTACTAATATCTTCATAAGTTGCTTTTTTTATATCAAATGATAATTTTGGTGTGGCAACTTCTTCAACAGGCATTGGTGATGTCTCTGATGTTATTGCTTGTCCAACAGGCATTGGTGATGTTTCTGATAAATTATCAGGTAAACCACCTCCAATAATTTTATATGATGACACATTATAATTTTTGAAATTCATATAATATATATTTATATATTTATATATTTATAAATATATTAATTACATATAAATAGATATTACATAATAGTAATTATATGTTAAAACGTAAATATTCTTCACGGCGTTGCAATGATGAAACAAATTCTGATAATCAAGATGATAAAATAAAGGATCTACTACTAGATGGTTTATTTTCAAATGTTTTATCAAATAATAAAAGAATCAAACATAAACACGATGAAGTATATCGTGAACATAATCATATTTTCTTTAGATGTGATGTAAATATTCAAAATTGTGATTTATTACTTGGTTGTATTCGTGAATTTGAAGAAGAAATTAAAACATTAAAAACTGATCCATATATAACTGAAGAAACTTTTACTCCACCAAAATTATATATACATATTACAACATATGGTGGTGATTTGTATGCAGCATTTATGGTATATGATACAATAAAATCATCAAAGGTAAAAATAGTTACTATATCGGAAGGATATGTTGCAAGTGCTGGCACAGTAATGGCTATTGGCGCATCACATAGACAAATACAAAAATCATGTGTTATGATGATACATCAATTAAGAACTGTTATTGGTGGTAAATATGATGAAATTGAAGAGGATTTTAAAAATTCTACAATGGATATGGCTAGATTAGTAAATATATATCATAAAGAATTTAATGGTAAAATGTCTAAAAAAGAAATAAAAGAAGTTTTAACACATGATGTATGGTGGGATGCAACTAAATGTCTACAAAAAGGATTATGTCATGAAATACTTTAATCTAAAAATTTAATTATAGTATAAGAATAACCAAATTGATTATGTTTTTTTTCATCATACATAAGAGCACCTATAACAACTGCACCTATATAGAATAGAGTTAAATATTTATGATTATTTTCTATTTTTTTTATTAAATTTGTTTTTGTTTCTATATCTAATGCTTTATCTAATTTAATTCTATTATATTTGTTTTGATTGATATAATCAGCAAAATAAAAACATATTAATACTAATAATCCAACTAATAAATAACATGTTGATATTTTTGTTGATAATATGTATATAAAATAAATAGATAAAGAATATACTATTAATTCTTTGATAGATAAATCTTTATATAACAGAGATAACATAACAGATATTGATATAATACCAATTATGTGTTTTAATACAATATTGTTATTTATTGTATTTACTAATTTTCTATTTATATTTGTTGATATGTTATTTATAAAAACAAAAAGATATATTAACATTATTATTTTAACTAATGATATATCATTATTTATTTGCATTACTATATATATTATATTTATTGATAAAAAATGAAAAATAATAATTAAATAATATAAAGTATAATATATACTATTAATATATTATGAATCTATGTACTTGGTATCTCAATAATAAATGCTGTAAAGTATTTACTATAATGGGTGGAATAGTAGCTATATGGTTTACAGATATATTAAATAATAGTAATAATTATATTTTGTTACCATATAAAGACTTTACAGATAGTCAATTAGCTACATGTCAACATATATTAACATATATTTATTATTATCACATTCAGAATGGGGTATGTTATGGTGCAGTGATATTAAGTTTATTAATTATAAATTTTGAAATTGTTACAAAATTACTTAATTTTATAAAATTTCTTACAATAATAACACTTGGTAATGTTCTCTTTGGTAGTTTTATAGCAATCTATAGTTATACAAATGATTGTATTGATATATATAATAATCAATTAGAATACATTAATGATGTTTTCTTTGTAAATTATGGTATATGTATGTTTATAGCATGTGTAATATTTATTGAACTTATTAATATTAAACACAATAATATGATGGAATTAACTAACTATAATCATATTAATGATTCAAATGATAGTGATTTACCTAAATATAATGATTTAGAAACTCCTCCATCATATCAAAATATTTATCCAAGTTATCAATTATTAAATATAGTTAATTAGAATAGGTAATAAAAAATTGATTAAAATAAAAATTGATTTTAAAACAATCTAGCAAATATATCAATATATTTATTATTATTATTAATATGCCTTCTAAATCAACTACTAAATCAACTACAACATCTAAAACACCAGTTAAAAAGGTTGTACAAGAAACCGAATCATCATCATCAAGCGAATCAGAAGTTGAAGTTAAACAACCAGTAACAAAAAATACTAAAGTTACTAAAAAAGAACAAATTAAACGAGTAGAAACAGAAAGTGATGATTCTGATAATGATGAAATTAAAAAGAATCCTAAAAACAATGAAGAGAATACTAAACAAGATGATAAAGAATGGGGAGAACATGCTGCTGAACAAGTTGTTCAACAAGTTGCTGAACAAGAAACTAAACAACAAGAACACAAACCACATTTTAACCGTAATAAATCACACCGTTTTGGAAATAAATTTACTCAAAATCAAACAGATGATACGCAACAAACAAATTATAGACAACGACAAACAACACCATATCATCAACGTCAACATTATACTAGACGTAATGAACAACAATTACCAACTGTTAATGAACAACCTATTGAAAATGAAAAAGATAATACTGAACAGGAAACTACACAAAAGTCTCATCGGGTTCGATATGATATGCGTACAGAAAAACGAATTCCAACAAGCAAGCTAAGTAAAGCACTAAAATTTTCATATAATGATTATGAAAATGTTGCTAATCCAGTAATGGAAGTATCAACAGAAGATCTACTTAAAGTACTTATATCTCGAGCATTTAAAGATGGGCAATTATCACTACGACGATCACTAGAAGGTGTATTACGTGCAATGAATCACGAATGTAACTTTCCTACATGTGAATAAACATATTTTATTTTATTTAATTTAATTTATATATACATAATTTATATGAAATATCCAAATATTAATGATGATAAATTTTATAATGAAATAAATAAAAAATTTAAAAAATATAAGATACCTAAAAAGAAAAAGACATTTAATGAAATATGTATGCCAAAGAAATATGAATTACAATTACCACAACAGTTTCTATCATCATTTTTAAATCCAAGTACCCCATATAAAGGAGTATTAGTATACCATCGTATTGGTGCAGGAAAAACATGTGCTGCTGTTCGTATTGGTGAGGGATTTAAAAAGAAAAGAAATATTATTGTTGTATTACCTGCATCTCTGAAAGGAAACTTTAGAACTGAGTTAAGAAGTCCATGTGCTGGTAACGAATATATTACTCAATCAGAAATAAATGAATTAAAAAAATTACATCCATCTGATGATAAATATAAAAAAATAATAGCTAAAACAGATGAAAGAATAGATAAATATTATCAAATATATTCCTATAATAAATTTATTGAACATGTACAAAATAAAAAAATAAGTTTAAAAAATACTTTATTAATGATAGATGAAATACAGAATATGGTTTCAGAAGAAGGTACTTATTATACAGAACTAATGAAATTAATTAAAAATGCTCCATCAGATTTAAGAGTTGTTTTATTAAGTGCTACACCTATGTTTGATAAACCTATGGAACTTGGTTTGACTATTAATTTATTACGACCAGAAAAACCATTTCCAATAGGAGCAGATTTTGATAGAAAATTTATTAAAATAACAAAAAAATCAAATGGAGAATATAATGTTAAAACTAAAAATATGGATCAATTTAAATCAATTATAAAAGGGTATATATCATTTTTTAGAGGTGCACCATCTTATGTATTTCCAGAAATGAAAATAAAATATGTGAAATGTGAAATGAGTGATTTTCAATATGCATCATATAAAGCAATCATTAGAAATGAAGAAAATATTGATATTAAAAAGATTAAAAAGAAAGTTAATAAAAATTTAAATGTATCTGAATTACCAAATAATTTTTTTATAGGCACAAGATATGCATCAAATATAGTATTTCCTAATAAAAAAGTAGGAGATGAAGGGTTAGAATCATTTACTAAATTAAAAATATTAAATGGTTTAGAAAAGTATTCAACAAAATTCTTTTCAATGATTAATAAAATTAATAGATCTAGTGGGAAAGTATTTATTTATAGTAGTTTTAAAGAATATGCCGGATTAAAAAGTTTTATAAAAGTTCTTGAAGCATATGGATATAAAGATTATGCTAATTATGGTGAAGGTACTAAAAGATTTGCTATATGGTCTGGTGATGAAAATATGACATATAAAGAAGAAATAAAATCAGTATACAATAAAGAACATAATTTAAATGGATCAAAATTAAAAATAATCTTAGGGTCATCGTCTATTAAAGAAGGTGTATCTTTCAAAGGTGTTAGACAAGTACATATAATTGACCCCTATTGGAATTTACCACGTCTTGAACAAGTTATAGGTAGAGCTAGTAGATACTGTTCACACAAAGATTTACCTGAAGAAAAAAGAAATGTAAAAGTATATATATATTTATCAATACATGATAAAGAACCTGAAACAATTGATCAATATATTTATAAATTATCTTTAAGAAAAAATAAACTTGTTAATGAGTTTGAAATAGCAATTAAAGAAGCAGCTATAGATTGTGAATTAAATTATAATGCAAATATTAATCCAGAAAATCCTGGAGAATATACTTGTGATAAATAAAGAGTAATAAATATATTGGTAATAAATTAAATTTTTTATAAATTTAATTTATAAATGTATTGTCGATATGTTTTTATAGAAAGAGTGCAAAAAAATTTCTTATTAAAGAGATTTATAAAGTGTTTATTGAAGAATAGAGATATATTTCTTGAATTAGATAATATATCAAAAATAGATAATTTATTTGATAATAAACTTGATAATAAATTTGATATATTAAGCAAATATATATCTAATAAAAAAATAATAAACAATATTCAGGAAATATTAAATAGATATTATAGATATTTTACTAATACACCATTAAAATTAAATGCTAAATTATTATTATTATCATGGTTAATAAATAGTTGTACAGATATAATTGTTGGAAAAATAGATAATTTCATAAAGTATAATCTTTTGATATATTCACGATTAATAATAAAAAATATTAATGATTTGTTACTAGATAGAAAATATATTATAACATTTAATAAGAATTTAATAAAGTATACTATATATATAACTATTTTTATTGAACAAGATAAAATAGATAAATTAGAATATTTTACTCACGAATGGATGTCACTTGAAAAAGCAAAAAATGAAATTAATGATTCTGAAAAATATAACAGTAATCAGAAAATAGAAATAATTAACAATATAAATAAAAATAAAATAATGATAGAAACGTATACAAAATATATTAAAAAAAATCATGACTTTAATTATTATCAACAAATTATAGATATATCTCATAAGTTATCTAAACAGATGATAATAAAACATAAACAAACATTATATAACGAAATATGTAGTAAAGATTATAAAAAATTTATTTTAATAATAAATGAAATAAAACAGTTCTTAATAATATTAAATAAAAATATTAAAGAAGAAATAGATGAAATTATAGATATTAACTATTACATAAATATGTTAAATAATGATATTTGTGATTTTGATATTGTTACAAATTTATTTAATTACATATATGAAAAATTAATAAAACACGGTTCTGAGAGATTAGAAGAAATAACTAAAAATAAATATTTAGAATTATTATTAGAAAAAAAAGACATAATGTTATTTATATCAAATATATTAGTATTCTTATTAGAATTAATTAAAGAAATTAAAAATGAAATATGTGATTTTAGACTATTCTCTGAATTAATTAGCTAACGGATCAATAAAACTATCCATATCATTTCTAGGTTGTGTTTCTTTATTAATTATCGGTTCTTGTAGTGTATATTGTTTATTATTTATATCTGAATTATTATTTAAAGATGTTTCTTTATGATTAGTATGATTAGTATTGTTATTATTAGTTATTTTTTTCTCTAATTTTTTAAAATATAATCTCATTTTATTGTCTTCTAATCTAAATAATACTAACAATATTACTATGATAATTACTGTATTTAAAAATAATAATACCCAATTTTCTTGCAATAACATATTATTATTTATTATTTTAATTACAGCTATTTTAACGCTAAAAATTGATTTTATAACTATTTATTTCTATTGTTTATATTGTTTATATTATTAATACTAAAAATGGTTCATATTAATGTATATATAAGCTTATTATGTGTATTTATATATTTCTATAATAAGTCTATTAAATCACTAAAATATATTGATGAGCATATTAGAGTTGATCAACCATTGACGGTTATTACAACTAAAATAGATTTAAGTAACATTGTTAATTTTATATATTTTATCTCAATTTTATATTATCCCGAATTAATGATATTTATTATTTTAGAGAAATTATATTTGGTCATAATCTATCAATTTGTTGTTAAAAAATTAATTATCTTTGATATTTATAAGCTATTGATTGCGATAATGATATATAATTATGATATAAATTATATCGTAAATATTACAACTACTACTTTTATTATATTCTTAGATATTGTCTTACAACAATAAAATTTATTTATTACAATATTCTGTAAAAGTATTACACTCTACTTTAAATTTACTACAATCTACTATAAAAAGTATTACAAAAAGATACTATAGACCCTAGAAAAAACTATGAATTTAATATTAAAATTTTCTAATTTTTTACCCAAAAATAACATAAAAAGTTACTATAGATACTAGAAAAAACTATGAATGGAAAATTCGTAAAAGTATCACAAAAAGATACTATAGACCCTAGAAAAAACTATGAAAATTGCTTTCAAAAGTTTGTGTGTAGACAGGTCTGGAGTTGTGGGTGGTTCCGGTTCGACAAAATAATTTTTGTATTTTTACATAAAATGTATACAAAGATATCAATATATAAAAATTTATTTAATTTTAGATATAAAAGATACTATAGATCCTAGAAAAAACTATGAATTTATTATTAAAAATTTCTAATTTTTTACCCAAAAATAACATAAAAAGTTACTATAGATACAAGAAAAAACTATGAATGGAAAAACTATAAAAGTATTACAAAAAGATACTATAGACCCTAGAAAAAACTATGAAAATTGCTTTCAAAAGTTTGTGTGTAGACAGGTCTGGAGTTGTGGGTGGTTCCGGTTCGACAAATAAAAATTTAGTAAAAATACATATTTTATTTGAAATAAATGATTTATACCAAATAACTTACCATTAAGACCAGCTTACAGTAGTGAGTTATTAATATAAAAATTTTTTATTAATAAACGATATAATAATGAATGATACATTATTTAAGATATTATTACTTGTGATTTTAATAGTTGGACTATATATGTATTATACACAAAATAATACTTATAATATAAGAAATAAATATAAAAGTAAAAAAAATAAAAAACACAATGATATAGATGAAGTAACGAATATATCTACTCTATCAACAAATTCAGCATCAGCTTCTATTATATCATCAATGTCAACATTATCACTTGAGAAAGATAGAATGTCTGAAATATCTGATAATATAAGTATGAACAGTGATATATCAGGTATGAGTGAAATATCAGATTTGTCAGATATGTCATCATCTGGTATGTCAAGTAATTTATCTAGTGATATGTCATCAGATATGTAGAGAATAAAAGAAAATGAACAATAAAATAACTTTTTTTTTGCCTGAATTCTTCTTTATATATTTAAAGTTATAAATAAAAATTGACGCAGCATTTTTCTTTATTTATAAAGCAAAAATCTGCCTGAATTTTTATTTGATGGGTTTATATAAATCCATCAAATAAAAATTGACACATTAACAGTTTATATTTAAGAGGATAACTATATATTATATCATATAATGTCCCAAACTAAAGAAACTAAATCCGTTGTTGTAAAATCAGATAAGAACAAGGATACGGAACTTGTTGGTCTTGAATTTAATGTTAAACCTTTTCGCAAGTGGCTTAAAGAACATTTCGAACGTCATCAAAAACAAGTTGGTGTTATTAATGCTCACTATGTTTTATCAACAGTAGATCAAATTGTTACATTCTCACTTCTTACAAGTTTAAGTGATTCATTTGAAAAAACAACAGCTGGTCTATACGATGTATCTATTGATAAAATTAAAACATGTGTTAAACTAACACCTTATTATAATACAACTTATAGTTTATGTCTTGATAAATATGATGAAAATCTTGATTATCAAAAACAATTATGTATCGACAAAAAACTATTTACATCATATTTTAACAAACAAGTATTTCATGATAATTTCAGAATGAATCTTAGTAAAGATAGTACTAACTTTCTATGTTATCTTCTTGTTCAAACAAATATTATGCTTGCAAATACAGCTCTAATTATTGCAGAGTGTGTTAAAAAATCTCGTGTTAATGCAAATATGATGGTATCGGCAATCAAAGTACATTTTTCAGGTAAACTATACAATGATATTATGCAAAAAGTAGATAGTGTAGTAACTCTTCTACAAAATAAAGACAAACAAGATTCAGAAAAAGATGAAGAAAAAGAAGAAAACAAAACTAATCAAAAAGTAGAATCTCACACAGATGAGAATGAATCAGGTTCTGAGAAAGAAAAAGATGATAGTGATGTTGAAAAAGAATCTGAAAAAGAATCTGAAACAGAATCTGAATCAGAAGACGAGAAACCTGTTAAGAAACAAACAGTACAAAAAGAATCTAAACAAGAATCTAAATCAGAATCTAAACAAGAATCTAAACAAGAATCTAAATCAGAATCTAAACAAGAATCTAAACAAGAATCTAAATCAGAATCTAAACAAGAATCTAAACCTAAGAAAGTAACTAAATCCAAGAAATAAATATTATATTTTTTTATTAAATTTCATTCACTTATTATAAGATTAAATCATAACATTTTAAAAAAATTGATTTTTTTTATATTTCTTTAAGAAATTATTACATATATTACTATAAATAGGTTATGGATGATTTCGATAAGTATCTATTAAATTGTGTTAAATTAAACACTTTATCACTAGATAATTATACTCAATTAAATAATACAAATTTATTAAATATCAAGAAATCTATTGATATTTTAAAAAATTACAATAATGATATACATTTAAAAACACTATTTAATGAAAGATATAATCAATTGATTAAATATGATCCAAATGAAAGTATATGTGATAACATTATATTTAAAAATAAAATAATTTTAAAGAGATTACTAAAACAATCTAATTTAACATATACAAATGATCAACAAAATGCATTAGATAATGTCATTAGATTTTTAACAGATGAACAACAAAAAATATTTGGATTATTTGGTTATGCTGGAACTGGAAAAACAACTACAATTATTGATTTTATTATCAATTCAATAGAACTAAAATATATAAATTCAGTTGTATTTTCTGCTCCAACAAATAAAGCCCTCAATGTTATTAAAACAAAAATATCTGATCAAATTAAATTTTTATTACATAAATACAATATAGATTATAACAATAATTCTTCTTTTGATATGAATGTTGATAAATTAAAGAAGAAAAATATAACAATAGAATTTCAGACAATTCATAAATTATTAAAATTTAAATCAGAATATAACATGGAAGGAGAAATTACATTTACAAAAGATAAAGATAATGTTATAGAAGGGTATGATATAATAATAGTCGATGAGTGTTCAATGATACCACTAGGTTTAATATATGAAATTATTAAAGAATCAGGAAAAACTAAAACTAAAATTATTTTTACAGGTGATCCTGCTCAATTACCACCAGTTAATGAAAAAATAAGTACAATATTTATGACACAAACAAATAAAATAAGTTTTAATAAATTAAAATTATCAATACCAAATATTACATATGAACAATATAATAAATTTTGTGATACTTTATTAAATATGAATAATTATATATTAAAAGAAATTGTAAGAACAAAACACACAGGTGTTATATCGTGTAGTAATACTATTCGTGATTGTATACATAATATTAAAGATTTTACAGATATAATTGAATATTCTGGTTCTAATGTACAATTATATTCTTATGATAAAACACAAAAAATAAAAACAGATTGGTATAAAGAATTTGAAAGACAATTAAAAATAGAAAAAGATACAATTATTATAGCTTGGACTAATGATGAAGTAAATTATTATAATAATTATATTAGAAAGAGTGTATTCCAAAATAAAGTATTATCAGAATATGAAATTAACGATATACTAATTCTTAATGAGTTTTATATTATGGATAATGCCGAAGATATTACAAATAATAAAGCGTCTGAACAACAAAACAAAGTAAAATTTAATACATCAGAAAAAATAGTAGTAACAAATATAGAAGATGGTAATTATATAATAGGTAAATTATCAACGAAAACAAATACGAATTTAAAAATATTTCAAAATCATAGATCTATAGAAACAAAATATAGAAATTTTGTTAATAGAATAAACAGTATGGAGTATAAATTTAAAATACATAAAATGAAAGTGAAAAAAATTGATGATGCTGATAATGAGTATAAAATTAATGTATTATTCCAAGATGAATTAATTATTCATAAAAAATTAATAATTCAAGTAATAGAGGAAATCAAAAAATTTAGAACTGAAATGATTAATACGTATCAATTAATATCGATTGATACAAGTATTATACAACCATTATATAATGATTTTTATACTAAATTTATTAATATTTTTGCATCTGTATCTTATGGTTATTCTATAACATGTCATAAAGCTCAGGGATCAAACTATAAAAATGTATTTGTTGATTTTTCTGATATAGTTAAAAATGGTAATGAGGATGAAATGAAGAGATGTACATATGTAGCTATAAGTAGAACAATAGATAATTTATATATATTAATTTAGTTTATATATATTAATTTAATTCGTTTATTTTGTGTAAAATGAATATAATATAATAATAATGAGTAGAATATCTAGATATCAGGAAAGTATTGAGAAATTTATAAAAAATAAGAATATTGAAGAATATTTTTCACCAGAATATAATAAAATTATTACAGATGGATTAAATAAATCAAATCATCTTGGTGGTATTATATCATCAACGATATTTAATTTTAATACAAAAAAGAGTAATATATCAGGTCATGGTTATTATATAGGTATAGTAATTGATATAATATTATTTTTTTTAGAAATGAAAACACCATCAAACGATTTAAATCAAAATATTATAATTGGATTATATAGATTATTAAACGAAAATATGACTTTATTAAAATCAAACAATAGTGCTGAATTAAATATTACAATTGTTAAAACATATGAATATTTTAATAAATATATATATACTATATTATCACAACAAAATAAAATACAACCAAAAAAAATGATTAAAAGTGATTTATTAAATTTAAATACAATTACTGATCAATTATATAAAAAAATATCACAAATGAATCGATACCCACAAGAAGAATATATAGAATATTTAAAAACTATATATGGTAATATAGGTAAATTAACTGTTGTTCTTAGTTGGTTATTAGGAGGTGGGAGCATTGATAAAAAAACTTTAATATCATTAGAAAAGATTGGTGAAACATATGGTATGATATATAAAATATGTATTGATTTCGATAATATTATACAAGATATTAATAAATGTGATACTAAGAATAATATAACAAATAATATAGTAATAAATATTGGTATTCAAGAAAGTTTTGTTTTGTTTATGGATTTAAAAACCACTTTCTATGAAGAATCATTAAAATTAAACGTATATACTCATACCATGAAAGAAGTAATTGATGAATTGGAAACAAAAGTAGATAGATGTGTAGATAATACAAAAGTCGATATGAAATCTATGTATAGCAGTTTTAGTAAGTAATGTATTACTTGTTAAAATGCAAAAAGACATTTTATTTTCTTTTTAATTTTTTTATTTGTAATAACCGAACAATACATTTTTAAATAATATATAGATATTATATATGAGTAATAAAAAACTAGTTAGAGATATTTTATTATCAATACCAATAAGTTTAATATATGTATTTTTTATTAATAAAATCACTGAATTATTAACATCAGATACTGTATATGAAGAAAAAATAAAAAAAAATATTGCTATATCTTTTATATGTGTTATAGTTGGTTTTATTCTAGCATATAAAATATTTAGTCATGGTAAATTAAAAAATAGAATTATTAAATATAGTTTAATTTTTGGATCCTTTATATTATTAATAAATTCAATTATATATCAGTGGAATGATCTTAGCAATGATTCAAAAACATTTATGATTGGTTTATTATTAATATTAGCTTGTTTATTTACATATAAATTATAAAATTAATAAAAAAAAATATATTTAAGAAAATAAATAATATTCAATACATAAGAATAAAATAAATATGGGTATCGAAAATTTTTTTAATACACTTACTAAAACAAAAATATGTTCACAGACATCTACAAAATTAAATGATATAAAATGTAATTATTTATATATTGATTTCAATTCAATTATATATTCTGTATCAGAATTAGTAGAGTATGATTTAAATTATTATCTTTATAGCATTATCATTAATGATAAAGATGATAAATGTATATCAATAGAAGATACATATAATGTATGTTTTACAACAACACAAGAATTTAATGATTACTTTACACAAAATAAAGTAGATAATATAGTTAAAACAAACATATATGAACATATAAAAAATTTAGTTAAAACATTAAATAATAATGAATCATTACAAGAGATATTTATATCTTTTGATGGATTACCTACTATGTCAAAAATAGTAGAACAGAGAAAAAGAAAATATACATCATATATGATTTCATGTTTTAAAGAACATATTTACAAGAAATATAGCAATACAATAAGTGATAATAAAAAAAATTTTTATAATAATATGGTATCATTTAATAAACGTAAGAGTTTATTTAATACAATATATGATAACTATCAAGATATCTATAATAACATAGATTCATTTGATTACAAGAATGAGTTAAAAAATATGTGTAAAAATTTAAAATCAGTAATAATATCTTCTGATTATGAATTTGGTGAAGGTGAAAAAAAAATTATGGAAGATATTATGAATAATAAAAAAGAAGGATCCTATGTAATTGTTAGTCCTGATTCTGACATAGTATTATTAAGTTTGATGATACAAAACAAACTAATCAAAGAGAAAATAAATAATACTTTTTCTATTGTTAGATATAATAAAAACAATAGTGAAACAGAAGTTATTAAAATAGATGATTTACGTAATAATATATTAAATATTGTTTTTAACAAACTTTCTGAATATAGAAAACAGAATTATAAAGATATAAATATAATAGATGATATTATTAGTTTATTTGTATTTTTTGGAAATGATTTTATTCCAAAATTAGAATCATTAAATAATAAAATAAGTATCAATGTATTAATAGATATATATGTTAAAAACTTTAATTATTCAAGATTACATAATCCATATTTAATTTATGATGATAAGAATATTACAAAAGTAAATCAAGAAGTATTTTATAAATTAATAGAAAAAATAGCTGAAGTAGAAGATAAACTTATTTTTGATAAACATATAATTACTGAATACAAGAATTATAATTACCTCGCAAATATTTTTGAATCAAATCAATATACACCATTTTTTATTGATAAATTAAATAGATATTGTCATGGTTTTAATAAAGTAATACGTCATCTCAGAAGTAATAATTTTGATATTAATGATACATATACTCAAGTTATTAATAATTTTAGTGATAAAACAGAATGGGAAGAAGCTTTTCTTAAGATAGAAAGCAGAGATATTAATGAATCTAATATTACAACACATAGATTATTAGAAATTATAAGCAATAATATAAAGAATAATAATTTTAGATGTGGATTGAAATTATTATATTATACAAATAATGTATCAGATAATTTTCATCAAACAATTATGAAGAATGAACTCGAACATCCTAAAATGGAAATATCAAAATATGATATTGAAGTATATAAACTAGAACGCAAAATGGATGAATATGCACATATTAGTCAAGAGAATGATTTAAAACTAGGTAAAACAGAATTAAAATATAAAGATTGTGAATATAAAATTTATACAGACAAAGATATACAATCAAAGAAAAATTATTATTATAAACATATTATGAAATGTAATATAGATGAAATAGATAATATTTCTAAAGAATACATTAAAGGATTTTTTTGGACAATAGATTTTTATTTTAATAAGATAAATAGAAAACAAAATATAAATTATATATCAACATGGTCATATAAGTATTCACATTCTCCATATATTAATGAAATAAAGAGTTATATGGATAAAATACGAAATAGAAATTATGAGTTAAATAAACTATTTTTAACTATAAATGATATACATAGTATATATTATGTAAATTCATCACAATTTATGAACAAAATAGAACAATATATTTTTACAACACCAAAGAAACTTTTATCAACAATACCAAATAATTATAAATCTTTAATATCAGATGAGAATATATGTCCGGATATAGATGATATTGTTGAACGTATATTAAATGGTGAAAGACATTTAATTGATACATATGATATTAAATTTTTGAATAGAGCAAATATTTCATTTATAAAGAGTTGTGATTATTATTATTATACTGAAAAAGCTATAAAAGCAAGAAATAAAATCGATTCAGTTAAAAATATATTTATGATACTAGAAACATGTTAATTTAATATTTTTTTTTAGGTTCAAATATTTTTGTTTATATTTCAAATATTTTTTATTATAAATTTCATCATTATGATCATTGTAATTCTTATATGGTGTATTAATATCATTTGATGAATTAATATTTTTTAATAAACTGAGTACTAGATCGTAAGTACGTTGTCTATCAATTTTATCAATAAGAATACATAGATTATCTTCTTCAAGTATATTTCCATTATACGTATATATTATACTTTTATAGAATGCTGGAGGACATGTTTTATCAACATCAATATCTTCACAATTATTTATTAATCTTATATTTTCGTCATCTATTATATTTGAGCCATTACTTAAAATTCTTGTAAAAGTTGATAGGAAATCAGCAAGTTTGTGATCAAAATATATAGAACAAATAGCACGATAACACCCATATTTTAATGATGTAAAATCAATTGAAGAAGTATCTATTTTACATTCACGATTTATAAAATTTTTAAATTCTTCATCATTGTTAGGATCTTCCATCATAATCTTATAAAATGGTTTTATTATTTCTGTATTTTCAAATAATTTAATTTTATGTGAATGATCAATAAATAAACTATTTATGTTATTAATTGCATACTCGCTAATAAAAGCAACACCTAAATATAAATCATATTCTACACTTTTTTTTCTATATGCTGCAGATTTTCTTAAATAAGTATGTATTTGAACACCACTATAGCTCATATCATCAAAATATATAGCTAATGTCTTTTTATCGTTATATTTCTTTATATGATGAATAATTGATTTCTCGGCATCTGAGAATATAACTATTTTTTTATTATAATATGATAAATTATCTCTGTCGTAAGAATTTATAATTTCCATAAGACAATGTATAAATAATAATAAAATCCATGTATTTGATTTATATATATTATCTACCACAATAAAATGTACTTGATCATAGATTCTTATTTTATCATAAATTTCGGATGCTATACGTTTAATTCTATCAATTAATTCATAAAAATTTACATAACGCATATTATCAATTATTTTTTTAGAAAATTTCTTAATCATTGATCTAACTTTTTCATGTCCTTCATATGTATCAGGATATGGATTTATCAAATCCCCTTTATATTTATTTTCTTTATCAAAAATAAGTTTCATATCGGCATTATCAATTTTTGCTAACCATTTATCAACATTTTGTTTATTAATGTTATATATACCGCGTTTTTCTTCTGGTATCAAAATTTTATCTTTATTTTCATTATAAAAATCTATACATTGTTCAAATGATATTTTTGACATTTCTATATTAATTAAAATATATTTATTTTATAATAACAATGATGATATAGTTATTATTTCTGGTGATAGTATAGCTACTGATTTCATATAATCTTTTGATTTAATAAAATCATAGCTAATTACATATCTATAAATAGTAAAATAAATAATAACTAATATTATAAGTACTATTAATAATTTATTTATAAATGTAAATAAAGATTTACGGTTATTACATGTTATTTTATTTTCTTTATTATTCTTTGTTATTGTTTTATCGGGTTCATTTATTAATGTTTTATTATCAGAACGTTGAATAAGATCATACATATTTTTATTTGATAGATCAAGTGTCATATAATAATACTAATTAAAATATTATTCTATAAAAATAATTAATTTATATATTATATATATGTCTAATAAAACTATATATTGTGGTGTTGAAAATCCATCTAAAACACAACGTAGAGGAACGGCGTTAGAATGTGGTGAATTAAAACAAATTAGATATTATGGATTAAAAAAAGTATCCAAAGATATAGCAGATGAATATAAAGGTATACCAGTAGAATCATCACAAAAAGAAAAAAGACTAGTAAAAATTAGAGGCAAATTAAGAGGTCGCATTGATGCAATACAAGATGAAATTAAAGATTATAAAGATGAAGATGATTATAATAAAGTAAAAATATATAAAGATGCTGTTAAAAAATTAGAAGCCGAACTGAAAGTACTTAAAGAACAATTAAATAAAGTTAGCCAAAAAATAAAAGATTTTAATAAAAAAGAAACAGAAAAGAAATCATCCAAGAAATCATCTAAGAAATCATCCAAGAAATCATCCAAGAAATCATCTAAGAAATCATCTAAAAAGAATTAATAATAAAATAATAATAAAATAATAAAATAATTATCCTTCTGTACTTAAACAAATTAGTTCTCTAAACTGATTATCATGTATTGATAATAATTTATCGATAGCTTGCATATAACCTGCTATTTGTTCTTCTCTAGTTTTATCGGTTGAATTCATTTTCTCAAAACATTTTTCATATAGATCACATATTTGTTTTAATTTTACACCATTCCATAATATTTTAATTTTATCATAATCTAGAAAATTTTTATTCTCAGCTTCAATAAGACATTTTGGTAATCTATCAATATTGTATGTACCATCAAGACTATCTTTAATAATATTAATATAAAATTGTATAGTAGTTACAACATTAGTTGGTACTGGGCCAGTATAATATGTTTGTTGTAATTTATCAAATGCTAAACATAAAAAGTTACACATTTTTTCAAGGCATGTCCAGAAAATCTTTCTATCAGTTTCATCAAATTGAATACTATTATCTAATTTATATTTACCACTTAATGGAATGATATACCATTCAATAACTCGAACAATAATATTATATAACAGACTAATATTTTCACGATTATCACCATTCCAATATCTATCTAACCATTGTAATGAATATGATTCTTGTATGATAATAGCGTGATTACTAATACCAATTTTTGTGTTTATAGGTTTAAATATTAAAGATACTATGTGACATATTGATCCAATTGGATCTAATAATTGCCGTTTGTTGGTATTTATATTTGTAGTCATAATATATATTTACTATATATATTCTTAAAATTATAAAAACTAATTTATTCATTTTTTTAATTTGATTATTAGGAATATATTTTTATAAACAAATCTATAATTCAAGTACAATATCATTATGTTTAATAGATAATGATAATACTGATTTTATTTTTGTAGCAGTTGCTTTTATTTCTCCTTTTACTATATTAAATTTTAATTTATTATTTACAAAAATAGGATTAATAATAAAATTTCCGTGATAATTATTATAAATATAAATAATATATTTATAAAAGGTTTTTATAATATCATAGTTATTTCTATTTATTATACAATTTTCTAAACCAGAACTCTTTGTTGCATGTAATGTTAAACTTGTATTGTTTTTTAAATATAGATTTATATTAATTTTATTATCTATATCATCATGTTTATCTTTATTTTCACAATTATACATTTTATCACAAATTAAATTATAAACATAGATAATATTTTCATCATATGTTTTCAGTGTGTATTTTCCAGCAAAAATATTTATATAATTAGATACAATATTTAATGGTTTAATATTATATGTATCATATTTGTATAATAAAGTATTACATGAATAAGTATTATTTTCAAAAGATATTTGGCTTTGTGGATTAATAATGACATTGTTGATGTTAAAATCTTTAATATCGATGGATAACATATTTAATTGAATAGTAATTAATTAGTAATTAAATTAATAATAAATCAATTTTTAATCAATAAATTTTTAATCTACTCTATATAACCAATAAATCATAGAATGATTTAATAGTACCATTTTTATATTTTTTAATTAATTTATAAATAGATAATACCCATAAACCTGTAGTAATACCATAAATAAATTTTGCACGTTCTTTATAATTATTTTTAAAATCGTAAATAGGTTCAATTATTTTGGCAGTAAAACATTCATCTTTATTAACAGGTCTACCATTTATTTTCTCACGTAATTTTTGTTCCATTAAAGTTAATGCACATATATTATTGTTTAATAACCAATGTAACATAACGAATGGGACAAAAATAGAATGTAACAATAATAAATAATTTGAATTAGTGAAAGGTGTAATTATTATAAAAAGAAACACAATATAGTGACATATCGTTATTATAAATAATTTAATTTTATCAATTATATCAACCATTAATATTATATAATATTATATTATATAAAATGCCAAATATAGTTGAACAATATATTAAGGTTAATAAACAATTAATAATATTAATATCGGGATTTTCTGGATCTGGTAAGACCTTATTAGCAAAAAATATAGAAAGAGATTTTAAAGTACAGTTTTTAAATTTAAATGATTTTTATAAACAAGATTATAAAGAAATAGTTGATCTAGGTAATGATATTAAAGTAGTTGATTGGGATAATCCAGAAGCAATTGATTGGGATAAATTTAATGAGAAAGTATCATCAATTAAAGAAAATGGTATCGTAATAAGTGGATTTGGATTTCCAACAGATAAATTAAAATTCACCCCAGATTATCATATATATCTTAAAATATCAAAAGACAAATTGATAAAAAATCGTCATGAATATTTAGATGAAAACAAAGATAATCCATTAAATGAAATAAAAGATACTGAGACTGAATTATTAATTTTAAATAGATTATCATATAAACATTATATTGATATTAAAAACAAATCTAATTATACATATAGTTTAGATACAAGTAGTTTAACACCAGATGAAACATATGATAAAATTTTTGATTATGTTATTGAAGAAATAAATAAATATGTATATAGGAAATAAATATATATATAAAATAAATATATATTATGGTGCTAATAAATCACCAAATATCTGATTAATATCATTTATTGTAGTTTGAATTTGTGTGATTTTTGGGTCCCTTGCTATAGTATCTAAATCACTGATTTCTTTATTTACATATTCATGTTCATAAATTAATTCACGTAAATAAAAATCATATAATTCAATTATAGAATTTAATGTTCTCATTTTTGCTACTAATTCACTATAATCTGGTACTCCGGATTGTTTAATACGTTCTATATCTGCTTTAATAATTCTAAACATATTCAAAAATGTCTGTTTATAGTGATCTGGTACTTCTCCACCTGTCATAATTTTATTTTTATATAAATCAATATAATCACTAGATTTTTGAAACTTATATAAATTTAAATTTTTATATAAGTTTAATAAATAATTTTTAAACATTTTTATATATAATATATATATATAAAATGGATGGAAATATAGGTGTGTTACTACATAAACTTACTAAATACCAAACTCTTATGAGTAATAACAAAATATCACAAAAGAATTCATTATATCAACAAAAAATAAATTACTATAATAACAAATTACGTTCTTTAGGTATAAGTGATTCAAATCTTAATCAACTCGGAGGTGCTTTTACTGCAGCTACTTATCAAGATACCTTAAAAAATTTAATAAAAATTCAAACTGATACAATTACTGCAAAATTAAATAGTTTACGTTCTGGAAATCCTGCAGATGTAACTGAGCTTGCTACAAGGATAGGCGAAGTTCAAGGTTCCGTTACTAGTTCTAAACAAAAGTACGATGAAACAATTGATATATTAGTTGGATTAATCAGACAACTAATTATAGAATTAGTTAAATTAGAACAAGAAATAAGCAATATCGCTCTTCCCGAAGGATTTAGTTTACAGAGCTTTGTTGACCAATTAAATAGCATCAAAACATTATTAAGCAATTTTGGCCAAGATGAATCTATTATTACTTCATATCTTAAATCTCTTGATACTGATTTAGGTGATGCAAGTAAATCAGGACAATATATAGATCCTGTTAAAGATGCTAGTGAAAATATAACAAATGCACTTAAAGTTGAATTTAGACAAATTGGCGAATTAATCAAGGCATCTGATGCAAGAGTAACTGATGATAATACACTTAAAGCTAAAATCAATGAATTAGTTACTGCTGGTCCATTCACTCATATTAATAATGCTCTTAACCCTGCAAATAGTAATTTATCAACATATGTTAATACATTGCATACTAAATTAAATCAAGATGTACAAACACAAGTTTCTCAAAACTCAAAAAGATCAGTTAAAACTATGTTAAACAAATCTGCACTAGGCATAAGTACTGATGCTGCAATAGGTCCTGCAAATAAAGCTACATATGTTGTAACCGACCCCGTAACCAATAAGTTTATACTTACACCTAGATTACAAGATACTCTTCAGAGATTAGCAGAAAGCATAGCAAAAATCGGTATTAATAAAGCAGACGGTACAAGACTACTGACAGATGAATTTGTTAATAAAATAACTGACAATGATGTAATGACTGCTCTTACTGAAAAATTGCCTACAATAACAGTTACTATTAATGGTGCTGCATGGGCATAAAAATAATAAAATAATAAAATAATAAAATAATAAAATAATAAAATAATTAAATAATATAATATATATATATATACTATATTATGAGTAATCCTATTCCATCAGGACCATTAACACCACAAATGATCGAAGATAGTGTTACAGAATTAAAAAGAAAAGTAGAAGATTTAAAATCATCATATAATCCTAATATTATATCAACTAATACTGTACAAAGTGTACAAAAAATTAAACAAGATTTAAATACATTATTATCATCAATAAATACAACATTAAAATCAGATAATTTTGTATGGGGTACTATATATTTAAAATCTTTAGTAAAAGATATAAATACAAATTTAACATCAAGTGGTAATCTTTATATTGATAAAGCATCTAGTAATACACCATCAGATTTATTAAAAACAGAAATAAAGATTGTAAAAGAATTTTTATTTAATAATAATACAGCTGAAATAACTAATGTATTAAATAATCAAGAAATATTACCACCAACATTTGATAGTTCCATAAAACCTACAATACAAGCTTTATTGTAATAAAATATATATTTTTTATAATATTATATTATAATATTATAAAAATGTTAATTCCAACAGATAATTATAATGCAGTATCATATTTAAAAAACTATGGTTCTGATGTATTTGATCCAATTGATTACTATAATATAAATAAATCTTTGTATGATAAAACTTTTTTAGAATTATTAAAACATATTTTATGTTTAACAGGTGAAAAATGTAATCAAATATATAAAAAAAGAGATATAATAATTGATCCAGAAGTTGTTATAGAAACAGATGATTTTATTATAAATACAGAAGAATTTAAAAATTTAATTAGATATTTATTAATCTTATTAAATGATTTAATGAAATTTTTTGTATCTTTGTATAATATTTTGATGGGGTTTTCAACTATTATTAAGAATGGTGATATAAATATTATAGAACAAAATAAACAAAGCATTAAAGATTTATTTATAAAAGTAAATTTAAAACAAGAAGATTTTGATGATTTTATCAAATTGTTACCAATAAGTATATCTTTTACACCTATGTTATATACCCCTTATAAAATAGAAATAATATATGAATTTACAATTGAACAATTAATTGGATTATCTGATTATTTAATTGATAGAGTTATTGAAATTGAAAAGGGAATCATGGAATTATTACAACTTAGTGAGAAAACAAAATTTATATTAGATATAGAAACTATAAGTAAAGAAATAGTAGATCAAATAGTACCAATAACAGATCATAAACCATCAACAGAATATCAATTAGGAGGAACAACTGGAAAAGTAATATTAGCATATAATGAATTATTAAGATTAAAGAATTCATTAGAAAACATCACATCATTATCTTTAGAAAAAGAAATCCCAACTGGAATTGGGTTAGAAATAGATAAAGCTAAAAATCTAATAAAAGATATATCATATAAAATTACAAATTTTGCAGCACATGCAGATGATACCGTAAGTGAACAAGAAAAAAGTAAAAAAGAATATGGATTTAATTTATTTGAGTCTATACCAAGTTCATATGGTGTTAGTGGTGTAAAAATAAATACAAATATACAAGCTGAATTACCAGAGGATAATTTAGAACTAATAGGTATTCTTGAAATTGAAAATACAATTACTACAAAAATGAATTATTTTAATGATAGAATTAAAGGTATTCGAGATTTAGCAAATAATTTAAATAATTTTAAATCTAAAATTAATGATTATAAAAATACGGAATTACAAGGGATTAATTCTTTAAATTTTAAATTTTCAAATAAGCTTTCTAAAGCTGAAATTGAATTAGAAATAAGTAGAATAAAGGGTATAGTTGAACCTAAACAAGAAGAAATTAATAAATTAAACGAAGATAAACCAAAGTATGAAGATTCTAATTTTAAAACTTATATAAATGAAAAAGCTACTTTTTTAAAATATCAATCATCTATAGTATCTGTTGACACTGTAGCAAGAGATCAGCTTATAAAAGATCTAAATAAAATTTTTAGTGATTATTTAGTATATAATGATAATTTAGCAAATGATGGAAAACCAGGTATAGATTCATCTGGTGTTATCATTGATACAGCATTAGACAATTTAAAAACAGTTTTTAATTTATACAAAGTAAACAAATTTAATAATGGTGTAGTTAAAAATACTTCTGGTAAAATCTTTGATGACACTATGTTTGATAGAGCAAATTTTTTAAAAAATAGTGTTAATTGCGAAAATATTGTAGATTTTATAAAATTAACAGAGTCAAATAAATTCAACTCTACGACTATGGATGATGCTGCAGATTTTTTAGGCTCAAAAAATGTATTTAAGTCTACAAATATAAAAAGAAAAGATATAACTAAAAATATATTAGATAAATTTCAAGACAACATACAACCTAAACCAAATAATAGTCAAACATCACAAATGAAGCAGATTACTACAAAATTAAATGCCCTAAAATTATTGTTACCAGCTAATATATTATCAACGCCACCAACCGATCCCTCATCAAATGATAATAATCCTATGGTTATGTCAACTATACCAGCTAGAACATATATAGATGTTTATAATGATTTAGGAATAGATATTAGACAAGATATAACAGTAACTCCAAATAAACCAGACGACAAATTACAAGAAAGAATAGATCTTATAACTAGAAAAATAAGTGATTTAACTACACAAATTAATACAGAAAATCCAATTGATGGTACTACTGGTAAAAAAAAACTTGAAAAATTACAAGAAGAATCTGCATTATCCTCTGATTCTCTTACATATAATTTTAAAAATAAAATAGTAGTAGATGCACGTTTTCTAAAACAAAAAATTCTATTATTACATAATAAAATTAGAAATATTAATAACAAATTAATTGAATTATTTAAATTAAAAGATGGTGATAGTGCAGTTAATTATAATTTAATGGAAACATCTATAAATAAAGAAAATATTGATGAAATAATACAAGGATGGTATAATAAAACATTTCTAATCCAAACTGGTGGTGGAGGAAAAGATATTTATAAAAAAAATGTTGACGAATTAAATAAATTAAGTAGTTTAAATAATAAAATGCTTGAATTAATTGTATTAGTTGAAACCTATAAATCAACCTCTACTAACTTATTTCAAAAATATATTGATGTTGTTAATAGCCTACAAGAGGTTATGATTTATGTATATTATAAGATAACAGTATATGATACAACATCTAAAGGAACAATTACAATATCTAAGAGATTTAATAAATTAGAATTAGATGCATTAAAAAATACTATACAATCAATAACAAGACGTAATTTTTCATTAATCAAAGAATATTATAAAAAAGTAATAGATAAAATTCGTGATCAACAAGATATTGATCCTGTTAATAATATTTATGTTGAATATGATTTAACAAAAACAAAAGAATTATTATCATTATTTGTTTTATATCATTTAGAAACTAATTCTAGAGTGTTATAATAAATTTTAACATATATTTACTTATATTTTTATTTTAGTTATTATTTTTTTTTATTTAAAAAAATATATATATTTTATATATATATATGGATTTTATTGTTGCAAATTTATATAAACTTATGAATAAATATAAAACAGAAAAAATAATAACTGATTTGGATACAATTAACAATGAAAGACGTGACTTAAATAATAAAATACAAGGAATTCTTAAATCTGATAAATCTATATTACATAAATATTATTTATATAAGTTACATCAGCAATTTGGAGGTGATATACAAATTGGAAGCGGTGGGGATAGCGATGACGCAGCCACAACACCAACAGCAACAACAGCTACACCAGCAGCCACAACAACACCAACAGCAACAACAGCTACACCAGCAGCCACAACAACAGCTACACCAGCAGCCACAACAACAGCAGCAGCAGCAGCAGCAGCAGCAGCAGCAGCAGCAGCAGCAGCAGCAGCAGCAGCAGCAGCAGCGGCGGCGGCAGCAGCAGCAGCA
>Ga0164296_1000824_pt1 | contig 35236 bp, 57 predicted proteins | sample GEODES057metaG_FD_113533 | JGI IMG/M metagenome (GOLD analysis project Ga0164296, IMG submission 113533) | Dystrophic lake water microbial communities from Trout Bog Lake, Wisconsin, USA - GEODES057 metaG | ecosystem: Environmental > Aquatic > Freshwater > Lake | place: USA: Trout Bog Lake...
GAGGCTGTAATTGATGCCTTAAACAATAATGGAATTGCTTTAATGCAAAAGCTACATCCAAGTGAAAATGGTGTGGCTATTGAAACTATATTTGTGCATGAGTCTGGTGAAAGCATGGCTAATGGCATTTTAAGTGTTCCAGCAAGCAAACAAGACCCACAAGGCTATGGCAGTGCTTTGACCTATGCAAGGCGGTACAGCCTGATGAGTGCTTGTGGCATAGCTCCAGAGGATGATGACGGCAATCTAGCCTCTAGAAAGCCAGAACTAAAGTCCAATGTAAATGAGTCAGAGATGGCTGATTGGCTTGAGGCAATAGCTCAAAGTCAAGATTTGGGTGAGTTGCAGAAAAACTTTGTTCAAGCTATATCAGCAACTGATGGTGACAAGCAATGGCAATTAAAAGTAATTGCTGTTAAAGACAAAATGAAAAAAAAATTGGAGGTTAAATAATGGAAATAGAACAAGGCACAGATGAATGGTTTCAGGCCAGACTTGGAAAGGTAACAGCTTCCAGAGTTGCTGACATAGTAGCTAAGACCAAATCAGGCTATTCCACATCAAGAGATAACTACATGGCTCAATTGGTCTGTGAAAGGCTCACTGGTAAGCCTGTGGAGTCTTATAGCAACTCAGCTATGCAATGGGGTACTGAGACTGAGCCATTGGCAAGGGCGGCATACGAGGTCAAATACAACTGCATGGTCAATCAAGTTGGTTTTGTGCCTCACCCAAGGATTGAAATGTCTGGGGCATCACCTGATGGATTGGTAGATGGAGGTCTCATAGAGATTAAGTGTCCAAATACCGCAACACACCTAGATACTTTGTTATCTCAAAAAGTGCCTAGCAAATACATCATTCAAATGACTTGGCAAATGGGTTGTACAGAAACCAAATGGACAGACTTTGTAAGTTATGACCCTAGAATGCCAGAAAACTTACAATTATTTTGTAAAAGAGTAGAGTTGGATAAGGCTTATTTGGCTGAATTAGAACAAGAAGTAATTGTGTTTTTGAGAGAAGTTGAAGAGAAAGTAAATAAATTAAGGAGTTTAAATGTCTAAGATGATTTCAGAGTTAACCACTATTGTGGGTTCTTATACTGACAAAGAGGGAAATAAAAAGAATAAATACCATAGACTTGGTTTTATTTTTGATACACCACAGGGGCACATGCTTAAGATAGAGTCATTGCCTGTTTGTGAGCCTCCTTGGAATGGTTGGGCTTGGATTAATCCTCCAAGAGAAAGAACTTGGGACAAAAAAGAAAAAGAGGATGATATTGGGTTTTAATTTGGGGGAGCATAAAAACTCCCAATCATTTTTTTAATAAGGAACTAATTATGCAATTTACTATTTTTGATGAAATTAACAAAAAATTCTTTAGTCACCCAGCATTTGGAACAGATGCAAAGCTATTAGCTAGAAAGACTGACCCCAAAACCTCCAAAGATTCAGCCAAGACTGTAGACACAACAAAACTTGAAAGCATAGTTTATGAAGCAATAAAGTCATTTGGAGAAAAAGGTTGCATTTCTGATGAAGTTTTAGAACTGTTCCCAAAACATAAATACAGCTCAATTACTGCTAGATATGCTCCATTGCTTAGAAAAGGCTTTATAGAAGCAAATGGTGATACTAGAAAGGGTAATTCTGGCAAACAACAAAGAGTAATGAGGGCTGTATGAATAAAGAAGTAAAACAAGAGCAAGGTAAGCCTGTGGGCAAGTTTGCAAAGTTTACTGATGGCATTTGGCGAGAAGTTACAGACGGGTCTGCTGGAGTGCCTCTTTATACTCATCCTAAAGAATGGGTAGGGTTAACTGATGAGGATATAGAAAATTGTTTTGATGAAAGTTGTCACCTTAAAGTTGTTGACCCCAAAGGTGGAATCAAAGGAAGTGTAAATATATTTGAAGTAGGCAGAGCGATAGTACAACTATGCAAGGAGCGCAACACATGATAGACCTAATATTCGCATTTATTGTTGGTTGGATGGCAAGGCATTTGTGGGATTTATTTTTTAAGCCCGTATTGCGTAACACAATCAAAGCCACTTACGGTATAAAGGAATATCAAATGAAGACAGAAGAACAATGGGCAGAAGAAACATCAAAGCAAGAGCAGGGTGAGCCTGTGTGCGATAAAGACCCAAGAGGATGTTGGTCAATAAGGTGTCAATTGGGTAAAAAATGTAAGAACACACCACAAACTAAATAATGGGTAGGGTTAACTTATGAGGAAGTGCAAGAAATATTGCTTGACCCAAAGTTTCAATTAAAACCCCTTATTGCTCATGCAGTGGAAGCTAAATTAAAGGAAAAAAATTCAGGAGGATAAAAATGATTAAAAGATTACCAATTTACAATCAATTATTAAATATCAGAATGGCTGTTCCACAAAAGGTATTTATTGACACACTTAAGATTTCAAAAGCAACATTTAAAAGGGATCTAGCAATTTTGAGAGAAAAATTTAATGTTCCTATTTTATATTGCCACTGGAATAAAGGTTACTACATAGCAAACAAACAAGTATTTGATTATTTGTTTAACAAGGAATTAGCATGAAACACAAGCACGCAGATTTAATTAAAAAATGGGCAGATGGTGCTCAATTAGAAGTAAAAATGAACAATATTTGGCATCCAGTAGAAAGATTTGATCCATTTTGGACAAATCCAGCTTATGAATTTAGGATAAAGCCTGAAAATATTGTAGAAATCTGGACAATCAAAGATGGAATAGAAGTTAAAGCAACTTGGAGCCATGACAAAACAGAACTTAAGGCTGTGGAGTTGGTCAAATGATTGAACTTTTAGAACAAAGAAAACAGCAACTCCAAGCTATTTACAAAAAATGCCCAGACATTCAGATTGTTTACAGGCTTAGAGAAGTTGAGCTAATGATCAAAAGATATAAGAAAAGAATAGAGTTGGAAGTGGATTTAAGTGGATTTAGGCCTGAATTGGAAGAACTAGCAAAGGATATGGCATGAACTATGATGAACAAATAGAGGCTAGATTTGAGGAATTACATCAAGATTTCTTGAACCAAAGGGATCTAAGGGCTATGATTGCAGGGAAAGTCTTATGTGGGCTTTTATCCACTTTGTGGCCTAGTTCAGGATGGGAGCCAGATGAAATTGTTCAAATGTCTGTAGACCTAACTGATAAGCTATTGGAAAGATTAAATGACTAATTTCCTAATTATTTCTATGCTTTTAATGGTTGGAGCTTTTGTTTTTATGGCTAGTATTTGGGCTTTTTTCTTATATATAATCTTAAAAGAAGAAGAAGAGAAATTACAAAAAGCCATCAGAGAAAACAAAATTCACTTGACAAGAGATAGTGATTTGGGATAATTGAGGCTCCAATTTTTAACTTGCAAGGAACAAAAAATGGGATATTATGGAATGGAAAAAAAACCTAAAGGGGCTAAATCATCAGATAGAACTGGTGAGAAAAAAGGCATGGAAACAGGCCCAAATAGCTTAAAAGGCACAAAAGGTATGTCTGGAGAGAAAATGCCCAAGGGTGTTAACAGCTCAGATATGTCTGGTGAGCGTAAGGCCAAATTGGTTGGTGGTGTGGGTATGGGCAAGGCTGATAGCATTGGTTCCAGAGATGGCTCACACATGGGTATGAATGATGGCAGAACTGGTGAATTTAACTCTGGCTCCAAAGAGCATGAGTGCTATTCACATGAAAGAATGCCACATATACAAGACAGCATGTGAAAAAGCGAAATACCCCAAAGATTAGAGGTCTAAGGGGTATTTCTAATCAACCCAAATAATAAGGATTTGAATTGACTACTCAACATTGTAAGACTTGTAGGTATTTTTCCCAAGATGGATTTAGGGGAATGGGTCTTTGTAAGAGATACCCAGGGGTTCAAAACACCAATGAAAGCAGTTGGTGTGGTGAGCATAACCCAATTCTGCCAACCACAATTACACTAAAACACACAGATTTGCCAGATACCATTGATAATTTGGTTTCACAAGCAGAGGCACAGGAGAAGAAGAAACCTGGTAGGCCTAAATTAAGTGGGAGACAAATCCCATGATTTATCCATTAAGAGACAGGGTTGCTGTTAGGCCCAACACTAGAAAACTTTCAGACATTATTATTGTTGAGAACACAGAAAAGTTTAATGAGGGCACAGTTTTTGCAATAGGCCCTATGGTTGAGGACACAAAAGTAGGTGATTTTATTAAGTTTGGGAATGGAACTTATTTAGATTTTCCTATTTTTAAAGATGCTGATGGTCAAGAATTCCAGATCATCCAAGAGGCAGACATTTGTGCAATATTGGAGGAATAGATGGCTAAAACTGGACTTTATGCAAATATTCATGCTAAACAGCAAAGAATAGCAAAAGAAAAAGCAGAGGGTAAGCCTGTTGAGCACATGAGAAAGCCTGGTAGCAAGGGTGCTCCAACTGCAAAAGCATTTAAAGAGTCTGCAAAGACAGCCAAAAAATGACAACAGAAGAAATTATTGAGATGGCTAAACAATCTGGTTTTTCGGATGCCGATGAAACAGGAGTGTGGATCACAGATGGTTACTGGGATAAAGAGCTTGAAATTTTTGTTAAACTTGTAGAAGAAAAAATTTTAGCAAGGTTACAAAAATGACTAAAAAACATGATAAACCCATAGAACACAAGACTGTTGGTAAGGGAAAGACCTACAACCCTACAGAAAAGGGTGCTGGGATGACTGCCAAAGGTAGGGCTGAATATAATGCTAAAAACAATTCAAATTTAAAGCCCCCTGCTCCCAACCCCAAAACTGATAAAGATAAAGGAAGAAAAGCCTCTTTCTGTGCAAGGATGGAGGGAGTTGTTAAAAATGCTAAAGGCCCTGCAGAAAGGGCTAAAGCCTCATTAAAGAACTGGAATTGCTAATGCCACTTATTAAATCAAAACTACAGAAAAATGTAGGTAAAAACATAGAAAAAGAGATTCAAGCTGGTAAACCTCAGAAACAGGCAGTTGCGATTGCCCTGAACGTAAAGCGTGAGGCAGAAAAGAAAGCCAAAAAGAAATGAAAGCAACTTTAGCCGTTCACTTACTAATTGCAATGGGAATGGATGAACATCTATTCATGAAGTGGAAATCAGGTAAAAACCCACATTCCACTAAATCAGGCCCAGGTAGAAAACACCAACAAGGAAAGAAAAATGTTTAATTTCACACATGAAGTCCAAGACTTAAACCTCATTATTACATCCCTTGAACACAAAATCAGGGATATGCAATTATTAGTTCAAAAGTTAACAAAACAAGCTACTGCTCAAGTTCCAGTAACAGCTCCTGTAACAGAGACAGAAACAGCTCCAGAAGTAACTACTAATAGCTAAAAGTAATATTAAAATCAAATATATACTTAAATATACAATATGGGTGCTCCACTAGGTAATATTAACTCAGCCAAAGGCAGATTGTTTCAGGAAAAACTGAGGATGATTCTTTCTCAGGAACCTCATAGAGCAAGGGCCATTGCTGAAGTGTTAATTAGCAAAGCTGAAGAGGGAGAACCTTGGGCAATTAGGGAATTAATGGATAGGATTGATGGCAAGGCAGTTCAAGCTACAACTCTTGAGGATGCAAGTGGGAATGTCATCATGCCACATCTACAAGTTACATTTGTAAAGCCAGATGGAGCAGAGTGAACTTAATCAAGCTATTAAAAAGGCTGAGTTTCCTCTCAAGCTCCAGTGCCTGTTCCAACCATCAAGGTATAAATGCATTTTTGGAGGAAGAGGTTCTGCAAAGTCATGGTCTGTTGCTAGAGCATTGCTCATCTTGGGTGCAAAGCAAGTCCACAGGATTTTGTGTGCAAGAGAATTCCAGAACTCCATATCTCAATCAGTTCATAAGCTATTAAGTGACCAAATAGTAGAGTTAGGTCTAATTGGTTTCTATGAAATAACCCAAAATTCAATTAAAGGGGCAAATGGAACTGAGTTTGCTTTTGTTGGTCTAAAGAACAATCCACATAATATAAAATCATACGAGGGTTGCACTATTGTCTGGGTTGAGGAGGCCCAGGCTGTTTCTGCTAGGTCATGGGATATTTTGATCCCAACAATAAGGGCCAAGGATTCTGAAATCTGGATAACCATGAACCCAGAGCTTGAATCTGATGCTACATATCAAAGATTTATCCTTCACAAACCTGATAACTGCATTACAACCAAAGTCAATTGGTCAGATAATCCTTGGTTTCCAGAAGTCCTAAACCATGAAAGGATGACACTTCAGGCCAGAGATCCAGAGGCATACAACACAGTTTGGGAAGGACTTTGTAGGCAAACTGTGGATGGAGCTGTGTTTGCAAGGGAAATGCAAAGTGCTGAGTTGGAGGAAAGAATTACCAAAGTCAGGTATGACCCTACCAAGCCAGTTCATGCTGTGTTCGACTTGGGTTGGGCAGATTCCACTGCCATTTGGTTTGTCCAGTTCATAGCCCAAGAGATAAGATTCATCAGATATATTGAGGACAATCAGCAGACTGTGAGCCATTATCTGAGCCTGATGCAGACTTATGGATATGTGTATGACACTCTTTGGTTGCCTCATGATGCTCAGAATAAGACATTGGCGGCCCAAGGCAGAACCATTGAGGAGATTGTTAGAAATGCAGGGTTCAAGACCAAAATCATCCCTAGAACTTCCATAGTTGACTCCATAAACTCAGCCAGAACCATGTTTAGGAATTGTTTCTTTGACAGAGATAATTGCTATGATGGGTTGCAATGCCTTAGACATTACAGATATGAGGTTGACCCAGACACCAAAGCATTTAGCAAAAACCCACTTCATGACCAATATTCGCATGGAGCAGATGCTTTTAGGATGGTTGCCTTGGGAGTCCAAGAGACTAGACCTAGAAGAGCAAAACAAGTAAACTATGCACCACCACAATCCTGGATGGCACTATAAATGGCACTAGATCCAATAGAAACAGATTATGACCCCATCATCGATGAGGCAAAACAATTCCTGAAGTTTGCTAATGATGCAGACACAATGAATAGGCAAGAGGCTTTAGAAGACCTCAAGTTTGCATCTGGGGGCGACCAATGGCCTGTTGACCTGCAAAATTCAAGAAATCTAGAGTCCAGACCAGTTCTGACTATCAATAAGCTAGATGGCTACTGTAGGCAAGTCACAAACCAACAAAGACAGCAAAGGCCAAGAATTAAGGTTCATGCTACAAATACTGTGGAGGATGCGGCAGATGCCAAGGTAGTCCAAGGCATGGTTAGGCACATAGAAGTGAATTCCAATGCTGATAATGCCTATGACAATGCCTATAACTATGCAGTCAGAATGGGATGGGGATTTATTAGGGTTGATCATAGGTATGTAAGAGAAGATTCTTTTGACCAAGAAATCTACATTGATCCTATAGATAACCCATTCACAGTCTATATGGATCCAAATTCAATAGCAGTTGATGGCTCAGATCAAGAAAGATGCTTGATTACCTCAATGATGCCAAAGACTGTGTTTAAGGAAATGTATCCAGATGCCCAAGACACTTCCTTTACCTCTAGAGGCACTGGAGATACCCAATCTGAGTGGATTACTAGAGAAGATATTAGGGTTGCTGAATACTTTTACACAGTTAGAGAGAAAGCCAAGCTCTATTTATTGAGTGATGGAACCTCTAGATTTGCTGATTCCAAGGACTTTTTTGACAAAATAGCCAAATCTGGACTAGAAATAGTGGATTCAAGGCCTAGTGTTAAAAAGACCATTAAATGGAAGAAATTAACAGCAATAGAGGTGCTTGAAGAAAGGGATTGGCCTGGATATTACATCCCAATTGTGCCAGTATATGGAAGGCATGTTGTTATTGGAGACAAGAGGAAAAAGTTTGGCATGGTCAGGCACGCAAAGGACAGCCAGCGCATGTATAACTTCTGGGTTACATCTCTAACTGAGTCTGTAGCTTTGGCTCCAAAGGCCAAATGGATTATGGCAGAGGGTCAGGATGAGGGTCATGAGACTGATTGGGCAAGTGCCAATATCAAGTCTATGGCTACTTTAAGGTACAAGCAGACTGATATTGATGGAAACCCAGCGCCTCCTCCTCAGAGACTACAACCAGAGCCTCCTCCTGCTGGTGTGATGACTGCCGCTAACCAGATCAATCAGGATATGGCAACCATAATTGGTATTTATGACCCAAGCCAACAGCTCCCAGGAAATATGTCTGGTAAGGCTTTGAATGGTCAGCAAATGCAGATTGATTTGACCAATTTTGACCTTTATGACAATCTAACCAAAGCAATTGCTCATGTTGGCAAGATCATTTTGGATCTAATTCCTCATATATATGACACAGAAAGAGTAATGAGAATTATTGGGGATGATGGCAAGCCTGAGTTATTGACCATCAATGAGAGAGATGCAGTTGGTAGAGTGATGAATGATGTCACTGTGGGCCAATATGATGTGGTGATGGAGACAGGCCCAGGTTATAACTCTAAGAGACAAGAGGCAGTTGAAGCAATGATGCCTCTGTTGCAAGGAAATGAGGCTTTGTTTAATGCCGCTGCAGATTTGGTTTTTAGGAATATGGATTTCCCAGGGGCTGAGGTGATTGCAGATAGGTTGGCGGCCCTGAACCCATTGAGCCAAATTGATGAGCATTCTGAGATCCCTCCACAGGCTCAGATGATGATTAAGCAAGGCCAAGCCCAAGTTCAACAATTGACCCAACAGCTCCAAGCAATGCAGTTGGCAATCAAGCAAAGACAAGATATTGAGCAAGTCAAACAACAGGCTGAAACTCAGAGGGAATTAATGAGGCAGACAGCCAAGGCCCACAATACTGAGGCCACTTTGGAGGCTAGGGTTCATGATGTCAATACTAAAGCAATCACAAGCCAGAATAAGACAGAAATTGAGATGATTGCAGATATGATTCTCCATAATATGGATACTGCAAGGCTAGAGAAGGAAATAGCCATGAGGAACAGAGAGCAGTATCAAGCAATTGCACAGGCTGACCAATCCATTATGCCCAATCAAGGCTATTGATTGACAGTCTTATGATTTTGGGTTATATTGCCCACAAACCTTACTAGTCAGGCAGACTAGGCAAAATACTTGAGGCAACTCATGAGTGATAGACAAGCAAGTAATGTAATTACTTCAGAAAATTCAGGTGATTTTTATGCTAACAAACTTGGTTTAGCTGATACCCCAAGTCCTGACCCTGCAGAGGCTCCCTCACCAGAGGTTGAGCAAACTGAGCTGACAGAGACAAAAGAGGATCAGAGTTTACCAGAGGCACAAGAAGAGACCAAGCCAACAGAGGAAGGTGTTAGAAAGCCAAAGCTCGAAAAGAGGTTTGACAAAGTCATCAAAGAAAGGGAACTTGCCAGAGCTGAGGCTCAAAAGGAAAGGGAACAAAGAGAGGCTTTGGAGAATCGCTTAAAGGAACTTGAGCAAGCCAATCAACCCAAAAAGGTTGAGAATCCTGATCAAGAACCACAGCCAAGTGACTTCACTGATGCTTTTGAATATGCAAAGGCATTAGCAAAGTACTCAACTGAGAAGGCACTGAAAGATAGGGATCAAGCTGAACAGCAAAAGCAAGCACAAGCAGAGAAAGAAAAGGTTTTAACATCTTGGCAATCAAAGCTAGAGCAAGCAAAGGCTGAACTTCCTGATTATGAGGAAATGATTGCATCTTCAGATGTGGTTGTTTCAGATCAAGTTAGGGATGCTATTTTGGAAAGTGACACAGGCCCAAATATCTTGTATCACTTAGCAGAAAATCCAGAAGTAGCAGAAAAGATAGGCAAGATGTCATTGATTAGTGCTTTGAGAGAGATTGGTAAATTGGAGGCTAGATTTGAAAAGCCTACAGAAACACAAAAGCCTGTTGTTAGAAAGAGCAATGCACCAGCACCTATCAATCCTATTAGAGGGGGTTCTAATGTTGAAGTGCCAATAGATTCAAATGGTGAATTTACTGGATCAATTTCACAATGGAAAGAACTCAGAAAAGCAGGAAAGATAAGGTAAATTTATTTAATTAACACTAAAAAGGTAATACTAAAGTGGCAAATAATCTTTTGACGATATCAAAAATTACTAATGAGGCCTTAATGGTTTTAGAAAACGAATTGACGTTTTCCTCAGAAGTAGACCGAAACTATGACGATCAGTTTGCCGTAGTCGGCGGAAAGATCGGCAACACAGTCAATGTCCGCAGACCCGGTAGGTTCATTGGTACAACCGGCCCCGCACTTAATGTTGAGGACTTCAACGAAACTTCAGTGCCAGTTACTCTTTCAACTCAGTTCCATGTGGACACACAGTTCACAACTCAAGACTTAGCTTTGTCTCTTGATATGTTTAGTGACCGTGTGCTGAAACCAGCAGTGGCCGCTATTGCTAACAAGATTGATAGAGATGGTTTGCAGATGGCGGCACTCCAGACAGCCAACATTGTTGGAACTGCTGGAACCCCACCGACAGGCCTCATCACCTACTTGACAGCTGGTGCTTATCTTGATGCAGAGGGTGCACCAAGAGATGGTCGTAGAGCTTGTATTGTTGAGCCTTTCACATCAGCAACTATTGTTGATTCACTAAAAGGTTTGTTCATGCCGCAAGAAGCTATCGCTGAACAATATCGCAAAGGCCTTATGGGCCGCGATAGCGCGGGCACCAATTGGAAACTCGACCAAAACGTCGTTAGCCAAACCTTTGGTAGCTACAGTGGTTACACATTGTCTGCAGATACAACAGCATCTACAGGCCAAATTGGTTACCTCTCAAGTGGATGGGCACAATACTCAACAATCCAGATCAAGGCATCTACAGCATCTACATTAAATGCTGGTGATGTGTTCCAGATTGCTGGTGTGTATGCAACCAACCCACAAAACAGACAAGCCTATGGCTCTGGCAAACTTCGTAACTTTGTAGTTCAGTCCACAACAACAGTTGGAACTTCAGCTACAAACATCACAGTTAGCCCTGCAGTGATCATTGGTGGTCAGTTCCAGAACTCAATCATCATTGGTTCAACATCTACAACAGCAGTTGTAACTCCTTTCAACAACACTGGTATTCTGTCTCCACAGAATATGCTCTTCCATCGTAATGCATTTACCTTGGCGGTGGCTGATCTTGAGTTGCCCGAGGGAGTGCACTTTGCAGGACGTGCATCTGATAAGGAAGTTGGATTGTCCATGCGTGTCGTGAGGCAGTACACAATCAACAACGACAGCATTCCCACAAGGCTTGATGTCTTATATGGTTGGGCACCTCTGTACCAAGAACTTGCTTGCAGAATCGCGGCTTAATCATTAACACCATAAAGGAAATACAAAATGAGTAATCCCGGACCAGCAACCACAGTCTCAGCACACCCAAGTAATGTCACAACAAACCAAGCTCTGCGTTTGTTGGCTGTTGCAAAAGGTGTAAATGCTAATGCTGTAGCAACAACACAAATCCAAGTTAACAACTCTACAACATACATGCCAAAAGAGTTGATTATTACCAATTCCAATAATGCAGGAACCACAGTGAGTGCCGCTTCCCTAGTGGCAACCATTACCCCTGCATCTGGATCTGGTACATCAATCTTTGGAAGTGTGACTGCCTCTAACTGTACAACCAACTTGGGTGTTCAGTATGTAGATGCATCTGCTACTTCAACAGCTTACCAAGGCCAATATCTATACGCAAACGTGACCACAGCATCAGGTAACACTGGCACTGTAGACATCTATGTTTATGGCTATGACTTTAGCTAATACAGCCTAAAAAAAAGGAGAAAGCTACTCTCAAAAGGGGTAGCTTTTTCTGTTTTTAACAGTACAATTTCAATTTTCAAAGGAAAAAAATCATGTCAAGCACCACAATTGCAAGGGGCAATATATTAGAGCAATTTGTTATTGCTCCTACACTCACACCATCTGCCCTGACAACTTCTTCTGTTCAATCTTTACAAACTTTTAACATTGCAGGATTGCAAGCAACTGATATTGTGACTTTCTTGCAATATCAAGGTAATCAAACATCCAATATTGCAATCACAAACTGTGATGTTGCAACTCCTAATGTGTTAACAGTTCAGTTCCAAAATGTGTCTGGTGGAGCTACTGCAATCACTCCTGCCTCTGGTGTCTATGACTTTAAAGTGCATAGAGTTGAGGGAAGTCCTGTAGCAGTTAACGCGGCTTAATCATGGCTAATACCAGTGTCTACAGACCCATAGGTCAAACCTATGCTGTGGCAGTAACCACAACTGCTAGTAGTTCTTTGAGCATTGTCCCTGTTGGCAATGACCAAATCAATTACTGTGCATTTTTGAATACTGGCTCCACACCAGTTGCTATTTCAATTTCTCCTTTAAATCCTACAAGCATCACAGCAACTCCTGCAGTGTTGCCTACAGCAGGGAACACTAGCACTTCATTTGTGCTTGGTGTGAATATGTCACAGCCTACTGTGATTGCAACCCCTGCCAATGGATTTAATCTGAGTGTGGTTGGAACAGCAAACACCATTTATGTAATGCCTGTTGCGGATCAATCATGACCAATCAAGTAGCATCTACACAAACAATCAATACTGTAGCGGTATTGACTTACGATACTTTACCAACTGTTTCTTCTGGATTTGGTGGTTCAAATGCTCAAGTTTTGGGCAATCAAATTGGCATATTCAGAGTGATTTTTGGTAGCACAGCAGGAAATACTGGAACTTTCACATTTCCTTTTTCTGCTCCTAATGGTTGGTTAGTTCAAGGTTATGACATTACCAATGGAACAACATTGTTCTTGCAACAAGTAGCTTACACAACTACGACAGCAACAATGAACAGTTATAGCATCACAACTGGTGCTTTAACGAATATGTCTGCTGGTGATACTTTAATCTTTACTGCTCAACCATTCTAATGAGTGCCCCTAACCTAACATCTGATCAAAACCTATTGCCAGTACAGGCATATTTTGATGTTTTTGGCAATTTTCAGACTTTTATAGGTCAGGGGCAACCTTTTTATGCTACTGTAAATCCAAGCCAATCAGGCTTAAATATTACAAATAGCACAATAAATAGCACAACTATTGGGTTGGTTACCCCATCTACTGGCATTTTTACTAATATTCAGACAACAACTGGATCTATTAGTACAACTGCTGTAAATCCAACAGATTTAGTAAACAAATCCTATGTAGATGCTGTTGCTCAAGGTTTAGCATTCAAGCAACCAGCACAAGTGGCAACTTTAGCCAATATTACATTGTCTGGATTGCAAACCATTGATGGATATACCACTTTGGTTGGTGATAGAGTTTTGGTGAAAAACCAAACAACACAAGCAAATAATGGAATTTATGTAGCATCTGCAAGCACTTGGGTTAGATCTAGTGATGCAAATACTTATGCAGAACTGGTTTCTGCTTTTTTGTTCATTGAAAATGGATCTGCTCAATCTGGATCTGCTTGGGTTTGTACTATTCCACAATCTGGAACACTTGGAACTACACCAATTACTTTTAGCCAGTTTAGTAATTCAGCTACCTATACTGCTGGAACTGGATTAACACTTTCAAGCTATCAATTTAGCATTACACCAGTTGGGACTTCTGGTACTTATGGAAGTGCCTCAAGTGTTCCTGTATTTGTGACCAATGCATCTGGTCAAGTCACATCTGTAACAAATACATCAATTGCAATATCTAATACTCAAGTTTCAGGCTTGGGAACAATGTCTACCCAAAATGCCAATAATGTGGCAATAACTGGGGGAAGTATTATTGGGACACCAATCAGTGGATCTACTGTAGGTGGAACAACAATTACAGCTTCCACACAGTTTAGTGGCCCTGGCACTGGGTTAACTGGTACTGCAACAAGTCTTAATATTGGTGGTAATGCCTCAACTGCTACAACAGCTACTACTGCCACTACTGCCAATACAGCCACTACTGCAACAAATTTGGGTGGTGGATTGGCTGGGTACTTGCCCTATCAAACATCTGCAAACACAACAACATTTTTAAGTCCAAGCACAAATGGTTATTATTTAACACTATCAAGTGGATTGCCATCTTGGACTGCTTTGCCATCAAATGTATCTTCTTTTAGTGCAGGGACTACAGGATTTACTCCCTCAACTGCAACTACTGGAGCAGTCACATTATCAGGAACCTTATCAATCACAAATGGTGGAACAGGCAACACAACAGGCCAAGCAACAAGTGTAGCTAATGCCTTAACATTTAATAATAGTGGTTCTGGAGTAGTATCTGGCTCTACTTACAATGGTTCTTCTGCTACAACAGTTTCATATAACTCAATTGGTGCATCACCATTAATAGGATCTACTAGCCTTACAACTTTAGGCGCAGTCACAACAGGCACATGGAATGCCTCATTGATTGGTTTGGCTTATGGTGGAACAAATGCTAATTTAACTGCCAATGCTGGTGGAATTGTGTATTCTGGTGCATCTGCTTTGGCAATTAGCACAGCAGGGACAACAGGACAGTATTTAACATCTAATGGAACTGGAGCACCTACTTGGTCTACTCCAAGTGCCTCAGTTACTATTTCAGATCAAACAGTCAGTTCTAGCACTTTTTACCCTGCATTTTTATCTGCTACAAGTGGTACTGCTACAACTATTGACACTAGCTCCACAAAACTACAGTATGTGCCAAGTACAGGAACATTCACAGCTACTGTATTAAATGCAGGAAACCATGTAGCTACAGGCTCCATAACTGGATCTGCTAATACTGGTGCTTTTAGTTATGGAACCCTTGGATATTCTGATACCAATATTTTGGCATCATTTCAATCTAGTGTTAATACCTATAACCAGATGGTGCTACAAAACACTAGCTCTGGAGCTACAGCATCTACAAATTTTAATGTATCTAACAATAATGCTACTTCTAATACCAATTTTGGTGAGTTTGGTATTAACTCATCTGGTTTTACAGGAACAGGAGCATTTAGCGCTGCAGGATATGTTTATTTAGCATCTGCATCAACAGATTTAGCTATTGGAACTTATGGTTCTAACTCTATTCATTTTGTTACAAACAGTAGTGCAACAGATGCAATAACTATAAATACAAGCAATGCAGTAGCTTTTAATGGATCTTATGGAACATCTGGGTATTTATTGCAATCAAATGGTTCAGGTTCTGCTCCAACTTGGGTATCCACACCAAGTGGGACAACAATAACAGACGACACCACAACAAATGCTACAAAATATCCTTTATTTTCTTCTGTTACATCTGGCACTTTATCAACTGTTTACACTTCTTCTACTGAGTTTCAATATAACCCAAGTACAGGCACTTTAATTTCCCCAATATTACAAGCAGGGACTGGTGCAAACTACATTCAGTCATCTGGTAATACAACAGGAAATGCCCCAGTAGTTCAGGCTTTGGGATCAGACACAAACATTTCTTTGGTATTACAACCAAAAGGAACAGGAGCATTACAAGCCCAACAAACTACATCTACTGCTACAGGAGGTAATGCTAGAGGTGCTAATGCGGTGGATTGGCAGACAAGTAGGGGTGGGGCAAGTCAAGTAGCTAGTGGTTCTTTATCGACATTAGGTGGTGGATCAACAAACACCGCAAGTGGATATAATTCAACTGTTACAGGCGGTTCTTCTAATATTGCAAGCACAAATTATGCTTTTGTAGGTGGTGGAACAAATAACACAGCATCAGGATTTGGACATAGCACAACTGTAGCGGGTTATACAAACACAGCCGCAGGATATTTAAATTTTATTGGTGGTGGCTCAAACAATAGCGGAACAGCACAAGCATCAGTTACAACACAAGCAACTACAACTGTAACATCTGGTTCTACTGCGGTTACGTTATCTGGTTCAAATGCTTCTATTAAAGTAGGTCAATTAATAACTGGGACAGGAATTGTTCAATATACCTATGTCTCAGCCATTTCAGGAACATCACTAACTTTATCTCAAAACGCTAACGCATCTGGTTCACCAACCCTATCTTTCTACACACCTCATGGAGTAGTCGTAGGAGGAGGAAACAACCAAGCAACAGGCTCTTATAGTTTTGTAGGTGGTGGGGGTGATGCGGGTACTTCTTCACAACGAAATGTAGCATCTGGGGATTGGAGTTTTGTTGGTGGGGGATGGGGTAATCAAGCTACTGCTGTTGGTGCTGTTGTTGTTGGTGGCGGTCAAAACAACGGATTATCTTTTGGAAATTCAGCGTCAAATACTTCTGCATTTGTAGGCGCAGGAGTTGGTAATCAAGCAAGCGGCTCAAGAAGTTCTGTAGTTGGTGGGTATAGTAATTATGCAAATGCTGATTATGCTGCAATTCTTGGTGGAATTTTTGGAAACGCAAGAAGTATTATTGGAAATCAAGTTGCCGCCGCTTGTAATAACCCAATGGGTACTGCTTCATTAGGAACACAACAATTTGCTTTATTAATATTAGCTCGTCAAACCACAGATGCAACCGCTACAGTTCTTACAAGTAATACATCTGCTGCTTCATCAACAAACCAAGTAATACTACCCAACAACTCAGCATACTCATTTAGAGCAACAATAATTGCAGGGGTTACTGGAGGTGGAAATACTGCTTCTTGGGTTCTGCAAGGTGCTATTAAACGTGGTGCAAACGCTGCTTCTACCGCAATAGTTAGCACAGTAACATCTATATTGTTAGCACAGGATTCAGGCGCATCTACTTGGGCAGTTTCAGCTACGGCAGATACAACCAATGGCGGTTTAGCAATTACAGTTACTGGTCAAGCCTCAACTACAATTAGATGGGTTTGTAAAGTAGAAACCACAGAAATGACATATTAAGGATAAATCATGGCATTACAAATAAACTTAACACAAACACAATTTGGCAGTCCTGCTCCACAGGCTTATGCCAGAGTGACTAATTTCTTTGGGAACAAGGATAACATCCAAGTCCAAGTAGCAGTCCATTACGACAAAAATGCTAGAGAATCTAATATGAGCACAGTCCAAGAACATGCTCATTACATTGGATTAGCTGACATAGCAGGAAAGGGTGATTTGCTCCCTGCAATCTATGAAGTGTTAAAAACAATGAGCCAGTACCAAGGCGCAACGGACGTTTAATCATGGCTATTAACGAAAATGCAGTAACTGATACGCTAACCCCTACAACGGGTACATTAAACATTTCTGGTAATTTAACAGTTTCTGGAACTTTTCCTATTAATAATGGGCCTGCTTTTAGTGTTTGGGCTAATACTGCAACAAATACTGCAACTGGAACACAAACAAAAGTTGTTTTTAATACTGTTGAATTTGATACCAATAGTAATTATTCAACAGCTAATAATAGATTTACGCCAACAGTTGCAGGTTATTATCAAATTAACGCTTCTGTGTTTGCAGCGGGATATGCTACACAAATAACTTATATATTTAAAAATGGCTCTGAATATAAAAGAACAGGCCAACAAACAGGAGCTTATTTACAAGGTATACCTATATCTTCTCTTGTATATTGCAATGGTTCTACTGATTACATAGAAATTTATTGGTATCAAGCAAGTGGATCAACAGTTAATAGTGGAATAGGCCAAAGTTTAACTTGGTTTAATGGTTCAATGGTTAGGAGTGCATAATGTCTTTATACGATCAAATAATGGCAATTTATCCTACACTTACTTCAACAGATTTTGTTCCAATTACAGGAACAATACATCTTCAAAACGACAGCGATGGTAAAGGTGATTATATTAAGTCATGGACAAACTCTAATCCACAACCAACAGAGGCGCAATTACAGGCGACAGGCAAATGAATTACAAATGGGAAATATCAGAATTAAGTGGGGAAGATGAAGTCATCACCCATGCCAAATACCATTTATCTTTGACAGATGGGGTAAACACAGTTGAGACTGAGGGAAACTGGCATTTTAAAGATCCACAAAACAAGGTTCCATTTGCACAAGTGACTGAGGAAATGGTGGTTGAATGGATTGAAAATGAGACTATGAAAGATGGTGTTTGTGTAATAAAATCTAGGTTAGAGGAACAATTGGCGCTTTTGGAAAAGTCGAAATCTATTGTCCCCCCTTGGAAACCACAAGTTTTTACTCCCAATATATAAGGTGACCCATGACCCAGGCCATTGACATCATTTCTAGGGCATTAAAAGATATTGGAGCTTTGGAGGCAGGGGAAACCCCTACACCAGAGGCATCTCAAGATGCTTTTGATATGCTACAAGACATGCTAGACCAATGGTCAAATGAAAGCATGATGGTTTTTTATAAGAATGAAATCATCTTTCCTTTGGTTTCTGGTCAAACTCAGTACACTATTGGGCCTAATGGTCAGATTGGGGCAACTTTTACAGGCTCCATTACTGGCAATATTTTGACTGTTACATCCATCCAATCTGGTGGAATTTCCCTTGGGATGACTTTGTCTGGGACAGGGATCACTGCAGGGACAAAAATACAACAAATGCTCACAGGGGCTGGTAATAATGTAAATGAGGCAGGGACTTACCTATTAAACATTAGTTATTCCTCTGTTTCAAGTGAATCTATCAAGGCTTATTATCAAAGGCCTTTGACCTTAAATTCTTGCTTTGTCAGGATTAACACTTATTCCAACGGGCAACCCATCACAAACGGTGGTCTAGACTATCCTGTTTCGGTGCTAAATATTGAGCAATATGAAATGATTGGCTTAAAGACTTTAAATGGCCCTTGGCCCAAGGCTGTCTATTATGAACCTACAGAAACATTAGGAAATATCTATGTTTGGCCTAACCCCTCTCAGGGTGAAATGCATATTTTTGTAGACCAAATATTTCAGCAGTTTGTATCTATAAATGACACAGTTAATTTACCTCAAGGTTATGCAATGGCTTTAAGGTGGTGTTTGGCTGAAAGATTAATGCCTATGTATGGCAAGGCTAGTCAGACACAAATTGCAATGATTAACAAGTTTGCCGCCCAAGGGAAGAGCACAGTTAAAAGAACAAACATGAGGCCTCCAATTGTTTCTACCTATGCTGATTCATTGTTGGTGGGTAGGCAAAAGGATGCGGGCTGGATTTTGTCGGGTGGATTCTTTAGATAGAAAATGTGGTACAATATGGTTGTTTTTAACAAGGAGAAACAACCATGAACAACAAAGCAAAAACAGAAGATCAATTAAAAAAAGAACAAGAACGTAGAGAAAAAAGAAGGGCATACGAAAGAGATTTGTATGCAAGACATAAAAATGGTGTTGTAGCAAATGCTGGGAGACCAGCTAATACAGCAGAAGTTTTATGGTCTAAGGTAGACAAAAAAGGTGAAGATGAATGTTGGCCTTGGTTAGGCTACTCAAATAGGAAGTATGGAAGAACTGAAATAAACGATAAATCTTATTATGCTCATCGAGTTATATTTGATCTGGTAAACCCAGGAATAATTAACTTAAACGCTCCTAAAAACACGGATGAGCATGGATTTATTATGCACAGTTGCGATAATCCTATTTGTTGTAATCCAAAACATTTAAGTGTTGGTACTCATGCGGATAACATGGCAGATAAAGTTGCAAAGGGAAGGCAAAAGTTTTTTCCTAGCGATACTGGCCCAAGATGTAAGTTGACAATGGAACAAGCAAGACAAGCAAGACAACTAAGGAAAGATGGAATAAGCGTGATAAATTTAGCCAAACAATTCGGAATAAGTCTGCCAAGCATGAAAACTTTGCTTGCTGGTAAGTCTTATAAGGAGGAATAATGGCAGACTTTGGCTTTGTTGGCCCATCCTATTCAGCCCCATCTATATACCAAGATGCTCAAGAGTGCATCAATTGGAGGCCAGAGGTCGATCCTTTAAAACAACCAGGCTCTAGGGGTGTAGTTGCTTTATATCCAACCCCAGGCCTGACTTCACTTTTAACATTTCAAAATCAAGCTCCTGTAAGGGGTTTAAGGGCAGTTTCTGGAGGCCAACAACTAATAGCAGTTTGTGGTCAATATGTTTATTCCATGACCTCTAGTTTGGTTCCTACCATTGTTGGCCAATTATTAACTACTACAGGCCAAGTGGGGATCACAGATAATGGAATAAGTGTTTACATTGTGGATGGGGTCTATAGATACACATGGAGAATTTCTAGTCCATCATCTGCTGTATTTACTGGAACTATTTCAGGAACTACTTTAACAGTTACAGCAGTTACCAATGGAACTATTGGAGTTGGTCAATCACTTTTTGGGGTTGGAATTACATCAGAAACTGTAATAACAGCCTTGGGAACTGGATCTGGTGGAGTTGGTACATACACCATAAACATCAGCCAAACAGTCTCTACTGCTGAAACAATGAACTCTACAGCTGTGGCGGCCAAGATCACAGCCAGTATCAGTGGATCTACATTAAATGTAACTGCAGTTGCCTCTGGCACTTTGTATCCAGGTCAAACCATCCAAGGCACAAGTGTTACTGCCAACACAGTAGTTACAGCTTTAGGCTCTCAGACTGTTTTAAGTGGAGCCATAGCCACTGCAGGGACAGGCTATTCTGTGAATGACATAGTTACTGTTGTTGGTGGAGTTTATGGACAAAGTCCAGCCACTTTTACAGTTACTTCAATAACTACTGGAGGTGTGGTTACAGGATTGAGTTTGACAAGTTTTGGTGCTTACACCTCTACACCATCAAATCCTGTTTCTGTAACTGATTCAGGCTCAGGATCAGGATTAACCCTAAATCTTACATTTGGCACAGGATCTGGTGGAACTGGTTCTTATGTATTATCTGGCACACAAACAGTTTCATCTGAAACCATGTATGCCTTGAACTTTACTATTTTGCCATCTTCAGATGGGGCATTTTCTGGTGCAGATGTAGTAGATACTGTAGACAATTATTTTGTATACAACCATTCAGGAACCCAACAATGGGGTGCTAGTAATTTACTTTCCCCTATTTCTTATTCTCTTAGCTTTGCCTCTAAAGATGGTGCTCCAGATAATTTAGTTTCTTTAATTGTTGACCACAGAGAAGTTTATTTATTGGGTGAGGTTTCATCAGAAGTTTGGGTGGATACTGGTACTTACCCTTTCCCATTCCAAAGAATACCTGGCACAAGCACCCAACATGGAATTGTGGCTACATTTTCAATAGCCAGATTAGGCAATTCTTTTGCTTATTTAAGTAGGAATGTTAGGGGTCAATCTCAAATTATGATGATGAGTGGTTATATTCCTCAAAGAATAAGCACTCATGCAGTTGAGAATACTCTTGTTAACCAATATGTTCAAGATGCTGTGGCATGGACATATCAACAAGAAGGCCATGAAGTTTATGTTATTAATTTTCCTACTATTGATATTACTTGGGCCTATGATATAACCACTAATATGTGGCACAAATGGCTTTGGAGGGATAACACCAACCAATATCATAGGCATAGAGGCAATTGTTCTGCTGTTTTTCAAAATATGGTGGTTGTAGGTGATTGGCAAAATGGTCAACTTTACATGCTAGACCCTAATAATTACACAGATAATGGGCAATCTATTAGAAGATTAAGAAGAGCACCACATTTGGTAACAGACTTCCAAAGGCAGTATTTTGATGAGCTACAGATCCAATTTCAGCCTGGAGTTGGCACAACTGGGGTTTCTTTGCCAATTAGCACAGGATCAGTAACAACCTATCCACAGGCTATGCTCAGATGGTCAAATGATGGTGGATCAACTTGGTCAAGGGAATATTGGGTAACCATTGGGCAAGAGGGTAAATATAAAAACAGAGCTATCTGGAGAAGGCTTGGATGGGCTAGAGACAGGGTTTTTGAAGTATCTGTCACAGATCCAGTATTTGCTGTAATTGTCTCAAGCAATCTGAAAGCTAGTGAGGGTGAATCATGACCACACAAATCCAAGGCTATCCACAGACAGAGTTTATTGATCAAGCAACAAAAAGGCCACAAAGAGCTTGGTTGCAATATTTGCAAAATTTGCTGAATTTCACATCTTCAGGGACAGCCACAAAAGGGGGGGCTATTTTGCCAAGTGCTCCTGCAGGGTTCATGAATGTCACAGTAAATGGCAAAAACTACAAAGTTCCATACTACAACCAATGAAACATTCAGACATATTCAAAAGCATGGAAGGTAGGATGGACTTTGATCCAAAGATTGTCCATAATTTCTCTGATGGCTTGTATGCCAAGGAAATGACAATTCCCAAGGATTTTTTTGTAGTTCAGCATTTGCATAGTTTTAGCCATTTAAGCATTTTGGCTAAAGGTAAGGTTATTTTAAGGACTGATAATTCTGAAGAAATATATAGTGCTCCAGCCTGTATTGAAATAAAATCTGGGGTGCATCATTCAATTCAGGCTTTAGAAGATTGTGTTTGGTTTTGTATTCATGCCACAGATGAAAAAGATGCATCTAAGGTGGATGAAGTTTTGATTAAAAGGGGTTAATTATGCCTATTGGAGTTGGATTAGGAATGGCAGTTGCAGGGGGGCTTGGCCTTGTTGGGGCTGGGATGTCTGCAAACGCGGCCAATAACGCGGCTAATTTACAGGCAAATGCAGCGGCAAATGCTCAAGCACTTCAGCAACAAAACTTTAACACCATTAATCAGCAACAAGCTCCTATCAGACAGCTTGGATACAATGCAATTAATAATATGGGTGCTTTAGGATCTGGCACTTATGGAATAGTTGACCAAAGTGGAAACACTACTGGAACTGGAGTTGGATCAGGTTATTTGACCAATCAGTTTGGTGCGGCAGATCTAAATGCTCAGATGGCCCCTAATTATGGGTTTGTACTTCAGCAAGGACAAAATGCTTTACAAGCTCAAAATAATGTAGGTGGTGGATTAATAGGTGGTAATGCACTTGCAGGGATGCAAAACTACACACAGGGATTGGCTGGAAATCAATACCAGAATGCCTTTAATAATTATCAAACTCAAAGAAACAATATTTATAGCATGTTGGCAAGTCAGGCAGGGCTTGGTCAAACTGGTCAAAACCAAGTAAATGCCGCTGGTACAAACACAGCAACACAACAGGGTGCTTTGGGTGTGGGGGCCGCGTCTGCACTAGGCCAAGGCCAAATAGGCCAAGCAAATGCTTATGGTGGTGCTCTAAATACTTTAGGCAATAATGCAATGCTTTATTCTTTATTGAATCAAAACACAACTGTACCTCCTACTGATATGACAGGATTTCAAAGTCCTTATGTAGCCCCTACATACACACCATCTGCTAATGCCCTAAATTCTTTAGGAAGTGGAACCTATAATGCAAATTCTGGTGGATCTTTGGGTAGTGGCACATTTAACCCTTATGGATACTAAAAATGGCAGGATTTAATTTCTCACCCATATCTGTTCAACAACAGCCTCAGAATTCTTTGGCTGATTTGATGAATATTGCTAGAGGAGCACAGGCTTATAGTCAAGCTCAACAATTGAATCCTTTGCAACTCCAAAAGGCTCAATTAGATTTAGAACAAACACAAAAACTTAATCCTTTGGCTTTGCAAAAAGCTCAATCAGAAGTAGAAACAGCTCAAACTCAAGCTCAACAAAATAAACAAAATTTTTTGGTTTCTGGTGAAGATTATGCAAGAAGAATGATTAATTCTTTGCCAAAGATTGATTCATTTAAAGATAAAGATGGAAACATAAATGAAAATGCTTTGGCAGAATCTTTAGGAATTGTTAGAGAGGCTGTGGATGCTGTTGGACTTCCAAAACATCCATCCAACCTTTTGGGACAAATGGAAAAAGCAATAAAAGACAAAGATTTTGCAAAATATGAAAAATTAAGACTTACATCTGCAGGAAGTTCTGCAACAACATCTGAAGGATTCGCGGCCAAGTTTCCAACTTCTACAATGGCAAATCTTGGTGGCATTAATCAAGTGGTTGCTACTGGAAATCCTCAAGTGGCTGAAACAGCTCCTGGCACAAAAATAGGTGCTCCATTACCAACAAGTATTGCTCCACAAGTTGTTACAGATCCAATTACAAAACAACAATATGTAATTGGAGGACAAAGAGATGTATCTGGAAATTTAACTGGAAATATTACAAAAAGTGGGCCTCCAACTGCTACAACAGTTGCCCCACAAGCTACAACAGCACCTCCAATTGCATCTCCAACTGTTACAACTCCAAGAGCTACTACTGGAACAGCACCTCCAATGGTAATGTCTCCAACTAAATTTAATCCTCAATTGGCTCCAATGCCTAATGAGTCTCCTGAAAACTTTAATGCAAGGATTGCATCTAATCAATCAATATTGGAAAAAGCTAAAGATCAATTTAGTAACCCAAAAAGTGAATATGGTCATTTACCAACTATTAGAACTGTTAATGATCACATCATGGAATTACTTAATGATGATGATGTTAGACCTGGTGTTGTATCCAATTATTTGGCTAATAAAACAGGAAAAGGTTCATTAAATGATAAAGAAATTAAGCTAACAAAATATCTTGAGCAAAGAATTCAAAATTTATCTGCAAAATCAGATGCTGATGCAGAATACAAAAGAAGTGCTTATGGTTCATTTAACATTGGAAAAGAACCACTTAAAGAAATTGTTAGACAAGACAATACTTGGTTAACTCAACAAGAATTACAGGCCAAAGGCATTCAAAATAATGCTGGTTATCAAGTAAATCCAAGATTGGGAGCTGTTCAAGGTTTCAATAATGAATTTGCAAAATTTGCTAGTAGCAAAGATTTTCCTGATTTAATGAGATATATATCAATAGTTGGTGAAAATCCAAACAAACTTCTTATCAAAGAATATGAAAATGACCATGCAAGAAATTTCATGGGGAATATGCCATTACAAAGAAGACAACAATTGGAGCAACAAAGACAACAATTATTGAAACTTGTTGGAGGACAATAATATGGTTATGTCCACATCACAGCCAAAAGAATATGATATTAATCAATTTCTTAGTTCTTTGCCTGAACCAAAATCAAAAGTTCAAGAACATGATATTAATGAATTTTTGCAAAATGTAACTCCTACAAACCAACCTCAAGAAGTTGATTTAACAAAACCTTATATTGGCATTAGGCCAATTAGAAGTAAGCAAGCTATTGCTCAACAGAAACCTATTGATTATTCTAAAATAGTTCCTGAAATAGGAAATTTAGCTGATATTCCTGCTAATTTGCCTGGAGCTGTAACAAATGTTGGAGTTTATACTGGTGCAAGATTGGTTGGTCAATCACCAGAACAAGCATCTAAGACTGCTGAAAGTGTTAGTGAGCCTATTACTAATTTGCCTAGTAAAATATTAGGAACTGAGGGATATAAAAGCAGATTAACAGATCCTATTAATAATTATATTGCATCTCACATCAATGAAGGTGCAGAAGTTATTGCGAAAAATTTACATATTCCTGTTCAAGATGTACAACAAGGAATTAGTGCATTAGGATTGGTTGCTCCATTTGGTGCTAAATATGTTGCTCCATTAAGTTCAACAATTAGAGGTGTAGCATCAGATGTTAGAGGTCTTAGATCTGATTTAACAAGTCAATTTGAGGCTAGAAAAGTTCCTACAGTTTCCCCAGTTGTTGGAGAAACTTCTAAATTGCAAAGTGGTGGAGCAGCGGCTACTGCACCAGAAACTTTAGTTCAAGCAGAATTAGAAAAAGCACATCCAACTTTAAAAGCTCAATTGGCTAATAAACCTACAAATAGTTATACACCACAAGATTTAAAAGCCTTAGAAATACATAATAAATTTTCTCAAGTTGATCCAGACTTTATTCCTACTGAAGGAGAGGCTAGACAAGATATTGCAAAAATGTCTGATGAATATAATCATAAAGCATTGCCTGGCAATGAACTTTTAAGAGAAAAATTTGAGCAAAGAAATCCATTGTTAATTAAAGGTTTTAATAATGTTAAAGAACAATTTGCTCCAGATCATTCTGGAAAAAGTTTAGAAGATAAAGCAAATAATATTATTGAAGATATTAAAGTTAATAAAGTAGATAAAGATACTCAAGCAATTAGAGATGCTTATAAAAATCTTGAAGATTTGGGTGGTGGTAAATTTCCAATTGATTCAGAGGCATTTGCAAAAAATGCAATGAATAAATTAACAGTAGAAACTGATGATATTGATCATTTGCCAGAAGTTTGGCAAAAGAAACTTAATAGATATTTACCACAAGAAAAATTAGACCCTAAAACTGGTGAAGTAATTGGATCAATCCCTCCTGAAAGGGATATGAATTTTAACCAATTTGAAAATCTTAGAACTCAATTAGCTACAGCAAGTAGAGCAAGCACAGATGGAAATGTAAGAAATGCTCTTGGTCACATTAGAGATGCATTAGAAGAATTGCCATTAAAGGGTGAAAATGCAGAGCAAAAGGCTGTTGCAGACCAAGCTAGAGCTTTATTTAAAACACAAAAACAATTAATTACACCTCCTACAAAGAATAAACCTAATCCTAATTACAACAAAGCCTATGCAATTGCGTATGATGATCCTAGAACATTAGAAGAAATTGAAAAATTAATTTCTCATCCTGATTCTAAAAACTTTTTTAAAACATTAGTAACAAGTGATAAAGCATCACAATCTGATATTAGTAGATTAATTAATTTAATTGGAGAAGGTTCAAAATCTCATCATGAATTAATTGCTGGATTGGTAGATCATTTAAAAACAAATGCTGGAGTTGTTAATACTGAATCTGGTGAAGTTGGTGCAATTTCACAAAAGGCTTTAAATAAAGAATTAAACAATTTGGGTTCAAAACTTGATTTAGCTGTTGGTACAGAAGCGGCCAACAGATTAAGAAATATTGGTGATGTAGCTAGATTATCTGAGCATGTTAAAAATGCAGAAGGTGGAAATGCAAATGTTTCTCAAACAGCAATTACATCTGAAAGAGAAGCGGCTAAGAAAGCAATAAAAGAAGCGGCTCTTGGAGTTGCAGAGGCAGGAGGAAATTTTGCAACTAGTGGGAAATTAGGACTTGTAACATCAATTGCAAAACCAATTTTCAAAGCAAGAAGTGAAAGATTAGCATTAGAAGAAACTAAAAAAGCACAACAAGAACAGTTATCAAAAACAATTTCTAGAACTGCAGGAATTAACAATATTAAGGACATAGGAAAATGAGTGTCAATCTTGCCCCAATAGGTAATGGATTTCAATTCTTTACCACAACTGGTTTACCTTTAAATGGTGGTTTGATCTATACCTATCAGGCTGGATCAACCACACCTCAAGCAACTTATTCAGATAATGCTGGTGTTTATGCCAACACAAATCCTATTGTTTTAGGTACTGATGGCAGACCCCAAACAGAGATTTGGCTAACTTATGGCTACAACTATAAGTTTGTACTACAAGATTCAAATTACAACACTATTCAAACTTATGATAATTTGTATGGAATTATTGGAGTTGCTCCTACAACATCAACAAGTGTACCTAGTGGATTAATAGCAATCTGGTCTGGTGCTGTAGGTGCTATTCCTAGTGGATGGTATTTGTGTAATGGACAAAATGGAACACCTGATCTGCGTGATTCTTTTATATTAGGTGCTGGTAATAGTTATGCAGTAGGCGCTACTGGCGGTTCAAAAGATGCAATTGTTGTATCACACACTCACACAGCAACATCTACAGTAACAGACCCAGGCCATCTTCATAATTCTGGAACTACTTTTGTAAACGGATCTGGAACAGGATCTTTGGCTGGTTATTTGCCTGGAGCTGGTTCTGCTGTATATCAAACAGCAATAGCTACTGCTTCTACTGGAATTACAGTTGCTACAACTAATGCAACTGCTGGTGTAAGTGGTACAAACGCAAATCTTCCCCCATACTACGCATTAGCATTCATTCAGAAAGCATAAAATGGCTGACATTGATCTTGTTAAATATGGTGTGCTTTGGCAAAAAGTAGAGGATTATGAGAAAAAGTTTGATTCTATGGAAAAGAAAATAGACAAACTTGAAAACTCTATTGAAAAGCTAGTTTCAATGGCTGATAAATCCAAGGGAGGTTTTTGGGTTGGCATGATGATAGTATCAAGCATTTCTAGCTTGGTTGGATTTTTTTCACACTACTTTACTTTTAAATAATGCCATTCATGTTAGCCATCTCTGCAGTCTCTGCTATTAAGCAAGGGGTTGCAATGTATAAAGATGCTAAAAATGTAGGCAAAGAAGTAATGGGCATTTATACAGAACTAAGTGATTCACTTGGTTCTTTTTTTGACCATCAAGAAAAAGCTATTGAAGAAGTTAAACATAAAGAGAAAAATCCTCCTAAAGGCAAAAGCATAAAAGCCCAAGCACTTGAAAATGTTATTAAAAGAAAACAACTTCAACAAGCAGAAGAAGATTTAAAAAGAACTTTAATTTATGATTCTCCTCCAGAACTAGGTGCTTTGTGGACTGATTTTCAAGCAGAAAGAGCAAAACTTGAAAAAGACAAAGCCAAATTTGATTCAGATCAAAAAAAAAGGATCAAATTGAAAGAAAGGAAAGAGAAGAAAAAAGAGAAAGATGGAATATTAGAATTGCAATTTGTATTGCAATCTTGGTGGTCATCTTCACAATTGCAAGTTTAATGTATTACATTAATTTGGATTATCAGACAAGTAAAATAGAAGAACCTTGGCACATTGAGTTTAAAAAGAAATTCAAAGATAACAGCATTGATTATGAATGTTACAAAATATTTAGGGAAACTGGTTATTCTCCTAGCTATTGTAAGTAGTGGGTGTGAGGATAGGTTTCGTTATTTTTGTCAAAACCCTGAGAACTGGAACAATGAAAAGTGCAAACCCCCAATCTGTATCGCAACCCAAACGTGCCCAGAATACTTTTCTAAGCCTACTAATGTCAAAACCCAAAACAACTGAACAGCTCCATGCTGAAACCCAAAGGTTTGTTGTTAGAGGAATGACATTGGGTTTGATTGGTGTTTTGTTGCTTTTTGCATACAGTGTGGTTTATACAGAACAACCATTATTTAATGAGGCTCCTACAGACAAAGCTATTTTTGCTGTTCTGACATTACTGGCTGGTCAGGCTACACAAATATTGGCTAACTTTTTATCTAAAACACCTCCTCCAACACAATCTAAATGTGTTTCTACAATAAAGCAAGAGGAAAAGTTAATTACTGCATTAGAAAAACCTAGTCCACAAAAATCTTTTTCTTTTGGTAATCCAAATGAAAGGCCTCCATTATGAGCACTTATATAGCTTCTTTTCTTTTGTTTTTAGGATTAATTTTTGGCATTTATGAATATGGGGTTAGCAAAGGATATTCACAAAGAGATGCTGAAACAGTTCAACAAATAGCTAAGATCAATGCAGAAAACCAAAAAAAGACTGAAGATTTAATTCAACAAAGGGATGAAAAAGAATCTGAACTTCAAAAGGAAAAAGACAATGCTAAAAAAGAAATTGCCAAACTTAATTCTGATCTTGTTGCTAACAAGTTGCAGTTCTATGTCAAAGTTAAATCCTCCCCCAACAATGCCTGTCCAAATGCCTCCACTTCCACAGGAGATCAAACCAATGTTGCCCAACTTGACAGTTCAACTGCAACAGCTCTTGTCAATATCACCTCCCAAGGGGATGAAGGAATAGCAAGACTTAATGCCTGTGTGGCTTTTTATAATCAAATTAGGAGTATGGTAAATGGAACCCCAACAACTAAGTGAAGCATGTGGCATTGATTTATCGCATGCAGAGGCTTTAATTGAGCCTATGGAGAGTGTTTTTAAGATGTATGACATTAGTACACCTGAAAGACAAGCATCTTTTATAGCCCAATGTGGACATGAATCTGATGGTTTTAGGTTCATGGAAGAGAATTTAAACTACAGAGCTGAATCACTTTTAAAGACTTGGCCTAGCCATTTCAACCATAACAATGTGGCTGAATATGCTCATAATCCTGAAAAAATAGCATCTAGAGCTTATGCCAACAGGATGGGTAATGGTGATGAAGAATCCCAAGAAGGTTGGCTTTATAGGGGTAGAGGATTTTTACAACTTACAGGAAAGAATAATTATGAGGCTGTAAGCAATGACTTACAGATTGATTTTGTGAGCAATCCTGATGCAGTTGGAACTGTGGAGGGGGCAATGGCTACTGCAGGGTGGTTCTGGGAAAAGCATAATTTAAACAAATATGCTGATTCAGGGGATTTTGTAGGAATGACAAAAAAGATCAATGGTGGGACAATAGGTTTAGAAAATAGGCAAGCTAGATATGAGCAAGCATTACAAGTTTTAAGGGGATAGAAATGGCAACAAACTTCAAAATTACTGGCAAAGAATACAAATCACCCAAAAGTCACTATGTGGTTTTAAGGGAACACGAAAAGAAAACTGAGCATGAATTGCACAGACTAGAAGACAAGCTCAAAAAGCATGAGCACATGCCTATGGAAAAAGCCCATCCAGAAAAAAGCTAATTTAGTTTATTCTGATAATCCAAATAAGACTGAGGAATTGGCACTTCTGGGGGCCATAAATCAGCCTTAATGAGGCTAAAAACAGTTCTAAGGTGTGCATCCATCCAGAACTGTTCTTTCTCTTCTTTGCTCAAATAATGGCCTTGGTCTAGGGTGTGATGGCAGTCCCAACACAGGGCCGCTATCATATTATCATCAGACTTAATGCTCCTCCCTTTTCCATGTGCTGAACTATTGGAGTGAGCACCCACTACTGTTTCATCATCAGCACCACAAGCATGGCAGTGTAAATATCTAATATTGTTTAGTAGCTTTGGACTTCTAACATATTGCCTTTTAGGATGTGCTTTCAAGCTCAATTCCTTTTTCAGCACACCATGCTTGGAGCCAATCCACAAATTGACTTGCTTGGTCTTTGGTGAATTTACGACTTTGGAGGCCTAATTGCACAAGCCTATGCCCATCTAAGGATGGAGCTATTTTGGAAGCATGTAGGCCTGTTTCTGTGGCAAATTGGTCTATTAAAAACCTCTTCCAAGATTCTGTATCCCACTTGGCTCCAAAATGTTGAGTTTCTTTTGCTATTTGAGCAATGATGGCATGAAATTTAGAATTTTGGTCATGTGTTCTATTTTCCTCCTCAACTGTCATAACTAGGGTTTTCCCTAATTCCAGTGCTGTTTTCATTTTAGGCCATAGATTTTTTATTAGAGCTGTGCCTTGCTCTGTATTAATTAATTTGTATTGCATGTTAGTTAATCATAATTTTTAGCATTCTGAGTGCAGATTCAATGCTATCTACTAGGCAAAATGGCCCTCCTTTCCAATTTTCAGCAAAATGTTTTTGATTTGCATTAAATCCTTTTTTTCCATAAGAGGTATTTAAACTCTTAACTTCCATCAAAATGGTTTGATTTCTGTAGCCTACAAGAAGATCACAAGGTTCATCAAGATAATAAACAGTGGCTCCCATATTTCTTAGTGCTTCCACAATATCTTTTTCATTTTCATCTCTTCTACTTGCTCTTCTCATCTTTTAATTCCTTAATTTTTTCAGCCACATCTTTGCCTAAATTTTTAAATAAAGGCTCAGTTTGCTGTTTTTGTTTGACCAAGTCTCTGGTGTATTCAATCCAACCAGGAGCTAAAGCAAGTTGAGCATAAAACTTTACTATGCTTGCATATTCAGCATCCCAATTAAAGATTGAATATCCATTTTCTGAGTTTGTTTTGGTCATTTCTTTTTCTTTTGTACTCATCTTCTTTTTTGGGAAATTTAGCCCTTTCCAATTGTTTAATAGGAACATCCCAAGGTTTTACTGGTTGCCAAATTGTTTTAAACTCCACTTAAGATTCTCCATGCGGTTGCTGCACATAAGGGGACTTGTCCGTTTCCAATGGCTTTAAGTCTGTCCACTCTAGCGGCCACCCCATTAACCACTCTACCCACGTTGGGTTCAATTGACCACTGCTCCGATCTACTGATTGACTCAACATAATTTGCTTTCCTTTCGCAATTCGTCTTTGTATTGATGGATTGCTCATGTTTCCCCTGTCTCTGTTGTCCGATGCTTGTGGAGTCGGAAACCATAGAACTACCGTCCCCAATCCTGGTGAATCCCTCAAAAACTCCGATGGACTCCCTTTCTCGTTTGAATTGTGACAAGTTGGTGTTGGCCACATATTTATTCTTTTTTGTAACGCTTTTCTGCTGTTGCTCCCACCGTCTAATCCTGTCGTATTGGGCGTGTGGAATTTGTCCTCTCCATTTGGCACAAATCCAGATTCTGTCCCTCTTATGGTTTGCTCCAACGTCTGCTGCTCCCAACACTCCCCATTTCGCATCAAACCCCATTGAGGCCAAGTTTCCAAGAACTCGTCCAAGTCCCCTAGAAGTGAGCATTGGTGAGTTTTCCACAAAGACGTATCTGGGTCGTACTTCACAAATGATGCGTGCCATTTCTCCCCACATTCCTGATCGTTCTCCGTCAATTCCTGCTCCTTTTCCTGCTGCACTAATGTCTTGGCATGGAAATCCTCCAGATACAACGTCAACAATTCCTCGCCACGGATTTCCGTCAAAGGTTTGTACGTCATCCCAAATCGGGAAAGGCGGGAGAAGTCCGTCATTTTGTCTGGCGCACAGTACGCTTGCTGGGTAGGATTCCCATTCAACGGCACAGACTGTTCTCCATCCGAGAAGTTTTCCACCAAGTATGCCTCCACCAGCGCCTGCGAATAAAGCCAACTCATTCATATCACCCCTCTAATTTGTGCTTCTTTAATTACCAAACCTTTGTATATAGGCCAATGCTCCATTTCGTCCCATTGGTTTAAGCCTAAACGCTCTGCAAGTTTTTCAACTCCACCTCTAGTATCTAAATCGTAAATATCCTTTGAACTTTTACAAAGTAATCTAAATTTGATTGCAGACGGAGGAAAATCACCATCCATGCTTTTTAGTGCATGATCTAATATTTCTTTTGATTTTAAATATTCTCCAAGCTCATCAGTCCAAACCTGACGCATTAAATTAGGATCAATATCTTGCCAATTACGCACAAATGATTGCCCATAAATTGCCATCATTTTCCCAAAAATATAATCAAGACCATCATCTTCGCTTGTTGGATTAAATATCAATAAGTTTGACATTTTTGTCACCCCCCATTAAACCTCTGGTCAATCCAGAAATAAATTCTTGCTTTTTGGTTGTAGCAACAGATTTCGATTTATCTTTTACCCAGTCTGCCTTAAATCCTCTCCATCCTCTAGCAACTATCTCGGACAATGCCTGTTCAAGAGTCCAACCGGCTTTATCTGCCTCCTTTTGAATAGACTTGATTACGGTTTCAGAAACTGTTGCTCTGGATAACTTGCGTTGTTTAACAAAAGATTCCCAAACATCGTCAGATACACCGAATGGTGCTTGTATTTCTTTATTATGGTTATTGGTTAATGGTTTATGGTTATTGGTTGCTATTGGGGTAGCATTAGGGGGGCTATAGCCTGGCAATGGGGGGGCTATAGGGGGGCTATTCCATCTTTTATCAGCTCCACGCTTTCCTGCCTCAGAATATGATCTAAATTTGGAAATTTCCTCATCAGCTCTAGTGTGTATAAACCCTTCAGGGGTATCTAAAAAGAATTCGTTAAGAACAGATAAAACTTCTTGTTCTTGGTCTTTCATTCCTATTTGCCGAGCAATATCCCGTTGTTTAATTGGCAGTTCATGTAAATAATAATGATCTAAAAGCCTACGAAAAGCCAAATCCTCCATCAAAGTCAAATGATGTGTATGGGTTTTGTAGTCCCCAATATGAAATTGATAATAATGCATTTAATTTTCAAACCCTTACAAGACCCTGAAAGAAACCTCGGCAGGAGGGGTCTGATCTCTTTTCGATTCGGGGATCAATCCGAATCTAGCCGTGTTTCAACAAATTATAACTCTTTTTTTGTGTACTTTTTCAAAAATATTTTAGGAAATTGTATTTTAACTACTGGGGGTATTCCCCTAGTATTCCAATTATTTACTCTTTGTTTGCTTAAACCAAGTCTTTTGGCAAGAGCACTAGACCCTCCCAATTTTGTTATAAGTTCTTTATCTGATTGAATTGTTGTGTTCATAGTTGTATTTTAATCATAAATTGCAAATAGTCAACAAAATGTGTATTATTTTTACACAAGATGTTTACTTTTGCCAAATTTGATGTACCATTACAAACATCAGGAAAGCAAACTGATATTTTAATTAAATTTAAATTAAGGAAATAATTATGTGTAATAAAAGATATTTTGAAGATGAGGATTTAGAAATCCAAGAATTAAAAGCTCAAATCTTTTACCAAAAAAGATATGAATCACATTATTTTGCTCACCCACATTGCCAAGACCCAGACCATCCAGGTTGCCCAAACTGTGAGCCAGAGGAGTATGAAGATGACAATTAAATTTAGAAAAGAAAATATTAATCCCACAACCAAAAATTTCCCAAGGACTTTATCAGAGGCCTTTCCTGAAAACCCAGAACCTAGCTTTGAAAAAGACACATTTGATAAAGATGACAAGATTGTAATTATTGGATGTGTTTGTGTAGGTTTTTGTTTATTTTTATTAATTATATGGAACACAATATGAAAACAATTCATTCAGCATTTGTAAAGGCTCAAAAGGAATTTGGCCCTGCACTAAAAACTTCTACCAATCCACACTTTAAATCACGTTATGCAGATCTGTCAGCCTGTGTGGAAGCTGTAATTGATGCCTTAAACAATAATGGAATTGCTTTAATGCAAAAGCTACATCCAAGTGAAAATGGCGTGGCTATTGAAACTATATTTGTGCATGAAAGTGGTGAATCTATGGCTAATGGAATTTTGAGTGTTCCAGCAAGCAAACAAGACTCGCAAGGCTATGGCAGTGCTTTGACCTATGCAAGGCGGTACAGCCTGATGAGTGCTTGTGGCATAGCTCCAGAGGATGACGATGGCAATTTAGCTTCCAGAAAGCCAGAACCCAAATCCAATGTAAATGAGTCAGAAATGGCTGATTGGCTTGAGGCAATAGCTCAGAGTCAAGATTTGGGTGAGTTGCAGAGAAACTTTGTTCAAGCTATTTCAGCCACTGATGGTGACAAGCAATGGCAATTAAAAGTAATTGCTGTTAAAGACAAAATGAAAAAAAAA
>Ga0164296_1000825_pt1 | contig 35175 bp, 26 predicted proteins | sample GEODES057metaG_FD_113533 | JGI IMG/M metagenome (GOLD analysis project Ga0164296, IMG submission 113533) | Dystrophic lake water microbial communities from Trout Bog Lake, Wisconsin, USA - GEODES057 metaG | ecosystem: Environmental > Aquatic > Freshwater > Lake | place: USA: Trout Bog Lake...
CAAACTTAGCGGCACCGGATACAAGTTTGAGGCTACTGGCAAGAGTTTCTCTTACGTTAGCGGCCAAAGCAGCAATTGGCTGGTGGAATGCAAGCCGGGCTCACTCGTTCTTTCCTCAAAGTTTCATCCCGGCGAAACACCACAACCGTTTCAGCTGCTGTTCCACCAGAAACAATGCCATGCCACCCTGCTGGGGCTGATGCCAAAGGATCTGCGAGCGGTCACTTCTCCCTGCGTTCTTCACTTACCAGGAGAGGGCTCGTTCTTGGTGCAATCAGCAACTCCAGGAGTTGTTGGGTATGACGCTCGCCGATATGTCGATGCGCCCTTTGTCAAAGTGGAATTCCCTCCCGCTGATGCCAGCCATCCTGTGGTTTCCTATCGACTGGATCCAAAGGCGTTTTACCGTCCGCTACCCGGAATGGCAAATGATGAGAAGTTTGACGGCTATCGGCGCGACTCGCTCACGATCTTTCAGCTCAACCCACGTGAGGGGGTTTTGGCGAATAATTCGTCGAGTGACCCGGTTTCGTTCACTCTCTTTGAATACACCGAGGCGGCGAAATTTGCGCCTCGCCTCGCTCCCGGGCTCAGTCTTTGGGACGTGGTTCGCCAGACATTGGAGCGCTACTCAGGTGGAGTGAAAGGTTACGGTCAAGCTGGTTATGGGAATGATGGGAGGGGAGCAGACTTGGTCCCATGGTCCGCTCCCTACGACTCTGCCGACACCAATCCATCCCTCCTTATGGCAGGCTGCGATTATGTACAGGCAACCAAAGACTTGACTTGGGCCAAGAAGTATTACAAGAGTCTGAAGTCATGGTTCAACGTGATCGCTGAATCGGACCATGCCGGAACCGGATTGACCGAATTTGCCCGGACCGGTAACTACAACGATCGCCCCAAGCCCGATCGACGCCCAGCAAATTGGTGGGATTGCATCAACTTTGGCTATCACGACGCGTATTCCAACGCCCTGGCTTATCAAGCAGCTCGGAAATTTGCCGTTGTAGCAAGCAAGGTCGGCGAGAAGGATGATGCGACCAAGGCAACCACCTTTGCCGATCGCCTGAGAAAGGTGTATGTTTCCGAGTTCTACAATGCGGAGACGGGGATGCTCGCGGGTTTGCGAAGTAAAGATGGAGCGCTTCATGACTACGCGTTTCCCTTTGTCAATGGAGCCGCAGTTGTCTACGGCTTGGTCGACCAAAAGCTGGGTAACCAAATCATGGACAAGGTGATGGCCAAGATGAAGTCCGTTGGGTTCAATCGTTTTGATTTGGGCCTCCCCGGGAATCTGATTCCTGTTCGCAAGGGTGACTATACACAACACAATTGGGCCGGATCGAAGGGCGTAGGCGAACCTGAGTTGGAAGATGGGACCGATGCGTTCCAGTTCTATGAAAATGGAGGTGCAACCAGTTCCTTTGCCTACTTTACGGTGAAAGCGTTGTACCAGCTTGGGCGAATCGAAGATGCTCGGAAGATCTTCTTACCGATGTTAGAGTCATTTCGAACTGGTGAATTCATGGGATTCGGTCCGAACGGTCAGTCTAAGGATTGGCGCGACTGGAACGGAGGTTGCCACGGCTATGAAGGCCTGTTGGTAGACGGATTCTTGCCGTTGACCTGCGTTCCAGATGAGCTGAAATCCAGACGATAGACCGGGTTTTTGAACTTCAGGCCACGTACTACCCGTTTATAGGAAACCATGGGAAAGGACGAACGCTTGGAACGCTGTTTACTCGGGATCGCTTTGGGTGACAGCCTTGGCCTGCCGATGGAGGGTTTGAAGAAGCGCCGAGTCGAGCGGATGTTTTCAGGTCCGATTCGTCAGAGAATGTGTTTTGGACGCGGTTTGCTCAGTGATGACACCCTCATGGCCGTGGCGACCATCCAAGCGTTTCACGTTGCGAATGGAGATGTTGATCGGTTTGCTAATGAGCTTGCCAACCGGCTCAGAACCTGGTTTTGGTGCATTCCGCCGGGTATCGGTTTAGCGACAATCAAGTCCTGCTTGAAGCTAACCTTTGGCTTTGGCCCGATGCGTTCGGGCGTGGCATCGGCGGGAAATGGCCCTGCGATCCGAGCGGTGGTCTTGGGTTACCTGATCTCTGATAGTGTTACGAGAAACGAATGGATTCGGACCAGTACGATCATCACTCACACTTCCAAAACCGCCATTGAGGGCTCTCAAATTCTGGGCTTGGCGACCACTCTGATGAAGGACAATCGATGGGAGGAGTTCGATAGCGAAGTTGCCCGATGCTTCCCAACGTGGGATTGGAGATCGGCTTGGCCTACGTCGGGTCCGACCGGTTACATTCTTCACACGGTTAACGCAACGATCGATTGCATCAAGTTATCAAGCCAAAACCTATCGCAATCTATTGAATTAGCAATTCGGATGGGCGGTGATACGGATTCGGTGGCGGCTTTGGCAGGCGGGATTTGCGGGGTGGGTACAGTGGACAGCACCATCCCAGAAGGTTGGATCAACTGGATCGGATGGCCCCAGCCGATCCAGATATCAGGTGTGGTCGACGGTTCGATACAGCGGCTAAACGTGCCCGCAATTTTAGCTCAGCACGCGATTTCGCTTCTGCTGATCATCCCGCACATCGTCAAGCGCGCCCTTCCGCCTTACTAATTCTTAAAGATGCAAACTCTTGTGTAAAGCGGCAAAGCCAGCTTCCAGTAAGCCATAGGTCGTCGTTCGAACAGTGTCGTGCATGGACGCGGGAACCACAAGCATTGCACCCACGATCAAGCTTACGCCGATGGTGACGTGCCGCTTCGAAAGCGATGAATCGAGCCGGTACTCATTTTTAAACAATCCGATCAGAGCACATGAGGCTACTGGAAGCGAGATCCAGCGTGCCCAATCATTGGCGAACAAAAACAGTGGCAGATTAATGAGAACCAGGTAACCCAGCAGTTTGGTCGATCCTTTAGGTAATGGGGAAAGGTGCCGGGCAAGCCACAGGATTGGGGCGAACGAGATGCCCCACGAAATCACCATCAATCCCAAACTCTGAACGGACATCAGTCCGAGGTTATATTTGAGCAAGAGCAAGGTGGGATAGCCAAAGTAAGTGATCACGCTCACAAACGGAATCGGCATTCCATGAGCCTGCCAGATCGTCCGAATCGCATCTGCCTGAGATCGAGTTCCAGGATACAGAAATCCCAGTGAACAACTGACGGCTACAGGTAGGTAAATCCAAAGCCATCGCTTCCATGCCTTCCATCCAAACTTCTCAGCGGTCAGGACTATGTGAACAGGCAAAGCCAGGAATAGGAATCCCTCATGGCAGAATGCCAAAAGCGATCCGAAGTAAATGATCGTTGGCACCCAAAACAGGAGGTACCGAGATCCCTCAAACCTCTTGGTCATATATAGATGAAGCGGGATGAGGAGAAGGAAGAGCGATTCGATCGAACCAAATGTGGACCATCCTGGGGCCATGATCATGGGGTTGGTAAGGATCAAAAGGCATCCGATCCAGCCAAGCTGCTCTCTGCGTGCGAATATCAGATTCGCCATTGTCGCCAAGAACGCACCACCAACGACGATTCGGAAGGCAGAAATCCAAAAGTCAGGCGAGAGTCGGCTGAAATCGGACAATGCCAAGAAGCAGGTCCCCAATAGCCCACGCCGGACAAACCCATCCGTATAGCTGACCATGTAGTTCGTCACAAAGTAGTGCGGGGTCTTCGCAACATGGAGTTGAGCAAGGCCAATCAAGAAAGTGAGGAACGGCACACCAAAGCAGATGGCAACGAACAGCCAATTTGGTTGTTCACTTACCCTTCCTTCTCGATTTGATGAGTTCCAAATCACGCCGTTTAAGGGTAGCACCAGTCGTTGTAAGTGCATAGCTGTATTTCTGGCCCTGCTGGCCCGTTCCCATGCCATATTTTCCATTCGATGAATCGCGAAGCCAGACGTAGCATTGGCGAAATCTGGTGAGGGAAGGTCCTGTCCGCCGAAGCTTTAACGAAGGTTGGATGGGATGAGTGATCCGGGAAATAATGTGGCCCGCACATCCTGTGCGTTGTTGCGAAACGTCCTGTTTCGCACGGTTTGTTTGTTTGGCAAGAATAGCGGTGTCCAGCCGCTATTCTTGCTGTTTTTGTCCTGTGTCCATTCCTGGACTAGATTGCGACCTTTTCTACCCCTTTCACTCATCTGCCATTTTCTTTTTCTGGTGTCCTTCGCGGACGGCGCATTGCCTTCTGCTGACTCAAGTCCTAATGCAATCTCGCTTGACCTGTCCTGAGGGCAATACTCACTTCGTTCGAACACGTGTGCCCTCAGGTCAGACAGGTCAGAGCTCGATACCGGACTTAGGCCAGCATAAGGCAATGGGATTCATCTATTCCGGTCTCTTTCCTTGCGATCTTTCGAGTCTCCGAGAAAATCGTGGGGAAGGGCACAGCCGCAGGTGCCATAGGCGCCAGCGTGCCGGGGAAGGGGTTCTGCGAAATAATTGCGAAACGTCCTGTTTCGCAAGGTTTGTTTGTTGGCAAGAATGGCGGCATCATCCCGCCATTCTTGCTTTCTCTTTGGGCGACCATCCATGGGCGCCACATTCCGGCTTTGCGGCATTCCTGCCCTTCTCACCTTTCCGACCCTTCTGCCCCTTTCTTTTTGCCCTCCGCGGACCGCGCATTGCCTTCTGGGAATGCAGACATGACTCCAGACCTTAGAAGGCCCAGACGAACTTAAGGCTAACGCGTTTGGCGAATGTAATCGCATTCGGGTCGCCAACGATGAGATACATCTCGGCGCCGGTCCAGCCTGCACTTTGGTAGGACATGAAGAAGTTCTTTTCTCCGTTCGTCTCGACGTAGCGAGCGGTCATCGATCGACGATTGTCGATTTGCCAGCCAATAGTGGCAATCGTTTGTTGCGCATCCGAGTCGAATGCCAAGACGGAGTGTGAGATCCCAAGATCGATTCGATGGAAAGCACGCCAGTTGCCTTTAAGGTTGACGTACCGACTGGGTGTGCTGTTTTGTGTTCCGAACAGATATTCCACGCTCGCTTGCCGAAACCGATTACTGGCATTCCAAGCGTACGAGACATCGTAATTGTTGTCGGTACCAGTTTGATAATCGATGACATTGCGGTTGAATGAGATGGATTGATCGTTTCGGGTCACAAATGTGATGCCGCCTGAAGCACCCCTCTCCTGAGCTGTTCCATCTGCACGGTAGAAATCTGGCGCATAAATGAAAGCATTCCAATCGTGGAAGTATCCCCCCGTAAAGGTGTCGTTGTAGTTGGAATACAGGTAAGCCCCGCGTCGATCTTGCCAAGGGACATATGCCAGAACGGGGTTAAAACTGGGATCCACCCAAATCTGCTGAACTGCTGTATAGAGCTTGGCCCCTGCGTAACCTACCGATAAATTTCCTGCCGTTTCGCGACTTTGGCCGTTATCCTCAAGCGCCATTGCAGTGTGAGCAAACCAGTTTCCCCACTTCTTATTCAACGTCTGTCCAACCAGTTCGTCCCTCACTGGTCCCAAGCTATAGGTGGAAGCATAAAACTGCTGATTGTATGTCGCACCGATGTTCTGTGAGAAGTTGGTAAACGATGCGACAGACCCATCACTCTGATTCACCGCAAGGGAGCCAACTTGAGTGTTTGCATCGAGCTGTCCAAAGAACTTGCCTCCGACATTAATCGGACCGATCCGCTGACTGTAAAACGGAATTCCGTATTCGAACATTCCAATCGGATTGAAGTAGCTTCCTCCTTCTGTAAAGAAGGGTCGGGCATCGTTCAGGAGACGTTCGGTATGAACAAAATCGACTCCAGCAATCTGTTGTTCAATATTCACAAAGTCTGGGTTGATGCTGAATAGAGCCGTTTGTTGACTTGTCACGGCATACCGACCATCTAGACCCAATCGATTCGATAGCCTGCCTTCAGCGAGAGAAGGCGCATCGTAAGCGAGAAATTGCCACTTGGATCGCGCGTCCTTGGTGGGTGGTACGACGCCCTTCCACACTCCGAACAGTTCGGGCTTATAGCTGGGAGTCATGTTGGACCATTGCGAGTCGGTCTTTGTTCGAGCTTGATAGCGCTCGAAATTAAGATCCATGTCTACCGGCTTGTCCGACTTGGGATAGTTCAGAATCTGCCAAGGGATTCGCATCTCAACGACGTACCCGGTGGGAGTGCGTCGGGTTCGGCTATCCCATATTCCGCGCCATTCAGCCTTACTGGCATGTCCTCCAGCAATGTTCTCAGTTCGAGTGTTCAGAACATTGACAGTGAATTTGGAAACCGAGCTCCCGCTTCTTGAATGGTATGGATCGATCTGGAGCGTGACCGTATCTTCACCATTGAATTGCGCCTCAGGAGTGATTTCTCGCCCCACGATCCTATCGGGACTGGCATCGGTACAGATGAAGAGTGCATAAATCGCTTGATCATCGTAGAGGAGCCGACATTCTGTTGCATCACTTGGCGCCTTGTCACTGAATGTGTCTTTGAAGCCCACGATAGGAGGACAGTTCGCCCACGCAGGATCCTTTGGATTGGCCGACAATTTGGGTGGCGCCGAACAGTGCACCGCTTGAAGGGTGGGGACATCGGCATGGGTCAAAGAAATCATTCCGACCAGAAATGAAATGCTGATCCAGGCTTTGGGAAGGCTAAGAATTTGAGGCATTGGAAAATTTGGACAAGGGCAAGAAAAACAACCTGAAAGCGTTATCAGGCAAATCCTGCATAAGTTACTCCAATCTTGACGCATCCAGTTCCGCTGTCAATCAGAGTTAACTGCCACCTTGTCGACACTCCTTAACGTAGAGATAATCACTCAGATCGGTAGCGCGGCAGATACAATAGAGATTCGCGCCGACTCTTCAACCGGTACAAGCCATCGTGACAGAACCCAATCAGACAGACAAATTACGAAACGAGCCGATCGGCTGGGTATTCGTCGCTATCGCGGCGATGCTATGGGGTTCGGATCTTTTGCTCCGTCCCAGCGTTTTGAAGACGGGAATGGGCCCGGTCGCGATCGTCATGTTTGAGCACATTGCACTTGCGGCGATCTTTGCTCCGAGTCTGATAAAGAGCTTTCCGACCTGGAAAAAGATGAGTTGGAAAGAGGTGATTGGCCTCCTCTTTATTGCATGGGGTGGCTCCGCCCTGGCGACCGTCCTTCTGACCCAGGCCTACTCGATTGGTGAGCCGATCACGGCGACCCTGCTCCAGAAATTGCAACCTGCCTTTGCGGTCTCCCTCGCGGCACCAATACTACGAGAACGTCCGAAATGGATGTTCTTCGTCTGTTTTGGCTTGGCACTCGTCGGAGCCTATCTGATGTCGTTTGGACTGACTTGGGTGGCGGATCCGGCCAGTTCCAAGGTTCTCACCGCCGCGTTACTTGCTATCGGTGCGGCCGCCATTTGGGGTGGTTGCACAGTCATTGGAAGATGGTCCTTACACCGACTGGAGCCATTTACCGTTGCTGGCCTCCGATTCACCCTTGCACTGCCCATGCTTTTGGTATGGAATCTGCTTCAGGGTGGAGTCTCTGCATCTCAGTTCGCGGTCGTGCCTGCTGCTTTGTTGCCCCTAGCGGCTATCGTGATTCTCCCTGACGCGCTGGGCATGGCTCTTTACTACTTCGGGCTGAATAGAACCACCGCCTCACAGGCAACTTTGGCAGAGCTCGCTTATCCGGCAACTGCAGTCTTACTTGCCTACCCGACGACTCATGATTTCACGATTTGGAAATGGATCGGAGTGGCTTTACTGATCATAAGTCTCCACTTCATTCGTATGGGCAAAATGGTACGCGCCCCGGCTGTCAACGTCAACCAGGGCGCATAGATCGGACTGGCACTACTGCCAGACTTTGACGTACTTTACAATGAACTTGGAAGGGAAGATTTTGTCGTCAATCGGTCCAGCCATCGTGCCGCCGATTGCCAGGTTCACGATGATGTAGAACGGATCACGGAAGGGCCAAGCATTGAACGTGTCTTCAGCCTTCTTGACGCGGTATGCCTCTTTGCCGTCCAGATAGAAAACAATCTCATTCTCTCGCCAATCAAGGCCGTATTTGTGGAATTTAACTGGATCAGTTACATTCACGATCTTCGTGCGCTGCTTCGGCTTCATCCAGTTGTAGTCTTCACAATGGAGTGAGAAATGATAAGCCTTGGGATCAAATCCAACGTTCTCCATGATGTCGATTTCGCCACACTTGGGCCAGTCAACATGTTTGGCCTTATCAGAAGTGCGCAACCGGTCGTTCAGCATCCAGAACGCTGGCCATGTGCCCTTTCCGATCGGAACCTGAGCTTCGGCTTCGTAGTAGCCGTACTTCCAAGCTTTCTTGGAAACCAGACGAGTCGAGAGGATCTTGCCACCCTTGTTCGTGGCTTTGATCACGAGTCCTTCTTTGCTAAGGTAGGCGTTTTCACCTGGCCCTGAGACGTATTTTTCATGCTCACCGTTGTAAACGGGGCCATCGTCGAAGGTCCAATCGCTTGTCGAGATCTTCTTTTGTTTGGTGAAGTCACTGTTGAAAACGAGGTGCCGCCCCGCCGTCGGAGACGTCTGGGTCAGCAGGATATGGGTAATGAGCATCGGCAGGATCATCGTTGAATTCACTCCTTTCGCGTTCTGGTAGTGTTACTTGACTAAGCGTTTATTCTATTTCAGACGATGCTTGGATGGGACTTATCGCGTTGCGATGGAGCTTGATCCAAGCTATCGCCTGGATCGGGGACATGCGTCTGGTGACGCGGGGCTTGTGCTCTTGGTTCATAACCCGTTTGTCCCACAGTGAATTCGGGACAGGTCAGGCCAAATTCACTCCAGAGCTTATGACACGAGAATGGGAATGAGATTCTCTCTAAAACAAATCAAATCCTCGCCGAAGGCGAGGATTTGATTCCGGCATCTTTCCCTGTCAACGTCGAAGACTTGATGGGGAAAGACGGGAGATAGAGGTTCCGGAAATCTACTTCTAGACTCAGTTTGTAGTTGGCCTGCGATATTTTGGTTCCGACCGAAAATTGTGGCGTTAGTGAGCCGTAGCCTTTGGCGAGGGCTATGCCAGGGCATGGTGTCGGGGTTCCATGCCAAGCGCCATTCCGCGATGTATCTGGTAGTCGAGGGACCCAAGCAATCGTTGATCGCTAGAATGTTCATATCAGCGTTGATGACCGAATTTCCGGTCTCAAATTTGGATGAAATTGCTGACTTCCATTGCTCTAGGCAAATCTAGTTTCTATGATGGCCTACCCGGCCCGGGCATTCCCTTCTCCTGCCTCGAAACGGACCTTTCGACATGGTTCGCTGGAGCACATCCTGTATCCATCGTTCGGCAACAACTTCCTGCGTTCTGTCTTTCCGGCTTTCCCGCCTTCCGACCCTTCAGCCCTTCTGACCTGTCTGCCCATTTCCCATCGCGCATCCTGTGTTTAGTTGCGAAACGTCCTGTTTCGCAGTGTTGGTTGGTTGGCAAAACGATCGGCATCCTGCCTCTCGTTTTGCATTTCTTCCCTGCGCCCATCCTTGGGTGCCACCTTCCTGCCTTCCTGTTTTCCTGTTTTCCTGCTTTCCGGCTTTCTGACCCTTCCCACCCTTCAGCCCTTCCGCCCATTTCTGCCAACGCCTATATCCAGCCGCTGAAACACGTATAGTCCAGACATGAATATCGCTGGAAGTGTAGTTATTGTCACCGGTGCGTCTATGGGAATCGGATTGAGCACCGCTCGTGCCCTGGCGGCAAAGGGTGCAAAGGTCGCTTTAGCAGCTCGCTCGACCGAATTACTCAAGAAGTTAGAATCCGAAATTCCGAACAGCTTTGCTGTCACCGTCGACATGAACGATTGGGATTCAGTTCGAGCAATGGTTCAAACCGTCCATGCTCATTACGGCCGAATTGATGGCCTGGTTAACAACGCAGGACGAGCCTACGAGGCGACGATTGAGCAGATTGATCCAGACGTTTTTGAACAAATCTTTCGGCTCAATGTCCTCTCGGTTGTGGTTGCCACCCAGGCAGTCATCCCGATCATGCGAGCACAAGGGGGTGGCGCCATTGTCAACATCAACTCGGGCACTTCCTTCATGCGAATACCGGGCTACTCGGTCTACTCATCATCCAAGCGTGCCCTCATCGGGGTTAGCTTCACCGCCCGAGAAGAGCTTGCCAAAGATGGAATCGTGGTCGGGCAGGTCTATCCGGGCATGACTGCTACCAACTTTGGGGTTAACAAGGTCGTGGCAGACGAGGAGAAAGGTGCGAGTGGCAATGGTCCCGTACGTGACTACACGAAGGGAGACTCTCCCGAAGCCGTCGCCGATCTGATCGTGAAGGCGCTCGAAGAAGGCGAGGCTGAGTACTTTATGCACGAACGCATGCGCACGATGGAGAATCGCTAGAGATAATTTAAGTTAAGCTGATGGGTGAGGTTTGCATGCCTATTTCACACCGGCGGATCCCATCAGCAATTTCAGTTCTGGTTCTTGTGACTGGTGCAACCGCCCAGTCACAGTCTCTACCCAAGTTCGATGACCATGCACATCAGATGCAGGTGCTTGGAATAAAGGCTCTTCGACGAGGTCCCGATCCCAACAAGCAATCGACCTTTGATGAGGCGAATGCCAATCTGTACGCCAACACCCTTCCTGATCTGCTCACGTTCAAAAACGGCCACAAGGTTCAATCTGCTCGAGATTGGCCGAAACGCAGACGAGAGATTGTCGAAGACTTTGAACGCGAGGTGTATGGTCGGATTCCACGCCATGTGCCCAAAGTGACTTGGGAAGTCACAGGAGTTATTCCGGGGGAGTCGGGGGGTATCCCAACGATTACCAAAACGTTGATTGGGCGCGTGGACAACCGATCTTATCCGGCAGTACAGGTGGATATCCAAGCAAGCTTTACGGTTCCTGCAGGAGCAACAAGACCGGTCCCCACCATGATTGAGTTTGGAGGGTTCGGATTCGGCCGACTTGGAAACTCGATTCCATGGACCCAACAAGCAATCGCCAATGGATGGGGATACGGCTCGATCAACCCAAACAGCATTCAGCCTGATAGTGCCCGTCTGGATTTAGGGATCATTGGTCTCTGTAATCATGGCAAGCCACGAAAACCAGATGATTGGGGAGCCCTAAGAGCTTGGGCTTGGGGCCTGAGTCGGTTGATCGACTACTTTGAGACCAATAGTGATGCCCATGTTGACCCCAAGCGTGTAGGAATCGAAGGGGTTTCTCGGTACGGGAAAGCGGCGATCGTCGCAGAAGCGTTCGATCAAAGGGTTGCGGTCGGGCTGATCGGTTCCTCGGGTGAAGGAGGGACCAAACTCCATCGCCACCTTTTTGGAGAAGCGATTGAAAACTTGGCAGGAGGCGAGTTCTATTGGATGGCTGGGAACATCATCAAGTATGGGTCAGCCAATCCAGCAATGAACGCCGCCGACCTACCCGTTGACTCCCACGAGTTGATCGCACTATGCGCTCCTCGGCCGTGCTTTATCAGTCACGGTGGTGTTGAAAAGGGGGATGCGAAATGGATCGACATTCACGGCAGCTTCATGTCGGCAGTGTTAGCGGGGCCGGTTTATCGAATGTTTGGCAAGCAAGATTTGGGAACGCGGGGAAACTATCTCACGGACCTAATGCCTCAGGTGAACCAACTGATTGGTGGAGAACTCTCTTGGCGGCAACATGATGGTGGACACGAAGTCACCCCAAACTGGCCCGCATTCTTTGAATGGGTTCATCGGTATATCGTTTCTCCTCCCTTGCCTTCTGGTCGAATTAAGGTCATCTTGAATGGAGATCAACCGGTTCCACGGGCTGATTTGAACTCACAAACTGCCCACAAAGAGTTGCTCGATAAGTCCAAACAAGGTGGCATCGATGTTTACTTTGAAGGGGACTCCATCACGCGACGTTGGGGATGCGGGGACAAGCAATGGCAAGCCCTGTTGGCAAATTGGACCCACAATTTCTACGGTTGGAATGCGGCGGACTTCGGGTGGGGTGGCGACACCACGCAGAATATCTTGTGGCGGTTACGAAATGGTGAATTAGATGGTGTGAACCCAAAGGTCATCGTGTTACTAGCGGGGACAGACAACCTCGGAAACGGCGAGAAATCTAAGAGTGTCGTGGAGGGAATCCGCGCAATTCTGGCTGAATTTCACTTGAGAGCGCCCAAAGCTACCGTGATCCTCACTGGTGTTTTCCCTAGGAATGATCGCCCCAGCATGTGGAGTGAGATCTGTTCTATTAATCAAGAATTAGCCAGAGTGGCGGATGGCAAGCGGGTCCGCTTCTTGGATGTGAATGAGGGCTTGGCCACTTCGGAAGGACTACTGTTTCCTGGCATGATGCTCGATGGGTTGCACCCAACCGTCAAAGGCTATCAGGTTTGGGCGGATGGCTTGAAACCCATTCTAAGAGAACTACTCGGTCCACCTGCAAAGGTCGATCACTCGCCAGCTCCGAGCTCAGATCCGAGTAGTCGTGGGAAATAAAGCCTCATTGAACTTATGGGTCAATCTCGATGGGCACAGACTTTGAACTGGTACCTAACTGAATCGTAACAGAACCGTGTACCACTGAACTCACCCAAGAGGCTCGTATAGCGAAGTTCGCTGTCCATTCGCCTTGAGGAATCGTTACTGTATTCGGCACCATGATGTTGGGGTCGTTAGATGACACCGTAATGTTCACACCTCCAGGCGGAGCAGCTACAGAAAGATTTACAGTGGCAATGACCTGGCCGTATCCTTGGATTACTCCAGATATCAAAGACAAGCTACTGATCAAAGGTGGATTGGTTGTTACCGTTATAGAAGCAGAAGTCTTGGAGATTCCTGCCCGAGCCGTAATGGCACCATAGATAGGTTTGACCGTTGCCCATGTTGTAATTGGGAAGGAGGCTTTGGCTGCTCCAGGTGCAAAAGAAACAAAACGAGGAACCACGATATCGGGATCATTCGAGGTAATTGGCACAATCACTCCATTCATAAGGGCGGGTCTACTCAACGTGATGATTCCAGTTGCAGACTGTCCTCCCTTTATTACAGAAGAGTTAATCGAAAGTGAGCCGACTTGTGTCGGTGTATTGTCCAGTGATGGAGACTGGACAACTTCAAACCCGCCGTTAACTCCACCGATAGCCAAAGCGGTTCCATCGAGAACAGACCCGATAGATGCGACACCTGGTAGAGAGAAGTAGCTTGGTGCGGTTAATCCATACAGATCGATCAGCTGTAACTCTTTGGCTGTTCCGATCAAAAGGTCCCGTGGCTTGGCAGTAAAAGCGATCGATTGAATAGGTGCTGAGCCCGGCAAAGGGGCAGGAATAGTTACCTGCCTGCCCGAGTGAGCATCCCAACATTGCAAATATGCTGTTCCGTCGGTGGTAACCACTGTGTTTCCACCACCACAGTAAATGCGAGTCCCATCTGGACTATAGGTAAGACAATTCACCGGATATACGGAAACAGAAAGGGATTGAAGCAAGGTTCCACTCTTTAAATCCACGATCTCGATGATGGGTGCATCACTATGAGCCAATTCATTAATAGCTCCATAGAACGCAATGGTTGACATGTCTGGACTGACGGTCATCCTCTGGGCAACAAAATTGCCAAGGCCCAATGTCTTCTTCTTTGCCTTGGAGGCAAGATCCCAAACCTCAACAAGAGAAGCCCGTGTATAGGTTAACGGTGGATAATACTGCCCAGACGTCACGAGGGTGGTTCCGTCTGAAGTTAGAGCGGCACAATCGATTCCATAAGGTGCCCCGGAATTGAATTTTCCAAGTTGCGCCCCAGTAGACCCATTCCAGATTTCAATCAGGTTGCTTGGATTGCGATTCTGAGGTCCGGTTCCTGCCACCATGAGGTTCGACGTACCTGGAATCCATTGGAGGAAGGAAACTGGACCCTGCAACTCTGTGGGCAGTGAAAGCAGTTCATTACCGTTATCAGCATCCCAAATGGTCACGGTAGATCCTAAATTTGCGATACGCTTCCCGTCAGGGGAAGCAGAGGTATTCGTATAGTTCTCGCCTGAAAGATTATGCGATGTGATCAGATTTAGGCCTGGAAAGCTAAATGTATCTACTAACGACTTTGAATCTGTAAACGCATTCAACGAAACTGATTTGCCATCCGGAGAGAACCATATTGATCCACACTCCACTGAGGCAATGTTGAAGACCCCCATGGTTAACGCAGATGAAGCATCAAGAATGGCTGCATATCCCGATGTGCCGGAGATGATTTTGTTTCCGCTTGTGTACACCAAGTTGTATCCGGTGACACCGATCGACTTTTGATCCGGTGAAACGCTTAGCCCGGTCAAATAATCGCAAGTCCTCACGGATGCAGTCATCATCGGATTTCCGTTCCTTGAGAGATGCCATAGCTGAATATTGGAAGATGTCTGCGTCCCGGAAAACGTCTGCGTGCTGAGATAGACGGCATCAATCAGCGTATTTCCGTCTTGACTAAATGCTAGAGCAAACGCTCCTGAAGTTGTAGTCCATTGAATGGGTTGAGTCACATTGAGAGTCGTCAGAAACTTTTGGGATTTTAGGTCCCACAACTCAATCTCAGAGATCAAACCAGAATTCCCTCCTATCGCCAACGTGCCCCCGTCGGGGGCTAGCGCCAACACAGAGGTGCTATTCCGAAACATAGCTCGAAATCCCGGCAATCGATCCAAAGTGGATGCGTTCAGAACGATAACCTCAGAAGTGGCCGTTCCCAACAACAACTGCTTGCCATCCGGCGTCACCACGACGGAACCAAGGGGCTGCAGAATATTTGTTTCGCGTATGAGCTTTCCCGCATTGACGTCCCAAAGCTCTATATGACCATATCCGGTTAACATGGGGTTCGTCCCCCATACGGCCAAGGTGGCATTATCGGGTAGAAAAGCCAACCCTTGCACCTGCTCAATAGATGTGAAAAGACTCTGGAATACCTTGCCGGTTGATGGGTCGACTACTTCAACACTCGCAGAACCACTTATGGCTTGTAGCTTCCCGTTCGGAGAATTGACCACCGACCCTACAGAACTCAAGCTTGGTTTGAACCACTTGACCGGAAGTCTTGTCTGGCCCAAAACGTTGCTCCAGATAGCTACAAGCAGCAAAATCGATAGCATTCGAAGTGATCTGCGATCGATCGTTTTGCAGTTTGGATTTCGCAATTTGTTGTTACTGAGCATTCCAAAGAGCCCCTCAAATCTAGCGATCAATCTGTTCATTTCACGAGACTAAGGATCAACCTCAATTTTTGTTGACTTGGTGACGGAGTTCAACTGGGCCGTGACTAGCACGGTCCCAGTGGAGTTCACCGGCTTCGTAGACAACGTGAAAGTTGCGAATGTTTGACCCGCGGGGATCGTCACGATTTGCGGCACCGATGCAATCGAAGATCCACTTGTTCCGAGTTTAACGACAACACCCGCAGACGACGCAGGAACCGAAAGAGATACCGTTCCCACAACTGAATTCCCGCCTTTAACTTTTTGTGAACTCAAACTCATTGAGCTGAGTTGGGGCGGATTCGCCGTAACCGTTAGAGTCGCCTTTGCACTCGTGTTTCCCGATTGGGCGGTCAGAGTTCCCACGAATGAGACAGCACTTCCCCATGTGGTGACTTGGAAAGTCAGATGAGTTGCTCCCGGAGGGACTGTCACAAGTGTAGCTGCTTGGATTGACGGGGTGTCGCTGGATAGCGTGATCGTGGCTCCACTCGCTGGTGCTGCATGAACGAGGGTGACGGTGGCAGTTGTGGATAAACCGGCTCGGACATTCGATGGAGTGATCGTAAGCGATTTTATCGGGGCAACCGAAACTAACGGACTTGCCACAACTTCCAGCGATCCACCCAAGTCCGTGACGGCGAGATCTGAACCATCGGACACAAAGCCCATGGCGGTCACACCGGCAAAAGGAAACGAATTGATTTGCTTCCATTGAGGGACATTAACCATCAAAAGATCTTCATCGGTGGAAATCAACAGACCAGATCCATCCGGACTGAAAAGAAAACCTGTGATGGCCGCAAGAAAAGGTGTCAGCGTTGGGGAAGGAATACTCGCGCCCGTAACCGTATCCCAACACTCCACTACTCCACTTCGGCTGATTGAACTAAAGACCATGCCTCCATCCATCAATTTCTTACCATCCGGCGAGTAACTAATGGTGGAAATATCCCAAATCACCGATTGCTGCTGACTGACCCAAGCCCCAGATTTTAGATTCAATACCGCTACCTTTGGGGAACCTTGAGAGCTGTAGATGGATTCGCCAATGGCAAGATTCTGACCAGCCGGCGAAAAAGCGAGGCACGCCGGGATAAGCGTTCCAACGTTCAATGTGGTTACAAATTGTAACTGGGTCAGGTCCCACACTTCGACGACAGGCGTATAACCACCTTGGAACTTTCTGCCTGAAGTAATGAGAGTTTTGCCGTCTGGACTTATTGCCATGCAATCGATCCCGTACTGAGCGGCACTTGAGAACTGCTTGATCAAAGTCAACTTCGAGGTGTCCCAAATCTCAATAGAACTTGCTCCACCTATAATCGAGTTGGCACAAACTAGATTTCGAGTTCCTGGAATCCAACCCAACGGACTCCCAGTAGATGGAACCTTGGCCAGAGTCAAACCAGTATCGGCATTGAGCAGGAGAATGGGCAAGGATCGCACAGCGATAACTTTCCCATCAGGTGAAACTAGAGCCTTTCCGTAACCATAAGGGCTGACGTTTTGAGTTCCAAGCGAAGATTGATCGGCGATCCGCCATTTCTCAATAAGTCCACCACTGCGATTGCTTCCCACATCGACGACCGAAGTCCCGTCTAAAGAGAAATAGAATCCGCCAATGTTGTCGGTACTTGATACCGGAGTTGGCACCACCTGACCCGTAGTCGTTTGCCAAATGTTGACCGTTCCGACTGATCCGATGGTCAATCTTCCTGAATAAATTGGGTAGGAACCGCATGCGCCCACCAGGGAACTATCAGGCGAAAATTCTATCGAAGTCGAGACGTTGGTGTAGAAGATAGATCGTTGGCTGTAGTCTCGCGTGTTCCACAACATTAGATAGGTCGTATATGTATTCGGACCACCAACGCTGTACATATATTCTGAGGAACTCGAGGCCAGTGTGTTTCCATCAGGTGAAAAAGCCAGAGTCGAAACACCGTCCTCGACCCCAAAGCGCTGACCTACAGACGCATTGAGACTCGTGATCAGCTTGCGACTCTTAACATCCCATATTTCAATGACACCTTGCCCTGACGCAACTCCTCCAATAGCAAGTTGCTTTCCATCAGGTGATAGTGCCATTGCCCATGCTGAAGTGCCACTCGCAGAAGGGAAACTGTCCACTTGATTGAGCGACGACGTGCTAAAGAATAAAACTGAAGAACCTGTACTCCCGACAGCGATTTTTGAACCATCCGGCGTGAATTGAAGGGTGGAAACTGTGAGCAGGTTTCGTGCTTCGTGAATTAGGACTCCGGTTTGCACGTTCCATAGCTCAATGGCTCCAAGGTTATCAACAACGCCGGCCCCTCCAACTGCCAGTTCAGTTCCGTCAGGCGAGAATGCCAAGACGCCAACTCCTGGTATCGCAGTGGGTAAATCTTGGATGACTGCCCCCGTAGTCGAACTCAGGATCTGCACACCCCCTGGGCCACCAATTGCTTGAAAGGCTCCGTTAGGCGATCGGGCTATCGTTCGCACCAGAGGCGTGGCCAACTTTGACCACTTGATGGGCAACCTTGACTGCGCGTTCAAGTTGGTCGTGATCACACAAAGGATGCATAACAGCACCAACCTCATGGATCGAACGTTATACGCACAAACGGTCATTACACCGCATAGTACAACTATGCTTCTTCGATCGCCATCTGATTTGTCTTCCTTAAGTGATTTATAAGCAACCATTTGAACATTGCCTTACCGCTTAAACGTATAAATGCAATATAAAGAACAAAGGAAGCGTTGTGCGAAACCCTATGGTTTCACGACTCAGGATCAATTCCTTGTTCTGCTCTACAGGATTTATGAAGCCATTGACCTGTGTGACACCTTGCTCATTCGATATGGGCAAGGCAACTCGTTTTGAATGTGTGCTGATCCAACCGTTTCCGCAGGCAATACAGTCACGAATGCCCTCTGGCTGCTCACTGAAGTTCTGCCCTTGGCCCACCTCAGCGTGATTGTCTAGATGTCTTAACCTGAGGAAATACCAGTGGCGTACCCTGGATATCCATCTTGATTCAGGTTCAGGTGGGTTACCAAGGCAGTTGTCTGCTCCGGTTTACGCCTAATTCTTCGGATCAATTTCAAGGTTTGCCGTAACTGATTTTGTTCCTGTCGTTGCCGACACGGTCACCTGAGTGACTGTCTGAACCGACCTAGTTATGATCGTAAATGAGTACGTCGTCTGACCTGGTAACACTACAACCGTGGCAGGCAGCGACACAAGTCCGCCCGTAGCAGACAGCGTTATGGGTGTCCCACCAACTGCCCCTGGTGCCGAAATTGTTACTGTTCCGGACAGTGAGTTGCCTCCCGTGACGGCCGTAGATTGCAAAACCAGTGAGGTCACAACTGATGGGAGTGGAAGAACCGTTAGTGAGCAACTGGCGGATGATGAACCAGACTGAGCATTTACTGCTCCGTTGACCAAAGAGGTACTCCCCCAAGTTGTCACGGTGAATGGCGCCCGAGTTTGTCCTCCGGGAACCCATGTGAAACCGGGTACCTGGATCGTTTGGTTATTACTCGTTAGTAAAACACTGACTCCTCCGATCGGGGCGGGATTTGCCAACTCCACATACCCATTGGTAACTTGTCCAGCATTCACCAGGGATGGAGCAACGACAACTCGTTTCACCTTGGCAGTTGTCGCCAGAGGATTTGAAACAATCTGAAGCGATCCTGAGGTGTCAAGAACAGCAATTGCAGCTCCGCCGAGCGTCCATCCGCAGGATCGGACAATGCTAGAGCGATATGAGCCAACAACTTGCCAATTTGCCAAGCTGACAGTGTCCATTCGGTCGAAGAAACCCATTAATAGAGTGTTCCCGTCGGAGCTGAATCCTAAAGTTGGCGGTATGTCTAGGTATGCAGTACCTGGCAAGCAGTGTTGGCCCATTCGCAAACCGCTCATTGCATCCCAGACCTGAATACCTATTGAACTTCCTGCAGAGGTCTTGAACGTCCCATAACTCACGAACTGTTTACTGTCCGCAGTAAAGGCCATGGAAGTCACCTCTGATCCATCAATTGGTATGTCCTTCACAAGCCCCATAGCTCCAATATCTGCAATAAGCAAATGGTTCACGATGCTCTGGTCACTTTCAATGGACTGAATAACCAAGTGTGTGCCGTCAGGTGAGATAACCGGTGGAAACCACATCGAGCCACCGAAATTGATCGTCCCGAGGTCTTTCAATCCGTTGAGATCCCAAACCTCCACAGATAACTGATTATTGGTTCCGGGCACAACTGAAGCAAAGATAGTTCCGTTCCGCGAGCAAACACACGGGCCGTAGGTCGCCTGTGATCGGAGAGGCAGATTGGCGATTTGCCGATTAGAGAACGGGTCGATAATCCAGAGGGCATTTGTTGAGTCTGCCTTTCGCCCCAATACAGCCAACTTTCCTGATCCATTGATCCATTCCAAGCCCTGTATCTGAACAAGAGAATTGGTAATTGAGGGACTACTTAGGACAAACCCAGTCGCTGAGTCTAGGATCTGTAGTTTCGGGTTCAAAACTGCAAGGTATTTCCCATCCGGTGAAGGTTTCATCTGGCTTGTACCAGATCCAAAGTCAACCAGAATTCCTGACTCGGAATAATCAGATGTATCCCAACTTTCGACGATGCCCCCGTTGGAGTACTTACCGCCGGTAAGAATCGAATTGCCTTTTGGAGTAAAGGACACTCCCAGCACAGAATTCGCAATGGCATTTAGATGCGCGATGCTTTGGCCAGTAGTTGAATTCCAGATGTCAAGTGTTCCGACAGAAGGCAGTGGCCAATAGCTCGGCTGCGGGTGGGTTCCACCGGTAGCAATTTTCGCCCCATCGGGAGAGATTGCAACGGATTTGACGTCGGTGGTCAAAAAGCTTTGGGTCAGCGTATTTGATCCAAGAGCCCATGTACTGACTCTCGAAATCGTTTGTGAAGCATAGTCTCCACTGGAAACTTGCTCTTCAGCCGAACATGTAATTGCTTTCCCGTCAGCGGAAACAGCAAGGGCATTCACCCCCATTTCCCAGCCTGTTCCTTGGCCAACCGTAGCGTCGAGTGTTGCTTGATGCTTCTTTGAGGCAATGTCCCACACTTCAACCTGGGCCTGACTAGATGTGTATCCACCCAGAAAGAGTTGCTTCCCATCTGGCGATATTCCCATTGAAAGAAGGCCATCCAAAGACTCGGGAGTCATCGTTATGCCTGCTTTGAGAGTCATCGGATCATAAAAACCAATTGACTTGAATCTGGATGCAACTACCAGTTGATGTCCATCGGGTAAAAACAGAAGAGACAAGATCATTTGGTCTTGCATTCGGTCCTTGATCAGGGCACCAGATTTAACATTCCAAATCTCTAGCAATCCATATCGGGCTAAATAGCCCCCACCACCTACTGCAAGTCTCGTGCTATCAGGTGTAAATGCCAAACATGTCGTGGTCGGGATTGCGGTTGGGAGATAGCCGACGATAGATCCGGTTGAACTGCTAACGATCAACACTGCCCCGCTGCCAGCATAGGCGACATACGCCCCATCAGGAGAATTCGCAACCACATTTAGGCTCTCTAAATGAGGCTTCATCCATTTAACCGGCAATCTCGTTTGAGCATGTGCCGCAATGGGCCACGAACAAGCTATTGTTACCAAGAGCAACAACAAAACCCTCATCACAGTCCGCCTGATTCTCATTGCATTTGTATCTTACGACAATAGGAGAATTTAGGATCAGTTCAGTCGATGAGAAGCGCGATATCTTATTTGATGGAGCATCTTATGTCTGCAGGGTGTCAAAATAATCGCTGATGGAGTTGCGTGTTTGCTGTCCCGCAAAAGTCAACCTTTTCTTAGCGGTAGGGCCCAAAGACGCGCGCAACTATCACCCGCTTCGCACGATTTTCCAAGCAATTGATCTGTGCGACACCCTTCTGGTCCGAATTGGGCAGGGAAAGCATTTGGTGGAATGTAGCGATCCCAGTGTGCCCGCCAACAACACCGTTACCAAGGCTCTTCGTTTGCTGGGTGAAGTGCTCCCCCTTCCTCCTCTCCATGTGATTATTGATAAGCACATTCCAGCCGAAAGCGGTTTGGGTGGTGGAAGTAGCAATGCTGCCGGAATTATCAGGGCTGCTCAGAAGTTGGTTGGAGCTACCCTGCCGTTTGGCGAGCTCAAAGGGATTGCCGAAGCAATCGGAATGGATGTTCCCTTCTTCTTGGTAGGTGGCAAAGCAAGCGCAGAAGGTTACGGAGAACGACTTTCTCCCCTTCCCGATAGTTCCCCTTCTTGGATGGTGGTAGCGCGTCCACCCGTTGGCTGTAGCACGCCGATCATGTATGGTCGTTTGGATGAACGAGAACGGGACTGGAATCCATTTCCATCTGGGGACCTGCTTTACAACGACTTTGAATCTGTAGCACCAACTGAGAGCGTTGGGCTGATTCAAAAGTTGCTGCAGTTTGGAGCAAACGATGCCGCCTTAACAGGATCAGGTTCAGCGGTATTCGGCCGATTTTCCACCCAAGAAGCTGCCCAGCATGCAGCTGAGCAGATCGAGCGGTTAAGAGAGGCTCAAAGTTGGGTTTGTAGAACCCTATCTCGAGCGGATAGCTTGGCTATCGAAACAGCTTAAGATCCCGACTTATACGTCGAGATCTTCATCGATCAGTTCATCGATTTCCATCTCATCGTCATCTGACTTGGCGCTGGGCTTTGCGTCCAACTCCAAGCTCACGAGAGCGATATTCTTCGTCTGGCGATTCGGGCAGTTATTGCACACGAACTCGACTTTGGTTCCTTGTAGCCAATTCGGCAACTTCTCAATCGGTTTCCCGCACGAACATAAAACCATTTACTGGGCTCCTTGTGTTTCCTCTTCGAATTGCTGAACGGTTTGGCGGTGGCTGATCCAGCCATTAACCAGCATTACGATGCTGGCAACAAAATAAAGCAGATAGAGCCCGCCCTCGCGTTTTTGTCCAGGGTCCCGAATCGCTTGGTCACCACCCACAACACCAACTACAGCCAAGATGAAGAGAATCCCGGCGATCCAGAAGTAGGTGTTTTTGTACCAAACAGGTTTGGTAGGTGGCTTCTTATCGGTCACGAAATCATTTTACCTGCTGTCTACCAGAATCCAATCGAACTGTGAATCGGGAACATCAAGCTGAATCTCTTGTAACAAAACTATCCCACATGAAATGGCCGTGAGAAGTTCAGCGAGCAACCTCAAATTCACATTAGATAACAAAGGGGCTGACCGTCAGAACAAACCTGACCGGACAGCCCCATTTTCAAGCAGATACCGAGCTTAGACGAGCGTGCCACGCTTCTGAATGATGTCTCGAAGAAGCCGTCTGCCACGGTGAATACGGGATCGAACAGTGCCGATAGTCGTGTTCTGACGATCTGCGATCTCGGAATAAGACATTTCCTCAAGGTCACACATGACAATCGCATCTCGATACACTTCTGGAAGTTCGTCCAGAGCAGCATAGAGATCAGTCTTAAATTCCTGATGCAGGATTTCCTCGTCTGGAGTAGGACCGCTATCGGAGATGGGAAGCTCCTGCACTTCACCATCAGAAGGCGAAATCATTGAGTTGAGTGACTCTGCCTTGCGAATTGGGTTGTCTCGTCGACGAGAATCCAAATAGGCCCTCTGCATAATTCGCAAGAGCCAATTCAGGAAGGGACGCCCAGGCATGTAGCTGTCAAATCCACGCCACGCTTTAACATAGGTGTCCTGCATGAGGTCTTCAGCATCCGAAGGATTTCTCGTGAGCTGGAGTGCCATGGTATAGGCACGTCGGCGGGTATCCACCATCATTTCATGAAACTGTTGGAGGTCTTTATCTTCGCGGTTAAGAAGTTGAATTTCACTCTCGATTGTAGCCATCGCATTTCTCCATCGGGTTGGACGCGTCTTTCGGCGCGATGTCTTTCGATCCGATCTATCAACAAGGCTTCTCGATTATATCAGTGATGACTGATATATTGCACACTTTTTTTGAAAACTCTCAGGCGGACGTTCGGCCCAATGTATCCAATAGCTGAACAAACTATGAATTTCGAAGGAGTATGCTCACGCAACAAGTCATCAGACCGCACTTACCCATGAAATTCGTCGTCATCACCCATGATCAAGAAGTTGCTGAAGCTGCCCGTGAAGGCTTTCACCCGTCCGACGAATGCCTGGTATTCGATGATTGGAAACCCGCTCTGGAGGCAGCAGAAGGATCGGACCTTCTGTTCGTCGATCTATTGTCGACGCTCAAAGAGCCTCATCGAATTGAAGGGTACGAGGTGTTTGCCAACGCAAAAATGAACCACCTCCAAGCTAAGGATGTCCCGTTGGTTTTGATCAGTCCACCCGATGAATACGAGCTTGATTTTATGGCAGGATGGCCAAACTTTGTTTTTGCCCATGTCCAGCGTCCGGTCAACTACAAGATATTTCGTCGTGCCTCGACTTGGGTTTGAAACCCTTTAAGGGAACATTTCCCATCAACCGTCCCAAGTTGACCTTCGGTTGCGGAACCATCTTCACGAGGAATGTTCGCCGAACCCCTACCCTGCGTTTTAGCGCATGTCATGATCCCGGCAAGAACTTTGATTGAACGCTATTGGTGCAGAAGAGCGTAGAATTACCTACTGTTCAGGTTTTTGATGAATGGAACACCTAACCCCGCCGGCAATTTAGGGCACCTCGTTGAGATTCAACTCTTTGGATCGTTCAATCTCCTTATTAATGGTTCAGAAGCAGAAAAGCTCCCAAAAGTTTGCCGTCAGCTTTTTGCTCTCCTTGTCCTTTCTGGAGATTCCGGTGTTCTCAGAAAGACCGCGGCTAGCTGGCTCTGGCCAGATGCACCCGATTTCACTGCCCGTTTCTATCTGAGACGAACGTTAATGCAGTGCCGGGATGCGCTTGGAGATTACGCAGATTTCATTGAGTCTTACGGAACAGACATCCTGATCCTCTCTTCCGCAGTCGAATCTGATTTCAAGCGGTTTCAAGTGCTTTCGAGTTCAAACCAGCCGGAAGAATTGATGGCCTGTTTGGATCTTAGCCGAGCAGATTTGGTTGCCGATATTGAGTCTGATTGGTTAGCGATTCAACGAACCAAGATTTCGCTCTTTAGGCGAGAAATAGGTTTTCGAGCGGTTAGGGCCCTCAACTTGGACGGCAAATCGCTGCAAGCAATTTCTCTCCTTAAGGATCTCCATTCAGAAGACCCACTCGATGACGAAATTCTTATCCTTTTATGGACGAGCCTTTTTGAATCAGGTGAGATGGTAGAACTGCGCAAGAGCTACTCGGAAGTCCAGGCCCGCTGCCGAAGAACCGGGGCGGAATTGAGTGACCGCCTTACCCATGCCGCATTGAGGTTCTTTGAATCCGATGGTGATTTGGGCACGCACTCTCTAAAGACTGCCAAATCGTCAGACCATCTCCACGATGAAACTCGTTTGCGTATACGAGAAGGCGAAGCTAAAGCTGTACTCAAGGCCTTGAAGCGGAATCGATTGGTATCGATCAAGGGATCTCCGAAGTCCGGCAAATCAGAACTGGTTAAGAGAGTTGTGGATCGCTTGGGTTGGCAAACTTTTTTTGCCTCGGACGGACTACAAGAGTTGGCAGAGGTCGTCCGTACCCGCCATTACCTCCTCGTTGTCGATCATCAAGATGAGTTGAATATCCCGTCTGATGGAACGATTCAAAGCCTGCTTCACCAACTGCACTACCTCAAGGTTCTCCAGGTAAGTCGATACGATTCTGAGTGTCCGGGCTTCGAAGTTGTTCTGGGTCCACTTTCAGACGAGGATTCACTGAAGGTTTTCCAATCCATTGTTCCCGTTCCTGCACAACAAGAACATGAAGTGGCTGACTTGGGAACGATTGTTGGGGGACATCTCCATGCCCTTCAAATTCTCGCTGAAGAATCTAAAGTCTTTGGCATTGGCAATTTGCGTCAGTTGCTGAAACAGCGCTCTAATCCTGTTTTGAGAAGGTTACAAGAAGAGATCGTAGCCCCCTGGTTAGCTCCCATCTCTGAACCTTCCAAGCAACTTTTGAGCGTCTTGGCCGTTTTGCCTGGTTCAGTTTCTTTATCATTTGTCCAAGCCTTGGGTGAGGCGCTTAACGTAGGTGCTGCTGAAGAAATGCTGGCAGAGTTGGTAGATCCACACCGCGCTGTCAAGGTTCTGCCCAATGGACGGTTTGAAGTCGATTCTCTGATGCGCCTGTGCTGCCCGTTGCCCAAGTCTCAGTTCGAGGAAAGCCTAGCTCGTTACTTCTTATCTGCAGAATCGAACAGGTTGGAGCTTGATCTAGAGGACGCTCGAAACATGGAGTGGCTGATTCAATCCGGCAAAATTGAAGCCAAGACAGCACTTGATCTTCTGAATCCTATTGGAAGGTTACTCACCCAATCTCGCAACTACGAGGACCTCAAGAAACTCACACTTCAAATCATCGGCAACGAAACACTGGATTCCAAGGACCTGTATGGAGCGCTAATGGTTGCGGGACAAGCATGCCACGAAGCCCATGATTTGATCTCAGCGGCTTCTCTCTTCGATCAAGCCAAACATATCGCGACCAAACTGGGCCATAACGTCTGGATATTAAATGCCCTTCTGGAACTGGGGGAAGTCGTTGCAAACACGGGTGAATTGGATTACGCAGACGAACTCCTAAGTTCAGCCAGACAACTCGCAAGAGAATTGTCTGATTCGGCCCAAGAAGCGCGTGCGATGAGAAGCCTTGGATACGTGCTAAGACAAAGAGGAAGGCTTGAGGAGGCAATTGACCTCACATCCCAAGCACTAGCTTTGTCCAACGTTTTGGGTGATGAGTTGGGAAGGGTGTGGTGCATCGGCAGTTTGGCGAGTTGTTACTACGGGCTCAATCAACTTGATGAGGCCAGGGCTCAGTACATGGCCGCTTTGAGCATTCATCGAAGAATGGATAACCTGCCGGGTGTAGCTTGGAATCTTACATCGCTGGCAGAACTGTGTAACAAATGTGGGCTGTACGATGACGCTTGGATCCACGCATCCGAAGCCCTACAGATTCAAACCAACTTGGGAACCCATCAACGGGCTTGGGTCTTACGAGTTCTTTCGGATACCGCCAAGCACAAGGGTGACCTCGGACAAGCGGAAAGTTTGTTGCTGGATTCCCTCAATGAAATTCGAAATCTTGGCAACAAATCTTCGGAGGCTTTGATTCTGACGCGACTCGCTCATATAGCTGTTGACAGGCGCGATTGGAACGTGGGTCGAGTCTATTTGGACTTGGCAAAACAGATCAATGGATGGCTGACCAATTCCTCAATTCAGCGTTCAATCGAAGAATTAGAAGGCCTTACCGATGCTCCAGCATCATTTCGAGACACCCAGTCCGTAGTTTCCTGAACGAAGTTTTCAGATACTTAACAGGTTGGAGCTAACTCTATCCAAGGCACTTTCTTGACTAACCGGGACATGAATCTTATGTAGGTTGATGTCTACCTTTTTCGCGAAACCTGTAGACATCTTAAAGTTTTGTCTACTATTTCGTCTACAAACCTATGATAGGATGACCGCATGTTAGTCGTTCCATCTTGTTTGGTCACCGAGTTTGCTCAGCCGAAAACCCACACGGAAGAGGCCCGAGTACAAGCTCATTCTGCTAAGTTTCGTTTGATGCACCGGGAATGGTCGGCCAAGATCCGAGAGGTTCGGGCAGCCGGAATCCTCTCCGTCAAGCAGAGCGTGATGAACGGCATGGATTGGGGCGCGGAGTCAGGATATATTGATTTTTCTTCGAGCAATCTTTCCCTTTTCCGGAGTTGGGGAATGGGCTTTAACGATATCTGTGCTATCGAAGAGGCGCTTGAGCATGTGGATCACGATCGACGGTACTTAGCCCTGATGACCGAGCGCCGGCTCGATCGGGGCGTGAGTCACTTCTCCTTGTTCGCGATCGACCATCTGTCAGGCGACATGGCTTTGGTCTTCCATCGTAGCGATTGTTCGGTTGACGAGCTATCACAGACTTCTCGACGCGGTTCAGTCCGGTAACTCTTGAACCGATGGTGGAAGTGAAGGTAATCACTGTTTAGGGGGTTTTAGGAAATACCCAGCGCTACTATTCCGTGCCACTGGTCACTGAGGATGTTTGTGCCGAAGTGCCCAGTGCAAACAATCTGAAGTAGCACGACCATCAGCCTATCCAGTGGCACTCGCAAATTCCATTTAAGAACTGTTTGTTAGGTGTAAACCAGTTGATCCTTGATTCAAACCATCGAAAGACGCGAGTTACCTATAATGCTCCGTTCCATGCGCATGCACTAACCTTCTCTACACAGAAACGTCAGCCACTGTTACGAAATCCTTTTGCCGCAGAAATCTTTCTTTCGCACCTGGATCAAGCTCGTTCAGACCTCAACTTCGATATCTGGGCCTTTGCGGTTATGCCTGAACATGTCCATCTATTGATCTATCCGAAGGACAAAGTTTATTCGATTCCCAGAATCCTCAGGGCCGTCAAGGCTCCTGCTGCAAAAGAGATACTCAAGGCAATACCTTCAATGCGAGACAAGTGCAGGGTCTCCCAAAGCCACGGACCGGATGAGTTTAGATTCTGGATGGCAGGCGGAGGATACGACAAGAATATCTGTCATTCAAGGGTGGCTTGGGCAGAAGTCCGGTATATCAATAACAACCCTGTAAGGCGCGGACTCGTTCAATCTCCTGATGAATGGGACTACTCTAGTGCAAGGAACTATTTGGATCCAAGCGTCCAGACCCGAGTTTTGGTGACATTGTGCCGAGCAGGTATTGAGTGATCTAGTGCCAACGTATGGAATTCCGTAATAGCACTGGATGCGGCAGCACGATCATCTGCCTGTCCAGTGGCACACAAGGTTTGAGCACATAGTAAGAAACGGTCCCGAAATCCTAGCTGATCTATTCCGTGCCACTGGTCACTGAGGATGTTTGTGCCGAAGTGCCCAGTGCAAACAATCTGAAGTAGCACGACCATCAGCCTATCCAGTGGCGCACATAGCCTGAACACATAATAAGAAACGGTAGGATTGAGCATGGTTCTTGGACTCGTATTCGGCTTAGCAATGCTCGACAATCGTCTTGAGATCGAAGTCGTCCGAAATATGTCGTATCAGAAGAGTGATTTACGAGTCCCACTCCGACGGCTGAAAGGCTCGACTCCACTGTTCTTTCAGAGCAAATTGAGCTGTGATGTCGATGGATCACCGAACGCATATCACCCGTTGGATGATCGCCTATCGCTTGACGTGATCGACTCTGCTGGAGGAAAACGTGAGGGTGGATTGCCCGATGGTCGCCTTTTGGTCCAACCCTCTCCAGAAGTAGTGGTCTGGTCGGCGGGTAAGCCGTTTATCCAGCCCGATGGAGAGTTCAAGGGATTCTACGTTTCCAGAACCAGCCTTCAGAATACGAAATTTGCGGAGACAGACCCTACGCGTTATCTGGATGCCCGAAAAACCCAATTCATGGTTCTACCCGGTGACATGGTTCCCGAAGCCAAAGTCGGAGATCTGGCCGCAATTTACGATCCGGTTGCCAAATCGATAGCCTATGCCGTCTTTGGAGACATCGGTCCGACCAGCGAATCTGGTGAAGCGGCCATGGCGACTCTGCAAAGGCTTGGAATGCCTGTGATCGACGGTAAATCTTCGCCAGGACAGGGCCGAGACGACCTGTTTTTCGTTGTCTTTCCAGGAACAGCGTCTCTGTTGGACAGAGCCGATCCTTGGCCACATCCACAAAGGACCATCGACAACCTTGCAGCAAGCGAGTTGGAAAAGTGGGGCGGAATTGCTCGGATTGAGTCCATTCTGAATCAGGATCCGCATGGTGGACCCATTCCAGACGATGCCAAATCGTCTTGGATTTTCGATGAACTGGCACTCCTGAAGAAAGATGGGTTACTCAGAACCTTGGGATTTTCCCTCCCCAAGCGACTCCACACTGGGCCCGAGGGTCGACTTCCCTGTGCACCAGAACTGGTTTGGGTAGCAAAGGAAGGGGTAGATGCCATTACAAGACAAATTGAAGCAGTGGAGATGTCCCAGGGTCCTTCGACTTCGCTCAAGGGGATGCGTGAACATCTTCACCGACTGAGTGAAATCTTTCGGCAATTTCCTGCCGCGACATTTGACGTCGGTGAGGGGACACTCCGGGAAACCGCCCGGTGTGGAGCATTGGTTGAGCGAATCTTGCGTTGCGGTGGGTGATAGTTAGCTTCAGGATATTGTCTTTAGCCAAGGAAGACCAGACAACCGAGCGTCAACAGTTGCTAAGGGAGCACTAAAGTGGAAGGCCGTGGCCGCAATGAATCGGTCTGCAGGATCGTCATGGTTAAACTGAAGGCTCCGTGATAATGTAACGATTTCGGTATCAATGGGTGCTACTCGCATAGGAGCGACTTCGAGCCATCGTCGAACTGTGTTATCCGGAGACATTGTTGATTGAAGTCGCCCTTTTTCAATCAGAAGAATAACCTCCCAAACAGAAGCAACTGAAATCACAGTATCACTGCATATTTGGCTGGCGACAGCGGGTGACAATCTGTTGTTTCCATTATGAAACCAGACCCAGATGTGAGTATCCAAAACAATCACTTCATCACTTCCCACTCCATACCTAAGTCGGCACCATCTACCAAGATGTCGCCAATTTCATGAACGGAATCCTTGAACATCCCTGGTTCGTATGGCCTTCTGACACTGTTAGGTGTGACAGTGGCGAGTGGCTTGCCCCGTTTTAGAATTTGGATCGATTCACCAGACAGGCGTGCCTGTTCAAGAAGTTGCAAACAATGGCTCTTGAACTCTGTTACATTGACCTGCTTCATACATGACTATTATATATGACCATATTGTAAGTGCCTGCTAAGAATTTGTTTTCGGCTTACTCAGAAATCAACCGTCTGCTGGAATGAATCGCAATTAAAGACTTCGACTTACTACAGATTTCCGTTATTCTTTCTCTGTCCCGTAACCTCAGTGGTATTGCTTAAGGAGACCACCCGATGATTCTTGCCACCATCGCATTCCTCTACACAACAAGTTTGCCGCTTCACTTTGAAGCTGAAAAACCGATCAAGAAGGGATCGCTGAGGTGGTCCATCAAGACAGGCTCAGACCCAGATGCCTCAAGGGTCAACATGACTCCGAAGGACATTCTCCCCAAGGATCTAGTTGCCATTCCCCGGCCCAATGCCATTCCCCGGCCCAATGCCTTTCCCCGGACTATGAGGCCCAGTGGTGCGACCTTTGACAACGCTCGATTTGCTCCTGCTGAGCTACAGGTCTACCGAGTTCGAGCGAAGCTGATCCAATTCAAAGAAGAAGCAGACGGAGACTTTCATTGCGCTATGGAAGGTCCTGATGGCACTCCTTTCGTCGCAGAAATCTCCAAACCTGAATTCGCATCTTCGCGAGGTTCTGGAGCGACCAAAAGTATCTGGTTACAACAGATCAAAGACGTTCGAGCAAAGTTCCTGGCCCACTATGGACTTACAGAGAGAACGACAGAGCAAGGCGATTTCACCCCCGCCGGCGAATGGGTCATGATTACTGGCCCTGCTTACTTTGACGACCACGAGAATCAGAATCACGAAGCCGCCAACACGATTGAGATTCACCCTATTCTCAGCATTTCTTGGGATGGAATCGAGTCGAGAGTCGCCCGAAGTCCGGCCCGAAAGAAGAAGTAAAGCAGTCAGGGGAAAGGGCAGTAGGGTTGGAAGTGCCGGAAGGCCAGAAAACGGGAATGTGGCGCCTAAAGACGGGCGTACGCTATTCTTCCCAAACAAAACCTGCGAAACAGGATGTTTCGCAAGCGCGACCAGCCCTCGGCTACAGGACACTTGAGGGATTGTCGTCATTCACCCTGTTTCCTAATTTCCATGAATCCTTGATTCCCAAAGGCTGGCTTTTTTGACCATTCTGCCCCTACCCCAATAGCCACTCAAGTCTGTCGGAACATATGTGTCTGTCAACTGACTGACAGCGTAATTTCAGACTATTTTGCCAGCCCAAATGCCAGCAAAACTGGGACCATGAAAGCCTTCATCTATAACGGCCCTGGACTCATAGAACTTGCTGATCGACCCATGCCAGTCATTCTGGAATCTGGGGACGCAATCGTGAAGGTTCTCAAAACAACCATTTGTGGAACCGATCTCCACATCCTGAAAGGAGATGTTCCTTCTTGTACTGCAGGAAGGATTCTTGGACATGAGGGGGTCGGAGTTATTGTGAGCGTCGGAGCGGCAGTAACTGAATTTCATCCCGGTGATCACGTGATCATCTCTTGTATTTCTTCTTGTGCCAAGTGTGAGTACTGCCGACGAGGCATGTTCTCTCACTGCACGACGGGGGGATGGATTTTGGGCAACACGATCGACGGCACTCAAGCCGAATACGTTCGCACCCCCCATGCCGATACAAGCCTGTATCACATTCCCGCTGGGAGCGATGAAGAAGCACTTGTCATGCTGAGCGACATCCTGCCCACCGGGTATGAATGCGGCGTTTTGAATGGCAAGGTGGCACCCGGATCAACAGTCGCTATCGTAGGCAGTGGCCCGATCGGACTGGCGACTTTACTGACCGCCCAATTCTATGCTCCAGCTCAGATCATCATGATCGATGTTGATCCCAATCGTCTGGCGCTGGCAATGACTCTTGGCGCAACCGACATCATCGACAATTCTCAAGGTAATGCGGTCCAACAACTGATGACACTGACCTGTAATCGCGGAGTCGATACAGCGATTGAAGCCGTAGGCGTCCCCGCAACTTTTGAGCTCTGTGAAAGGATTATCTCCGTCGGTGGGACCATCGCGAATATTGGCGTCCACGGTGAGAAGGCCGACCTTCATTTGGAGAAGCTCTGGGATCGAAATATCACTATTACCACCCGCCTGGTAGATACCGTGAGCACTCCCGTTTTACTCAAGACGGTTCTTTCCAGGAAGATTGATCCCCAGCACCTTATCACGCACCGCTTTAAGCTCGATCAGATCCTCGAAGCTTATGCAACGTTCGGCCATGCCGCCAAAGAGCGAGCCCTCAAAGTGATCATCGAGGTCCATTGAATCTAATGATTTCCAATCTATTCGGAACCAAGAAAAGCCATTACCAGAGCATCAATCCTTTCGACAACAAGCTTGTTGAGAGCTTTGAAGGTCTGACAGAAGATCAAATCCAGAAGCATCTAAGAGACGCAGAAACTTGCTATGAAACGTGGCAACACTCTTCGATGACGCATCGAGCAGAAATCGTTGCCAAAGCAGCTTCGATTCTCCGTAGCCGATCCGGTGAGTTCGCTCATCTAGTCACACTTGAGATGGGCAAACTCATCTCCCAAGCAGAAGCTGAAGTCGCACTGAGTGCCGACATTTTGGAATACTACGCGACTCATGCAGAGCATTTCCTTGCTCCCCACCACCTCAAACCAAGTATCGGCTCGGCAACTATTGAAAGCACTCCAATCGGGGTATTGCTCGGAGTTCAGCCTTGGAACTTCCCGTATTATCAGTTGGCTCGGTTTGCCGCCCCCAATATCATGGCGGGCAATGTCGTCATGGTCAAGCATGCTGAGTGTGTGCCTCAATGCGCATTGGCCTTTGAGCGGCTCTGGGTCGAGGCTGGTGCGCCAGTTGGCCTGTACACCAACCTGTTCATCACCCACGATCAAGTCGGTGATCTGATCGATAACCCCATTATCAAGGGAGTTGCCGTAACCGGAAGTGTCGCTGCCGGAAAAGCAGTTGCATCACGAGCAGGTCTAAATCTGAAGAAATCGACCATGGAGCTTGGTGGAAGCGATGCCTTCATTATCCTTGAAGACGCTGACCTTCCCAAGGCAGTCGAGTGGGCGATCTGGGCGAAGATGAACAACACCGGTCAATGTTGCGTGGCCGGAAAGCGATTCATCGTTGTGGAAGAGTTGGCCAACCCATTCATGGAATTTTTCCAGGCAGCGTTGGAGAAATACGAGCCAGGTGATCCAATGGATCGGATGACCACACTCGGACCTCTGTCCACTGAAGCCGCCTTGGTCACGTTGCTGGAGCAGGTGGATCAAGCGATCAGCCATGGAGCAACATTGGTGATGGGTGGTAATCGAATCGATCGGCCAGGTGCCTTTATGGCTCCAACGATCCTAACGGATATCTCGCCGAGCAATCCGGCCTACCACGAGGAGTTCTTTGGTCCAGTAGCATTGTTCTTCAAGGTTAAGAATGAGGCAGAGGCGATCACTCTGGCGAACGATTCCCAGTTCGGCTTGGGCGGCTCCGTATTTACCAAGGATGTCGTCCGTGGCAAACGAGTTGCCAGTTGCATCGACACCGGAATGGTGTTTGTGAACCACCCGACGTGGACGGCTGCCAATCTACCGTTTGGTGGTGTGAAGAACTCTGGCTACGGCCGTGAGCTCTCCAATCTGGGGATTCAGGAATTCGTCAACAAAAAGCTGATCCGGGTTGTGGATATTAACTCCTCAGCCGTATAGGCACTGTCCCATTGGGCGCCGCCGACCATCATTTGATTGTCGGCGGCGTTTTCTTGGGCAAGTTAAACAGCCTCTATCGGCAGATCCCCGCTGTCGCAAGATTGCAACCTGAGCCGCCCAAGGAATGGAGCACGAAGGACGTCGCATTTCGTGCCAACAAACAAAACCCCCGAAACAGAATGTGTTCTGGGAAGGGGAAGAAGGCGACAGTAGCGCTGAAGGCGCGACCTCGGGCAGCCCTGGGTGACTGAAAGGAACCCAGGGTAAGGACGCCACCAAACCTCGGAGCCCTGAAAGTGGCGACATCAATCGAATTGTCACTGGTCATCTCGGCACAAACCTCCTCGCTGACCAGTGGCACGCAACATTGATGCTTGGACGAATCATGTCCCCATTCCTAGATGAATAATCCTATTGCCTTATGGTGGCCTGACTCCGGCATCGAGCTTTGACCTGTCTGATCCGAGGCCACACTGTGTTCGAGCGTATGCGAGTATTGGCCGAGGGACAGGTCAAGTGAGATTGTGTTAGGACTCGAGTCAACAGACGGCAATGCGCCGTCCGCGGAGGACACCATCAAAATAGCAAATTGGAATTAGAAAGGAGCCTGAAGGATCAGGACGACTTCTGATCGGTGATCGGCTGGCAGAACTCGTCGTGAGTCTCCCAATAGGCTCGACCGCTACCATCTGGGTCGTAGGCTTCTCCGCTCAGGAAGGCCTTTCTCAATCCGCGATTCATAGCCTGGAGAGCAAGTTCTGCTTCCGTTTTATGCTCAATCTCTCGTTGTTTTGCCGTCACTGATTCCATTTCGACTCCAATAACCTGGCTTCCTGACAATCATTATCATACACGAACCAATCATCCACTAAGTCCTTGTACGTCCTTTCGAGAAGATCCTGACTCCTGATAAATCTTCTTCGAACTACATCGTCAGGTATATGATGGCCCCCGTTCTTAACTCTATTTTGAACACGTTCAATAGCCAATTCAGATGAGGAGAGTCGCAAGTAAAACAGCTTCACTTGGAATCCCAACGACTGCCATTCGATGATTTTGCGCTTTAGCCAAATTCCAGATAGCGTTGTTTCCAGAGCAAAATCGAGACCTTCACTCGCAAGCTCATCGAGACGAGTAAGCATAGTCTTCCCCGCCGCAACATCAGCGGATGAAGGGGCAAATGGAGATATGCCGGCCGCGATCATGTCAGCGTTCACAAACTGAATAGTTTTTGCCTCATTGGGCAAGTAATTACGAGCGAAGGTCGTCTTTCCCGCTCCATTCGGCCCAGCGATGATGATGACTTTTGGCATCTCAGCTATTCATACG
>Ga0164296_1000829_pt1 | contig 35145 bp, 53 predicted proteins | sample GEODES057metaG_FD_113533 | JGI IMG/M metagenome (GOLD analysis project Ga0164296, IMG submission 113533) | Dystrophic lake water microbial communities from Trout Bog Lake, Wisconsin, USA - GEODES057 metaG | ecosystem: Environmental > Aquatic > Freshwater > Lake | place: USA: Trout Bog Lake...
AACCTTGGAATCGCCATTTTTAGAGCTATTAAATTCCATTACTGGATTCCAATTTGCTTCATTTTTATAATCCTTGTTATATGACTCTACTTCTTTACGAAGCCACCATATTGTTCTCTTATTGAGATAATATTCTCTAGCTGACTGTCCAGGTTTCTTGGTTGGATTAAAATCTTTAATTTTTATCATTTTTGTCGCCATTATAAAATCCTATATTATTCATGTACCTACGGCACGCTTCTTGGTTTTCTGTGAAAGTAAAATACCCATATTCATGTCTTGTATCTATAATCTGTGGAATACCTGTGGATCTTAGCAAATGGCACAAATTAATATAATCAAATGCAAACGGATATCCATTTTGATATGAGATACAGCTAAAGACATCTTTTCTAATCAAATATACCTGATGCACTAATTCTACTTGATAAAGTCCTGGGTATTTTCTATTAAGAATATCCATGTATTCATGTGGATAATGGTTAGGATCTTCTACGTAGAATACGTCTCCAGCTGGGGTTACCACGTTGGTAAAATTAGCTAGGGTATTGCAAATCTTATAATTATATACGTTTTTGGGGTATTCGCTTTCATTAATCTCCATGTGGTCATCAGCATATTTAATGAGAGGGGATATTACTGGGACATTTGCACTTACCAAATTATTTAAAGTATATGGCATAATATAATTATCAATATCGCAGGTAAAGTAGAAGTCACAGCTCTTTTCTCTAGCCATGGCCAATCCTTTGTCCCTGAGATGCCTAATTACTGTTAGTCTTGTTGCGTTCCATTCGTGGACTCCATATTGTTCAATATTGAAATCTAAGTCCTTACATTCAAAAATAATTTCTTGATATAAATTATTATTTTTGATTATATATTCTTGAAGAAGTTTTTTGGTGTTATCAGTATTATTATTTGTCACCAAATAAAGAATTATTGATTTTTTTGGATATTCTAACTTTTCCAGGCATTCCAAATATAGTGGCAAAGTCTTTGATTTATCTCTTGCCAATACGTGGACAAGCACAGTTGGGTAACTATTCATTTATTGTCTTGTTTTTCGTTTTCTTTTATCCATTTATTATAAGAATCAATCATTTTGTTGCAACCATCTTTATAGCCTACATAGTATATAAGATATGCTACAGCAGCAACAAAAATTATATTGAATAGCACAATAATCATTTTATTCTACTATTTCAACTTCATTTTGCGTTTCAATCCATACACGAGCTCCACATGACAAAGGCTTATCAGGTTGATAAACAATCCTTGCCAGTTCATTACCATCTTTATCCTTGATGATAGCTGTATTGGCATAGGTATTGCTCTTGTAGGTTTTTACGGTGAGAACTGGATCAATTGTGCCATTTTTAGCATTTTTTTTAATTTCATGTTGATTGACATGAATAATAGTTTTCATTTCTTTTTAACCCTCTCTACAGCTACAGCAACTACTATAGCTGATACAATCATTGTGATTGAAGAGATGATCTCCATGCGTAGACTCATAATTTTACTTCTTTTTAAAGAAATTTGGTGGCAAAACTTCTTGTAGGGTTTCTGCTTCCAAAAGTTTCTTTAAATCCAACTCTACCTTGTAAAGGTTGTCAATTGCTTTATCCACAGCGTTTTCCACAACATTCAAAACTTTAAAATAAAAATTGTCTGGAACAATTTCTTCAATAACTTCTTCGCAACCACAGTCGCATTCAATATATGCTTTCTTGTAATTTTTAACAACAAGCTCATCATAATTTTGAAGAGCTGATTTAAGATCTTTTTTCTTTCGGATACCATTAAGATAACCATCAACAATCTCATAGATATTCAAAAGAGCGTCAAATTCTTCTAAATTGACATCAATCGTTTTTTTCATTAAACAATTCCTTCTCGTTCGTACTTTGATACCAAATATTCTGTGTGCCTCTGATACTTAGCCAAAGGTGTTTGAGCTAGAAGCTGCTCTTCACTAGGCTCCCAATCTCTACAAACATCACAGCAATCAAGTGCACCACAGTCACACATATTAGTTTCCTCCATTAGTCTTGATAAACCAGGCAGGAATCATAGGAACCCACTTGAGGCGACTAATGCGCTCAATGGCATCCTCATCAGCTCCAACCCAGCGCACATTAATACGCTTTTCTGAAACAAAACCAGTAATCTCGCCATAGCGGATTTGCTGCTCATCTTCAGGGTTAGCAGGAGGGTTAGGGTAAGTATAACGGACCTTATCGCCAATATGGAATTTAACTTCAAGACGCTTTCCACTGCTGTCTTGAATAGAACGAGACATCACAGTAATCATATCTTGTGATACGTGAATAGAATTATGCCCAATTTGAACCAAAATATCGTCTTCAGACTTAACTCTAATAACTGATCCCTGGCGACCATTATCATAGCCTTGAACTTTAACTACATCTCCATACTGAATATTACGCATTTTGACCTATTCCTTTACTATTGAGGAGTTTTTCTCCTATGTTGTTTATACTAGCAGATTTTTAAATTTTAATGACGTTTTTAAAATTTTATTTACAACAACCATCACAACCATGAACACCAAATGAATCGTCGATAGCTAGTTTATATTCATCAGGATCTGGGTGCCCAATTTCATGTGGACAAATTCGTTCCATAATACCACGATCTGGCCTCCAAATTTGTTTAAAACTACGCATTGAATGGTCAGTACGATTATGAATTGTACAAGGCCTACCAGCACAAATAGAATTATTGTGTACTTTTCGAAGCCAATAATTAGAATTTTCTAATTGGTGAGTATCTGCTGGGGTTTCGTATTCTACTTCACTCATTGCCAAGTTCCTCTGGTGGTAAATCACGCAATTTGTCTAAGTGATCAAGCGCCTGTTGAATCGTAATCCAACTTTCGCTTCCTTCATTAAGAGCCCTAGCAGCGTAGACCACTGCTTCAAGAGCTTGCCATTCAGCAAGAGTAATTTGTACAGGTGTATTTTCATCCATTATTCTGTTACTCCTAAAATTGATTCTGGGCAATTCCATTCATAAACAGGGCGAGTCACCGTAATCTTAGGTGCATCTGGATCATAGACTTCTACAGTCTCTACGCCAACTTCAACACGCTCGCAAACTTCATCACGAATAGCATTGATAGAAATATGGTGAGGACCAAAATCTTTACGCAGAGTAAAATAACCACCAGAAGATTCTTTATCCCACTTTCCACCAGTTGCCATAACCTTGAGCTCGTTTACGTCTTCGGCAAAGTTGTGAATAGCTACACCACCATAATATTGAATAAGATGTGGGTTGTTTTCCAAAAAGTCTGCCATATCACGTAAACCTTGAATAAAATCATTTTCCAGCTTTTCTGGATCGTCTAAAAATTGTGTTTTTTCAAGCATCAAATCTTCAAGCGTCAACATTATGCCATTCCAATCTTGTTCTCAAGCAACTCCAACAACTTCGATGCTGCCTCTACGTAAATGATAGCAACTGCCTCAGCTTCTTGTCCAATCTCAATAAAAAAATGTGCAGACTCAATGGCCTTAACGCAATACATAATTTCTTCGTCATCTGAATATTGATCGCCTGCAGCAATAAGAGATTCATGAATCTTTTGATTAAGATCTCGCATTTGCATTTGGTAATCAGCAATTTCTGCCATGTAATCAAGTGTAGTTTTAATCATTTTATTTCCTCCTACTTGTTGTTTTCTTGGTTCTTAACCAAAGCTACTAGATATTTAATTGTTTCTACTACTTCTGGACCATAATCATCTCGCTCAAGCCTTTTTTTAATTAACTCTAACGTAATGATTGTACCATCATTTTGGTGCTTACTCATGACAACCTCACATATGTGTCACCATAGGGAACCCAGGTGTCACCATCGTCTTCAATCTCATACGAAGTATAACACACGGTTGGAAAAGAAAGATACATAGCATCTTCGCTGCTTGGCTCATCATTAACATCGTGGTTATCGCAGTAGATATAAAAAACATGATCGGTTAAATCGCCGTAATCATCATACTTCAAACGATTATTACAAAAAGGACACTTTTGGTAATTTACAAAACGAAATTCAGGAACGAAATAACAATCGGTTCCATCAAGATCTTCATAAACTTCCCAACTGCCACCATCTTGCTCAAGCTCTGGGTGCGAACCATCTGATTCTTTAACCCAACCGTAATTATCAGAATTTTCTGGGTCAATAAACCAAACCCAATTTGAACCATCAAGAGCGGTTCGTGTGACTGTACTCATTTTGCACTCCTTTACTAAGGGAATTCCCTACTGATTCCATAGTAGCATGATTTTGGAGCTACGTGACGCAAAATCACAAAAAATTTTAAAAATTCTATTTTCTTGGGTTTCCTTTGGCTCTTCTAGCCATTGACCCATAATCGTAAACACCACGATTAGACATAGAATTAAGTTTTTGCCGAGCGCTGGATACATCAGATCCATCTTGGCCTACAATCATTGGAGTATGATAACCACCTTGCCCAGAATAAAGAAGTTGAGTAGAACCAAGCCTATCCCTGGTTTCCATCCTTTTAAAATTATCTTCTAAGAGCTGGTCAACGCATACCATAAGACAGTCTGCAAGGTCTTTTGTTTGAACTGGCCCAACGTCTTGTTTTTTAATTTTACCATTGACTTCTTGTAAGAATCGAAGCTCATCTTCAAGCAAACATCCATTATCATTTCCAAAATTGTCACGGTAAGCATGTACCCAACCTTGTCCAATAGCAGACTTAAATCTTTCTGCTCTTTTCATGTTGGCACTGGGAGTAAAGAGATCTTCTTTAACAACTGCTCTATGTGGTGGACGTGATTCACGAAGACGTTTTTTTAATCTAGAAATAGTAACAAATGATCCATACTGGTCATATGAAAAAACTTTTAAAGTAGGGAACTTATTTACAATTTCCACAATCTCTTCTTCTACTTGCTCATAATCAATTTGGTGATCTGGGAAATCTTCTGGGTGCCAAACTTTCATCCAATCAGTAATAACGTGAAACCAAAGCTCTCCATCTTCTGGATTGGGAATTGGTTCTACGTGGCAAATCATTGCTGCTGTGTTAGCTTGAGACTTAGATGGGTCACAGTGACCACGATATACATAAGCCATAATTCCATAATCTTGTTTTTCCAAGTGTCTTAATTGACCTTGGTTATCAATAAATGGATCATACATTTTTGCAACTTGAGCTGGGTCTAAATAAGCATCAATCACATCTGCCCATTGGCTGAGTCGCTCTACTTTAAATACGCTTGGCTCCCTTTGTTCAAGTTTCTGCATTTCTTCGTTATAAATTTGTGGTGCGCCACGGAATTGAAATCCTTGGGTAGCTCTTGGATCATCCCAATCTTCATAAGGACCCCATGAAGGTAGTTGTGTAATTAACATGTTGGGGTAAACAGGATCACCAGTTTCTGGATTTTCCATAAGCCCATGTTGGTAAAGTTCGTAACATTTTCCAATTTTGGTAAAAGGTGATGTGGGAATATAAATAAAACCATCTTTACCAAACTGGTCAAGAGCAGGAACAATAGCGTTATAAACTTCATCAGAAGTACGTGGGCCATCTGTTCCAACAAGCATGTGTGCAAACTCGTCAAACATAACAGTAAAACATGCAGCACCACGAGATGCTTTAGAGTTAGAAGTAATAGCCATATTACGAACAGAAGCAATCAAACGTTGTGGCCGAATACCCCTAGCTTCAAAGGCAGCAATTCTTCTGGTATCAGCTGGAGTACGTAAAGCTATAAAATATTCTTTTGCTTCTGCAATATAAGGTCTAAAACAATCAGCATCAATAATAGTGTTTGCTAAGTCAGCAAATTGATAAGCTTTAGCTTGTTGAATATTAGTGGCTGCACAAAATAAATAAACATCTTTTGATCTATCAATTCCATAATACCATTGAGGATCATCTAATTGAATAAGTTTCCAATTATTATATGCACCCAGAATTCCACCAATATGGCCTTTGCCACCACGACGACCAGTAATATTGATTACTTCTTTAAAATGGTTGTATTCATTTTCTTTTAAATAATCAATCCGTTTCCAAATATCTGGTGAGATGCCAATTGATACGCCAGTTTTAGAAAAACCTTTTGACCATTCTTCAATAACTTCAAGGTCATAATCAGTAAAGTTTTCTACTTCAAGGTTAATAAGTTTGAGAAGAGTCTTTTGACGTGGGTACAGCTTTCTACCCAAGAATGCTGGGTGTTCAGCAAACTCACAAATAGGAGGTAAATCTGGTTGTATTTTTAGAGCTTTGCTAGCAGAAGATAGAAAATCTAATTCCTGGCTAAGGATCTCCTGGTTAGTCTCTTTGCTAACTCTTGCCAATTTTTATCCTTTTGAAAGCAGTCTTGTGCCACTTAACACCACAAAATCACACGTATACACCATTTTATGGAACAATACTATTTAGGCGTCCAAAGTTTACTTTTTGCTTTCTTTTCTGCTTTACGTTGTGCCTTTTTAGAATCATAAAAAGGATCAGCAACACCTCTACCTGTTTCAAAGCGAGCACGTTCTGGGTTAAAGTCTGTAAGACGACCAATAATAAGAATTTCTGGTGGTTGTCCTGTCAGGCCAGACATCATCCAGTCAACACGAACCAACAGTCCAATTTTTTCAAACTTCTCTTCTGCTTCCCCTCTGAGTGAAGAAAGGTTATCAAATGAAGCAGGGCGACGAGAATATTTTGCATGGAGCTCAGCCATAACCTTAGCTGCTTCCATAATTTCAGACTCATGAAGTTCAATAACTTCATCTTCCTCTTCTTCTTGCTTACGCTCAGCTCTAAATGCATCAATTTGACGCTGTTGCTCAGCAGTGACCTTAACATCTTCAGGTCTAATTCCATTCATGTAGTCATTAGGGTCACTCATAAGTAACGATCCTTGTCTCTCAGAAACTCTTCAAGAGTAGCTATGATTTCATCTATATCATCAATAATTCTCTGGAGAGACTGTAACATCTCCCCAGAGAACATTGACGATTCGTTCTTCAATGAATCACTAGCAAATACCATATCTGCCAGAGCTTTATCGAAATAATCCATTGTTAATCCAATGGGTGCTGGCAGGTACTGCAACGGTGACCATCACCACTGCTAACAATCAAACCGCCAGTAAGCTGGAGATTCTCACGCATTGCTTGTGATACACCAACCTCATGCTGCATCGAAGTAATCAGGTTGATAATGTCATAATAAGTATTGCCTTCAAGCTCATCGATCCGCTCAAGAAGCTTTGATTCCATGCGAGAACCTAGGTTGTATTCACGACAAAAACGGTGAATCAATTGTGCAGCATCGTTGATAAGGATATCTGTCATATGTGACCAGCTATTCAAAGCAGCGTCAACCTCATTACCAAGAACTGTAGCTGCAAGCTCTTCCATTTCTTCAATAATCTCATCAACAGTACGACCACGAAGGCTTAGCGTTGAGTTGATAGATGGAACAACCATCCCATTAGAGCACACGAGACGCTCAAGATAAGTAGAAATCTTTGGCGCTTCTCCAACGGTTGACTCAATACGAAGACCACCATGCGTGATGTCATTAACACGAGGTTCAGTATTCAGTTCATCTGTAACGATAGAAACCTTAAGGCCATTGCTCAAGTCCAATGAACGCACACGATCCTCTGGATCAAATGCCTTTTCAATTGCAGAAACAATAAGCTCGTCACGAATAAGAGCAGTGTTTCCTGGATATGCTGCATTAAACATACGATCTGGGCTGTAGCTAATCAAAGCCTCTGCAGTTGCGTCCTTCTCAAGAAAGTAATTCACAACATCAATCTGAAGATCGGTATTGAGTTTAGGAAGAAATGCCTTAGGGATACCCAAGAATGTTGAAAACTTCTTCAGACCAGTTTCACTAAGCGTGAACTCAAAATCAGTTTGTTTGATCTTAAGGCTACCTGGCTTAAATTCCAGATTGGATAGGCTTGAGTGAGTGTACTTGGAAGCATTGTTCTCCACAAGCGTGCTGAGGTCTTTAACCTGCATTTGTATTACTCCTTTGGTTTTTACTGTGTTTTATAGCTTGAAATTTATTATAGCGCAAAATCGACAATATTTATTCTTCTTCTAACAAATCTGCATCAATGTAATCCATTTCTAAAACAGATGGTGTTTTGGCAAATTGAGCTTGTTTCATTTCAATTCTTTTACTTACCAAGTCTAGCATATCTGGAGGCAATACTTCTCGCATAGCATCTAAAATAACGCTAAGTTGCCCCAACAAATATTCTGGTCTGTAGGAAGCTGTGCTATCTTTTTCAAGATCATTTAATTTTTCTATAGCATAAAGTGTCGTTTTTATATCTGGTTCAAGCTTTCCATCAATTATATCTTTGACACCAAGACTAGCAATAAGTTCATATACGCCCTTTGCTGTCAAGAGCGTTTCTACGCCATCCATAACCAACTTGTTTTCTTCGGCAGCACGCCTTTCCATGACGCTTCTAGCTGCTATAGCATCAGTTGGTAGGTGCCTAGCCTTGTGGTTAGTAAGGCTAGCATAAGAAATCATATCTTTTGGTTCTACACCAAATTTTTCATATAAAGGGGTAACAAGATTTAAAATATCTCTGTAGGGCCTCATCATAACAAGATGAGAATCAACTATTTTTCTTAAAGCTTCAGGAGAACTACAAACTCTACATTGTGGCACATGCACATATTCGTACTTTTTGCCATCAATTTTGACAGAGGTTAAATCCTGCAAGCTCGGAGTTGATTTTGATAGAGCTTTATATGTTTCTTCTTCGTTCATTTTATCGGCTTAGGTTTTCTATATGTTCTACTAAAAACTCCAGGTTTGGTTGGTATTTCGTCTAACGAACCATATTGAGAAAATACTTCTCTATTTAATCTTCTTTGATATTGAGAAGGGCTAAGCCAGCCTTCTTCTTTCATTTCATTGTGAGAAGTAGTTGTTCTAGAATTTTGCAACATTCTAGATGCAATGTATTCAAGCTGAATAGACTCAGGCATATCATAAAAATCTTTTGGAATTTTAATTTTATGTTCTTCCAATAATCTATTAATTTCTTCAGAATTATCTATTTTACGTCTTGCCATTTTGTCTCCACTAGGGTTCTGAGCGCTTTTCGCTTATACATACCCACAGGAGCAGACCATCTTTCAAATCCCATTATCTTAGCGACTTCAACTTCTTTTCTACCTTCTATACACATAAGCCAAACTGCTTGCTTTTGTCTTGGAGGTAAAGTATCAAGCCCTTTTAGAATATCATGAAAATTGACAACGTAGCCATTATCTAAAGTAATCTCATATATTCCAGTTTCTTCATATAAAGCTTTAAATTCATAATAATTCTTCAATATGTTTTCAAGAAGTTTCCAATTCATTTTGCCTGGAAAAATTTCTTCTTTACGAGATTTTCTTTTTGGTTGTTGTTCAGTCATATTACCTGTGATATTGTCTAGATTGTATTTGTCTTGTGATGGTTTTTATGCCTTGTAACTTATCGTTAATTTGTTTCCAAGCAGCGTATTGAACAAAATAAAAATGTCTATCTTCTTTTGTTTTAGATCTTGCTGCTGCAGTTAAATCGTTTGTTGTGCCGGACACTGGTTTTCTATACATATCCCAATACTTATCATCCATCATATAATATGCATATTGGGCACGTAAATATCTACGTGTAACTTCTTCATCAATTCTAGCAATTTCAGTTTGTAATTCAAGAAGAAGCCTATCTTCTCTAGTTACATCCATTGAATCTGTTATATTAAATATTTCTACAATACGATTTGCATCTTGAAAATGTTCATCAATAAATTCTTGTACATTTCTTTCAATAGCTTCAATAACTTCTTTTTCATCATTACGAACTTCCCAAGTAAAAGCACGCATAGTAAAATCATGCATATCTGATTGCTCATGTGGAGGGCCCATGCTTGGATTTTCCACTCCAGGTAGTTTACGAAATGTCACTAAAACTCTCCCAAACGTTATTCTGAGCTGCTATTTTGCCAATAGCAATTGCATCATATACGTCATATGTTTGTTTTTTAGGAATGTCTTCTAGCTCAAGTACACGAGCTTTGACTTCCTCTTTTGAGCAATTAGGATTGCCAATAAATAATTTATGCCATTCTCTAGCTTGATATTCATGATACAATAAATTTCTTTGAAATGCAAGTACCTTCAAAGTATTAGCTGTAGCTTGGACTAAATCTTTGTTATTCATTCTTGCAAATGATGGTACAACTTCCCATGTCACGTATTGAACTCCTTTATCTAATATTCTAGAATAAAAAAAAATAAGATAATTAATAAGAGAATTCATTCTTTCATTAAAAGGTTTTTCTGGGCATGGGTCTTTTTCTAAACCATAATCTACAGTTTTACCATTTAAATTGGTTAAAGCCCAACCTATTTTAGTTACCCCAGGATCTAGTGAAAATATTAATGGTTCCATATAGGGCAGACGTTTCTAGCTGGACATTCATCAAATTTTTTGTCACCTGGTCCAGTGCAACAAGCGCTCAAAGATGATGGGTCGCTGAATTCTACTGCCTCTAATACTCTATTCCATTTAGCATAAACACTATTAAGCTCATTTTGGTCTTTTTCTACAACAAAATCTCTAATCCCATGTGGATGAGCTTTTTCAATATAAAGAATTACCATTTCATCAGGTGCGTCAGGAACATTATCCTGGTAAATTCTAAGCTGAGTTTTATAGTTTGCTCTTACTGATGTTGGCAACTTACTACAAGTTTTTATATCTACCATTACTTGTTTGCCAGTTGGCAAAGTCAATTTTCTGATATCTGTAGTTCCACTTGTATGACGTTCTTCATTTACGTAACTAACCTCAACTTCATCAAGTGTAGTGAAGCCAAGGTGAATTAACATGCTTTGTACAATAGCATGTAAAGCAGATCCTACTTGAAAAGTCATTGCCAAAGAAGGAGAAATTGTTTCTGGCAAAAGTCCTTTTTGTAACTCTGGGTGGAATTTACAATAAAGCAACATGTCACCAGCATGTGGGTCAGAAGATGGGTGAAAATAACCATCCCAAATTCTTTCTTTGTTATAAACTTTTACAGGGTACTCTGGTGGCCAATCTTTTGTCATGATAGCCTGCTCAATATAAGGCGTAATCAACTCACCTCTAGAAACAGTACTCAACGTCCTATCAAGAACTCCCATTAGCCACCTTTTTCCTTAATTCTTTAACTTCTTCTACAAGCTCAATAAGATCATGTAAATCAACTATTGCAAGATCTTGTAAAACTTTTATTTTTTCTACAGGAATTTCATGTTCTGTAGGATGCATTGCAATATTTGGGCTATTAAAACGGATAGCTAAACATGGACGCATTTCTGATGAACGTTCATATGCTCTACTGACAACATATTCCCAGAGCTCTTTTTTTAAACTGTATGAAAGTTTTTGTGTTTCTTTACATTCTATCAGAAAACGCCAATGGGTGTCATCTCTTTTAGTCTGAACATCTAATTTCTCAAATTTATTCCCAGAAGATATGGTAGTAAGAGCTTCTGGCCACCATTCAGCAACATTTTGTTCATGTTTATCTGCTAATTTTTTTTCTCTACTGCCCATCTATTTTCTTAGCCCTTACTGTCATAGTAGTTGGCCTTAAATATACTCCGCCCCATACTCCTTGTTCTTCATTATCAAGTGCATATTCTAAGCATTTATTTTTTACAGAACATCTAGCACAAGGCAAATTATTAGCAATATAATTTTCAATATCCATACCACGAAAATCTGGATAAAAAACGCTTGGTTCTAAATTTTTACATAAGGCTGAATCACGCCACTCAAACTTCTGAGTCGTCGATGTCTTCATCAGGGTTTGTATCAGGTCGTGCATATTCTTTATCCTCATCTATTAATAAATCTGCTACGTTAGAACCGTTACGAATTAAATCAATAACTTTTTCAAAAAAATCTTCTTTCTTGCCACTTGCATAAAGTGCTTGAAAAAATGCTTCTCTGCCTTGTTCTTTAATATCATCATAACTATACCACGAACCAGCTTTTGTCACTGCCCCTACAAGAATCCCCATTCTAGTCAAGTCTCGTTCAACATCTACTCCAGCATGGTCTAACCAAATACTTGGTTGAGAATAAAAATCTGTCCAGCCTTCTCGCAATGGCGGACCATAAGAATTTTTTACGGTCTTCATGACTACTGGAAACCCAACCTGAGTGTTCTCACCATTAATTTTATCAAAATATTTATCTCTACCAGGGCGTAAATATAAACGTACACTCATAGCATGTTTTACAGCATGCCCACCAGGAGTCATAGCCCTATTATAACCATCAAGGTCTGCTCTAAGTTGGTTAAGATAAAAACAAGTAACATTATAAAGATTGGCAAGTGGTGCAACTGTTTGCACATTACGTTTCATTACTGATGCAGCGCCACCCATACGGTCATTTTTATCTGTCAATTGTTGCATACTGTGTCTTGTAGCTGCTCCACCAATAGAATCCCATACAATTCCACAAATTTTTTGAGATTTAATTAATTCAACCATAATGTCAGTGCCAGACTCGGCATCTGGAGGTTGGACAACAATAAGATTATCATCAACGCTTAGTCCAAGAGTTTCTGCCCATTCTGGATTAAAACGGTGTTCAAGGTCAATATAAGCGATCATTTTGCTACCCTCATAAAAATCAAAACAATCTTTGAGGGCCAAAAGAGCAAAACTAGTTTTACCAGCATGTTCTTTGCCAAAAATCTCAATCAATTTTCCTTCTGGCCAACCTGCAATCGCAAGAAGATATGCAATTGATGGACTAAAACATGGGATAGCTCTTACTTTTTCTATATTAGATCCACGCATAGCAATTGGGCGATTAGCTCCATCTGGAGTAAACTTATTTAAATCTTGGAGAAGCTTATCGATCTCATCTGCTCTTCTTCCCATTATGCAACCTCTGCTTTCAATAAATCTAATCTAAATAAATTTTTAAGTTGTAAACCATCTTGTAGTTTTTCTACAATAGCTAAAACAGGAACACCAACTTCAATGTTCTTTTCATACTTATCGTATATATCTGGGAAACAAACAATTTGAATTAAATTGTCGCCACCATAACTTTCTTCTTCTAAATCATCAGAATAATCATTATCAAACTCAACATTATCAGAAGCAAAATTATTCGGCAACTCTAACCAAAGCTGACACATTTTTGAACCAGCATTACGCCCTTTTTTAGTAACCAATGGGTTGACTTTAGAGATAAGACCTCCAAGTGTTGCCTTTTCACCAATAAAAAGTTTTTTTTCGCCAGGAAAATTTTCTTCTGATGTGATGATATCAATATACTCGCCTAATGGATCTTGGGATACTAAGGTTCCCAGATATTCATTCTCCGCCAATCTTTTGTTGTTGACTTCTTCTTTTTGGACGTAACATTGGAAATTAGTGAATAAACCTCCGCAGCTGCTGCAACTGACAACGCACTGAGAATCAATGTCCTTCCAATCTCCTCTTGATTTCCAGTACTCATAAAGTGCTTGTTCTTCATGGGTTTTTCCTTCCTCTGGAACTACTATGCTGTTAAAAACTCCAACCTTCACTAAAGCCATTATAGCACGTTTGTTGACTTGTTTTTTTGGAACTCTAGAAACAAAGTCTTTCATTGAAGAAAATGGCCCTATCTTCTTAATATAAGCAGCACTTCCACCAACGTATTTAACACTATTCAAACCATATCGGATAGCACCACTCTTAGTTAAAGTATAACCACTACTTGACTCATTAATGTCAGGTCCAAGCACTTGGATTCCCATGCGCCTTGCTTCTCTAATATAAACCACAGATTGCGAAGGGTTTGTTTGAAATAGAGCTGTCATAAATTCTTTTGGATAATGCTTTTTTACATACGCTGTCCAATAACCAAGAATAGCATAACCATAAGCATGACTCTTATTGAAACCATAAACGCCAAACGCTTGCATTTCATCAAAAATGGTATTTGCTAATTTGCTATCAATTCCATTATTGTGACAACCATTAACAAATCCTTCACGTTCTTTTTCCATTTCTTCAAGCTTTTGCTTACCCATAGCTCGACGTACCCTGTCGGTTTCTCCAAGCGAATATCCAGCTAACTCTACGCATGCTTTCATGATTTGTTCTTGATATACAAAAATTCCATAAGTACTTTCAAGGACAGACTTGAGCTTAGGGTGCTTATAAACAACTGGACGTTGACCATTCTTTTTTTGCAAATAAAGCTCTAAGAAAGTCAAACCTGTTTCAGGATCAATAGAACGACTGATACCAGGGCGACAGATGGAACTCAAAGCAGCAAGGTCTTCTACCGTTCTTGGCTTGAAACGCTTTATCAAAGATGTAAGGTTTCCTGTTTCAATTTGAAAACATCCAATTGTATGAGCATTGCACAACATATCCCATACAGATTCGTCCTCATAATACTTTTCCCAATCTTTACTCCATTCATAAAAATGAGGGAGCTCGTCCCCATAATTTTGCTTAATCAAATTATAAGTAGCCATTAGGGTGGATAGGGTACGTAGGCCTAAAACATCGACCTTAACGAATCCTAGGGCCTCTACATCGTCTTTTTCAAACTGCGTGCGTACATCGCCAGTCTTGAACCTAAGAGGTAGCTTCCCAAGTAAGTTTTCTTTTGAAATAACAACTCCGGCAGCATGAGCACTAGAATGACGAATATGATCTAGAAGCTTAGGGATAAGGTCAAAAAGTTCTGGGTATTTTTGCTCCCACAGATCAAAATCTTTGCCATTTTCATTAAGAAGCTTTTCCCATGCTCTTATTCCTGTGCCGTTGTGTTGAACTGTCCAATTATCATCAACAATCTTACAAATATTATCGGTGTCAATTCTATTAATAGCAAGACCCCGACAAAGATCACGAATTGTCTGTTTTACGCCCAATGTGTTCAAAGTTGCAATACTGGTAATATTTAAATGGCCATATTGTTCTTCAAGATGTTCACGAACAAGGTGTCGTTCTAGCTGTGGAAAGTCAATATCGATATCTGGCATGGTGTCACGACCAGGATCAAGAAATCGCTCAAACAATAACCCAGCTGGAATCGGATCAATTTCAGTAATATCCATACAGTATGCAAGAAGAGAACCGCCAACTGAACCACGGCTTGGTCCAATTAACATTCCTTCTTCTTTACTCCACTTAATGATATCTGCAACCATATGAAAATATCCAGGAAAACCCTTGTTTACAATAATATCCATTTCGTAATCAATTCGGTCACGATATATATCAAGTAAGTTTTCTTGTACATTACCAACAATCTTTTTTTGAAAACCTTCGTTTACAACTTCTTTGAGCTTTCTAACATCTTGATCTTTGCTAGCAAAAAACACAGGCATATTTCTAACTTCATTAATTTGTACATTGCATTGATCAGAAAGAAATTTTGTATTTTTAATTGCTTCTGATACAGCGTTTTCAGGAAGATAAGACAAACGTTCTTTCATATCATTTTCTGAAATAATACAAAGTTGATTTGGCCCATATGAAAATCGATCTTCATCTTCAATGGTCTTACCCATTTGAATTGCTGTCATTACTTCGTGTGCATACCAATCTTCTGGTTTTGTATAATGAGAATCGCTAACCGAAAGGAGTGGGACAGAAAGTTCCGTGGCAGCTCTAACAATTTGCTTATTCCAACGTTCACTGTCTGGAGATCGATATGAATGAAGTTCAAGGAAAAAATTATCGCCAAAAATGCCTTGAAACCTTGAAATGCGCTCATAAGCTTTTTCAAATGAAAATTGATTATTTTCTTCATTAAGAAACTTACCAACGCAACCACCCATGCATCCGCCAGTGATAGCAAGACCTTCTGAATATTTATTAAGCAATTCCCAATCAAAACGTGGATCTCCATAATAAGCACCATCAAGCCATGCTTCACTAGAAAGTGACCAAAGGTTAGTAAGACCTGTTTGGTTAATAGCAATGATCGTCATGTGATCATAAAATTCACCTTTTTTACCAACCTTTTGATGGCGATCATCAGTAAAATAACCTTCCATACCAAAAATTGGCTTGATGCCGTGTTTATCAGATTCACGCTGAAAACTAAAATGACCTGAAACTTCGCCGTGGTCAGTGATTGCAATAGAAGACTGACCTAAATCTACCGCCCTCTCAACAATTGAGCTAAGAGTACTTAGACCATCAAGGAATGAGTGCTCAGAGTGAACATGAAGATGTACAAGGTTATCCATGATTCCTTATTATAACGGTAGATTTAAGTCAGTTTCTAATTTATTTAACTATAAGGGGTGTCTGCCATATTAGATTGAAGATGCTCTGCATAGAGCTTCTCATCAATATCAGAGGAATCTGATGCAGGAGCTGGCGCTGTATTTGGGTAACTGTTAGGCGCACTAGAAACAGAATCTTTCTTATCTGGCATAATGCCGTGAAGACGTGCTGCATAGTACTCTTCACTACCTATACGATTAAGGAATGATTCAATATCAGGAACAAACTTTTCGTAACGTGCATCAATATTTTCAATTGGCTTTGGAGGAAGTGGGAACGATACATAAGTTGTATCAGTACCACTGCCTTGGCGAACAATCTCCATATCAAAATTACGAAGAGATCCGTATTTTTCATGAATTAAAGTTACAGTGTTCCAAAAGTTTCGCATTGATTGATTAACAATACCAACAACTGGCTTTTTCTTACGAACAATGCCCTGTGGGGTTTCATCATCGTATTCAACAACCTGGTCTTCGTAACCAACAACCTTTGCTTGGCCATCAATCGTCTCATAAACAGCTTGACGCACAACTGCAATTCCGTAACCAGAATCACGCTTATAGACTCCAACTTGACAAAGCTCACAAGGAGCATCAAATACGGAACGGCAAACAAAGTTAGCCTTCTTACCATCAAAGGTGTCAACCATACTGTGTACAGCGACAACCAGTGTGTCATCGATATCTGTCAAGAAACGGAGGACCTTAGTCTCTCCACCCTTCCAAGATACCCAATTGGTGTCAGGGTAGTCTTTACCACCTTGCCCCTTTGAAAGGGACTCGTTAATGGCCTCACGGCCTCTTTTAATTGACATATTTTTTTATCCTTCCATTAGCTGCGTGCCTTATGGCCTACATATTTATTATATATGATAATTAGTCCCATTTTCTGATTATTTTGCAATAATCTAAGAACCAATTCTTTTTTGTGTCTTTTAACAAGAAATAAGCCAAAACATCTATTGAAGGTTGAAAATCTGTATTCACATACACCATTTCACCCCAATTATAAAAAACTTTGCCAAATTTTTTGCTTAACACTACCTTTACCGGAGATTTATCGTTTAGCCTATGATTAATAATAGAAACTATCTTCATCCATTCCAAAGCTAATTCGTAATTTTCTTCTATTCCTTGATCAATATAATATGCGTATTTTTTTGTTTCTTCTAATATTGGTTTATCTTTAAGCTTTTTCTTACCCATATGAAGTTCTTCAATAAGTCTTTCTAAAGACTTGGTTAGAGAATCATAGAATATTCTTTTTGGCCCTACAAGAGTTTTGTAAGCTTCAATCAATTTTTTATCATGACCATTTTGTTTTATTAAAAATCTAAATCTTTCTTTTATCTCGTGATTGCCCCAATTTTTTTCATTTGGGTTTAATCCCAGCAATTTATAATAACCATCAATATCAGCTATATATTCTTTTTTTCTAGGGACCAAAGATAAAGAAGATGGATATTCTATACCTTTAATTCTTTTAGGAATAGATTCCATTCTAAAGTGTTCTTTCTTTGATTGAGCAAATAATCAATAGGATCACCTACTGATGCTGGGTCTTCATTATCTTCTTCTAAAATCGTTACCATATTTGTCTTAGATAAACAATGAACAAGATATGAACTTGCCTTTCTACCTGCAGCATCACCATCCATCCAAATGCATACTTCTTGGAATTGACGAATCAAATGAACTTGATAATCTGAAATGCTTGCGCCAAATGTAGAAACAACATTATTTATGCCAAGAGATTTAAGTTTAAGAACAGACATTGGTGATTCTACAACAACAAGTTCTTCTTTTTTATCAAGGCTGTCATAATTATATAATGTCCATGCTTTAGGAAAATTCTTTGAATTTTTATATTTGGGTAAACGTGGGTCTGCGGAAAGCTTACGACCTTGCCAACCAACTAGCTGTCCATTAACAAAATGAGGGATAATGATTCTTGATGCGCTTACTTTTTGAAAAGCATCTCCTTGACGAACCCACTCTTCAACATGTTCCCTTAAACCAATTTTCATTTCAGACTGGATCTCACGAGAAACTCCACGAGAGTCCATATATTCTGTTGGTTGAATCCAGGGGTCAAGAATATTTTCAGAATAAACTGGAATGTCTATCTTACCCTCTGGTCGCCCTTTGTTTAAGTTTTCCTTCAGGCGCTCTACAAAAGTTTGATAATCAATTGCTACGCTTGTTGAATATTCTTTTACTCTAACTACAGCTTGATTAAAAGTAATATCAAGAACATTTTCAATTAGCCAAAATACTGACCCTCCACCACAAGTAAAACAATTATATAGAAGTGTCTCTGTATTTAAGCTAGCAGATGGATTTTGATCACCATTCTTATGCATTCCAAAGGGAAGTCGGCATGAATGAATTAATTCATTACCGCTTTGCGTGATTTCTTCTGCTCCACAAAGATCTTGAAGTAAGGAATACGCATCAAGACCTTCTGCCAAATCTTTCAGTAATTCTTTTGAATTAATCATCTAAGTAAATCCTATTCACACTTAAATCTGTCTGATTTTTAAGATTAAAGTCCATAAGCCATGATTGTAAATTAGAACGGCGTGTCTTAAGGATCTCAAGAACAAGAGCTTCTTGTTGTTTCATTTCATTGGTAGCAGAAATACCAAAAGCCCAATCTACAATTTGTTCTACTTGAGAAGACAAACCAATGTGCTCAAGACCGCCACGACCATTTCTATTTTTCATAGATTCACGGTTAAATTGAGCAAGCCACACTGACGCTATTTTCATTTCACGAGTAAGAGAAGCTACGTCATTAACGGCTTCTGCCATTTCAAGACTTTGAAAATTAGAATTAGATCCATAATTTTTTGTAGATGTAAGCCAACTTAATTGGTCACCAACAAATAACTCTGCGCCCCATTGCTTAGCACGAGAATAAAGTTCAAGAACGGTACGCTCATCACGACGTTTTGGTGTATCAAGCATAAGATAATCACCAAAACTTTCTACTTCTTCACGAGCACGTTTAAGCATTTCAATTTCTTCTGAAGTAAGTTGACCACGTTCATAACGTGCAAATGGAACACCTGAAACAAGGCAGTCAAGGCGCATCATTGTAAGTTCTTTGCTCAATTCAAGTGATGCAAAATAAACTTTAGTGCCACGCCTAGCAGCTTCAATGGCAATTTTAGAACCTACCCAAGACTTACCAACATTAGTCCAGCCAACTACTACAGCAAGCTCTGATGGTTGAATTCCATACATGTGCTCATCAATTTCATCCCAACCAAAATAATATCCACGTTTACGATTAACCATTGCATCATAATTGCTATCTACGTATTGAGTGATACGACGATCAAAACCATCTCCATATAATTCCATTCGCTCTCTAGTACTTGTATTGCTTTGGATATTGCTGAGCTTCTCAAGAGCTTCACGCACAGAAAGATCAGGATCGTCATCTAACTTATTAGCTGCGCTTAAAAGCACTTCTTGTACTCGTACACGGCGGTACTTATTAATCAAATCCTCAGAAATTACTTCTGGCAAGTATTCTTCTTCAGGCCATTCATTATTTTCAAACCAATCAGGAAACTTCTCTTTCAAAAGTTCTTTTGTTACTGTTTTAGATAATTCTGATTTGGTGTAATAATCAAGAGTATACTCAAAAAGCTCTTGTACCCCAGGATCAAAAAAATGTGAGCTGCGAACACCAAGGTCCCAAAACTTTGAGACTGAATCAATCTTAACTAAATGATTGACAAATGCATGTTCAATGTTCATTATTTAATACTCCTAAAAATAGAACTGTTAATTTCACTCATAGCCCTTTCTCTGGCAATAGGGCGATAATCCTGGCCTACAATATGTTTATCAACCATACGTTCAGTAAGCAAACTAAAAATAGCAGAACCGTATCCTGACTTCAACTCAGCCATATTCATATTAGTCGTAATGAACGTTGGCCTAGAATCTAGTGCACGCTGTCGCATTACATGATCAAATGTTGATTCTGAAAGGTTTGTTTTGGTTCTAAATTCTTTGCCAATGTCGTCAAGGATAAAAATATCACTTTTGACAACTTTACTTTCAAAACGCAACTTTTCATTAGCATCTCCCCAACCACGAGTAAATTCATCCACCATTTGTGAGAAAGTTGCAAAATATACATTATAGCCAAGTTTAACCAATTCTTTGGCCATAAGAACGGTTAGAAGAGTTTTGCCAGTTCCATAATCTCCATGCAAAAGTACACCAAACCCAGCCCTAACCATTTGCTTATGTTTTTTAAGATAAATCATTGCTGCTTCTAAAGCAACCTCATCTCCATGGTAATCACTCCAATCAAGACGTTGATAAGTAATTCCAATGCCAGCCGATAGATAATGTTTATAAAGCTGAAGCTGTTCTTTGCATTGACCACAACTAATTTCACTGTTTGGCCCATCGCAAGTTGGGCATCCACGTTTTACAATTTCATCATATTGAGAAACTTTACGTGATAAATACTCGCTTGTACTATCCGAAATGAATTTCGTAGTTAAATCTACGTAATCATTACGCCATTCGAAATGCTCGGATAAAATCATTTGCTGACATCAACCCTTCTGTACTGTTATCCACTGACTGCTTTTTATTTTCTTCTTTAACATCAAAGTATAGCATGTCTTGAATCCACTTTGCCCCCTTAGAAAAGGCAGTTGTTGTAATTACTCCATTAGTTGCATCAAGCTTGCCATTGTGCTTGTCAAACAAAATTTTGATCATTGGGCCAGCATCAACACCATATCTGTCTTTAAATGCATTCAAAGTTTTTATTTCTTTTGGCCAACTATCAACTTTGTACTCATAACCATGGACTTCTTGAAACCTAAAAAGAAAATACTTTAAAAGCTGATTTCCTGTTGCAGCATAAAGATCTATTTGATCAGCAATAGTTTGTGCTGGTAATTCTTGAGCTACTTCAATCTTTGATACAACAACTTCTTTTGGGATACATTCAACTTCGTCATATCCAACTGTATCAAAATCTTTAATTGGGACATCAAGTTGTTTTATATCCATTTTATTTCTTCTTTTCCAAAAATGTCTTGCTTACTGTAGAGAATGTGTGAATCTTGCGTTGAACGTAATCTCTAACATCATCATCTAGGTCATTGCTTGTTGCGCCTGTAGACTGAATTGAAATCATTGTTTTACAATTTAATAAAATTAAATCCCAATCTTTGCCTTTATTATATTCATCCTCATTTTTACCACAAATTTGAAGCCAATGTTCATCTAATCCACAAATAAATCCTAAAAAATTATCTGCTGGTGTGGTTATTTGGACTAATTCTTCTTTACTTGCTTTAATAGCAACATTTCTTTCAAACATTGTACTCCAGCTTTGCGCTAGATTTTTGTTTTCGGTCATTTAGTTCCCTTTACTTTTACTTAATTAAACTTAACCACTCTTGTTTAACAGAGCTGGATTCCTTGAACGAGCCACGCACTGTTTGCGTAATTATAAAAGAATCTTGTTTTCTAGCACCTCGCATAGCCATGCACAAATGCTCAGCTTCTACATAAACGCCAACACCAACAGGGTTTAATTTGCCAATAAAAATAGCATCAGCAATTTGTGATGTCATGTTCTCTTGGCTCTGCAATCTTTTAGAAAAAATGTCTACAATTCTACCAAACTTAGAAATATCAAGAACGTTTTCATTTCTTGGTAAATAACCAATTGATACATTGCCAAAAAATGGAATAAAGTGATGCTCACACATACTATAAAAAGTTATGTTTTTAATCACAATCATATCATCATTGTTTGATGAATAAATAGAATGACTAATTACGTTATTAACATTCTGTGCATAACCATGAATAGCTTCGTTAAGAAAAAACTTAGCCACTCGGTCTGGGGTGTCTTTTAGACCAGGCCTACCGACATTCTCACCTGGGATAGCCTCCAACATTTTATAAATTGCTGTCTGGAAATCCGTATAGGAACTCATTTTATTACTTCATCACTCTTTTCTTTTACTAGTACTGCAAACATTATATAGGTAAAGTTTGTTGTTTTATCAAAAAATGTCTAAATTTTTGTTGAAAATTTCAATATCATCAATTTCGTCAACAGGCTCATAAAAATATGGGAATTGCATAGAACCAATGCTGCAATATCTTGGGACATCAAATTCCCAACCAGCTGCCATATCTCCTAAGGTATCTTCTTCAAGCGCTATGGTGCTAACTGCTATAGCGTATTCTTCTAAAAATTCTTCAATTTGTCCTTCATGTTGAACTTCTATCAACCTTACGTCACCAAACAATGGTGCCAAAAACTCTGGGTTATCAAAAGTAGATTTTTTGATATGTGGGTAAATATAATTGCTGTACGTATTTTCTTGTATCAATAAAGATTTTTTAGATAATGGAAGCTTGGCTCTAAATTCTTTAATGATCTCTTCTTCGTTACGCATGCAATCAGCAATATAAGTCATTTGATCTTTTGACAATTTGCCTAACGTTATATAAAACTTTGGAGCAAGCCTACCTTCTCCAAAAAATGATAAAAAATCTCCTGCTAACCCAGCTAAGTTGTCTTCATTGTTTAAACATTCTTTAGTAACAATTCCAAGACTTATCTTTGGCTTACGCAAATAGAAATTATGTTTTTGCGTTGTTTCCATGTCAAAAAGCAAAAGCGTTTCTAAGCTTCCAAAAACAACTATATCAGTAGAATCTTCAAGATCCCTTAGCCATGCTCCGCTAGATGCAAGCTCTTGTTTTTTAGTATGATAAACAGAAAAGTCACATTCATGAATTTTTCTGTTTTGAGTATACATTTCTTTTAAAAGAATAGCTTCGTCATGAGTATTAATTTTAACAGTCAATTTATCTGGCTTAGCTAACGTTAATGCCAAAAATGCACTTTTGGTAATGGCCATAGGTGATTCTTGTGAACCTACAATAACAATTTTCCTATGAGTGCTTTCTGCGTTGTTGACTTTTTTCCAATAATTTTCTGGCACTTCATTATGAGACATTGCCATGTAATAATCATCTTCTAAAAACCTTCCTGATTCACTACACATTTTTGCGATAGTATCAGATGGATCAATGATGTAAGGCGAATTCATTATAATGTATTTGTTTCTGTAAACACAATTCCGCCTTTTGGACCAATCTTACCATAATAATTTGTCAAAATAAATGGGCACGACCAAGCGTTAGCCAAATCGTATATAGCTATTTTTCCAATTTGCCCAGGAATTTTTTCTATATTAACATCTGTTTCAATAATTTTTGCTTTCATCCAATTTTGGACAAAATACTCTGGTTCAATAATTGAATTGTTTTTTATAACAGAATTAATGTTTGTTTTTTTTATTGTAGCATAGATTGGAGTTGAAATTTCTGGTAAACATAACATTATCATGATTTGTGTTAGGCCAAAAGCATTACAAACATTTTGCAATAAATCAGAATTAATTGGTTTTGGTTGGTTTGTGATTAAAATCACGTTAGACCCTAATGGCAACTCAATTTTTTGTTCATGGAAACAAGCAGAAATATAATTTAAATCATCTTCATTAGCTACTAGAACAGTTGGAATGGTAATTGGGTCTTCTTCACCATATTCTTCTCTCAAAAAACTTAATAGAATCTCATAATTTTGGTCAACGATAACATGACGGTTTCCATGAAATGAGTCTGCCAAATATGCCAAAGCATAATCAACAGATGTTAAATTATCTTGCAACCAATTGCCAACACTTTGAAAATTTATCCATGGGACCCAATTCATTTCTTTTAAAACATTCAATTGAAAAGATTTAGCTATAGCTTTTTTGTAAAGCTCTGTATCCCTAATATAGTGAACCAATTTTGCATCTTTGCTGACAAGTTTTATGCCAGGGAATGGCATTTCTGTAGGCATTTGAATGCCAAGATATTCTTCAAAATTTTGGTTTAAAATATTTGAATTTAATAATGGCAGTTCTTCCCAACTTTTTGGTAAATCAACATTGCATATATGTTTATATTTTTTGTTATTATAAAAATGAAGATTATAAAGTTTTAAAGCTATTTGATCAAACGATTGTTGTGTATTATTGTTTTTTTCTATGAAATTTTTTACCAATACAATTGTGTCTGAAATTTCATTTGATTGCATTCTTTTTGAACGGCTTTCCTACGCTTAACTCATTGCCAAACCAAAGTTGTCCAACAATCCATTTATTTTTTATACTATTAAAATCTAACAAATCTAAAAATTCTAAAACCATATCTGCATTATTTTGTCCTGGCTCAACAGGTTTAAAATTTAAATCAGGAATTGTAATATTGCAATATGAACCATCTAAATGAATAAGACGATATGCTATGTCTATTATAGCATGGTATCCTTCAAGTTTTTTTTCATCACTTAATAAAATTTGTTTTAAAGATCCGTATTTTTTTAAAAGGTCTACTGCAGTTTTTTCTCCAATACCAGGAACTCCTGGTACATTATCGGAAATGTCGCCAGTAAGAGCCCATACTTCTGCTAAACGATTTGGTTCAACACCATATGTTTCTATAACTTTTTGATAATCAAAAACATCTTCTGGCCATTTAATTCCAATAGATGGTTTTACAATAGTTATTTTATCTGTAACAAGTTGTCTAAGATCATGATCCCCACTAACAACAATAGCTTTTCCATCGTGCAAAGAAAGCAATTTTGCTATAATGTCATCAGCTTCTACATTAGGCTCACGTAATACAGGAATGTTAAAAATTTCTAACAGACGAATTAATATTTCTACTTGTTTTCTTGATTCTTGACGTTTAAAAACTTCATTTGGATCATTAAATTTTCTATTAGCTTTATATTCTGGAAAAATTGCTAGTCTTTTTTCGCTTTGCCCCCAGTCAAAAGTAATAGCAACTTTATCTGGGTTATATCTATTTACAAAATGCATCAAAGTAGTAAAAAAACCGTATATACCCCAGGTTCCTTGGCCATTTTTATTTGTTAAAAGATATGATTGTTTGCTTAAAGCATGATAGGCACGAAGAGCTACGTTGTGGCCATCAAATATAAGTAGAGTATCCATTTTTTTGTTCATATTCTAGTGCTTTCATAATTAGATATCTAAGGGGCCTGCAATGCGTGGCCCATCCTTTATAGCGACTAGATTGGCACAAACATATGGCATTCTATTTTGTACATACCATTCATTAAAATATAAAGTTTTAATTAAACTATTTTGAAACCTACATTTAATTTCTGGCACATATTGTGCAAATTGTTTATTTGTATAATACCAAAAAGAATTTTCATTATAAAAAGAAACATGTGTAGGATCTTGAAACGCAGCTCTGCCATCACTACTTGGAGTTAAAGAAAGTAACATGCCTCCATGAGCAAGAACACGATACATTTCATTAAACAAAGTTATTTTATCTGGAATATGTTCTAAAAAATCTACAGCTCTAATAACACCAACAGAATTATTATCTAAACTTGCCAAAACATCAAAAACATCCCCTACTAAATCTGCGTTTGGCAACAAATCTACGCTTTCATATTCTGGTGGAGAATTATAAGCGCCACCTAAATCTAAACATCTTAAATTATTTCTTTTTGCCCAAGCAAGTGCGTTAGCTTGCACTTGATTTTCATAAATTTCTACCGTTTCAACTTGAATACGTTCATTGAGCTCTGGCCTAACTTGCGAGTTTCCTGGGTGTACTCGTTGCAAATACAAACATTCGTCAATTAAATAAAAATCTGATTCTTGGTACATACGACACATAATATCAAGATCATCAAGGATTTCCATATTTGGATTGTAACCACCTATAGCATCATAAGTAGATTTTCTAAAAGCTCTAACGTGATTAGGAGCATACCAAATATAACTCATTGCACTAGGGTAATGATGCATTGAATTGCATTGCAAATACGTTACCCCATCAACATCAATATCTTGATATGTCCAACCAAAAGTTGGGTTAAAAGTGTTATCATTTCTTGAACCATCTTCGTTTATTTGAGCAAAATGGCTATAAACAAAAGAAACATTAGAATTATTTTTAAATGCTTCTATTATTTTTTCTAAAGCATTAGATGCCAATTTGTCATCATGATCAAGTTCAACTAAATAATCTCCACTGGCAAAAGAAACAGCTTCATTTTTTAATTTACCAATTCCTAAAGAATCAGTTGAATATAATTTTACTCTATTGTCATTTGGCGGTGACCAACTAGCTCCATTGTTAAGAAGAACTACCCATTCCCAATCATTAAATGTTTGATTATTTAAAGATTCATAACATTCATCTAACCATTTTGTATCATGAGAAGGAGTAAATACTGTAACTTTAGGCATTAATTATCATCCGATCTAAAACCAATTCCTCCAGCAAGTTTTGATTCTGGGGAAGAGCAGTCAACACAACACGTATAATACCAACCATTGTTGGTTACCAATTTACCTGATTTACCACAATTTTCGCATGTTTTATCAGCAACTTTTTCTGCTTCACTAATAATTTCTCTTGCAAGTTTATTATTATCAGATGAACAATAATATCGTAATCCACCAAACTTTTCTTTAATTTGATAAATTTTATAATTAGGGTCTAATTTTGATAAAGCTTTATCAAGATTAATAATAATTTGGTGCCAACCTTTACCAACATCAATAAAAGATTGATATCCTTCTGCATACCTTGATTTAATTTTTTCTAAATCATCATTCATTTTTTGCATTTTACAACTTCTTATAATCAGAAATATAATTTTTTATGGCTAAATCTATAAATTCAGAAAAAGTCAAATTTTCTTTAATACAATGATTTCCCATGGTAACAAGTTCTTCTCCAGAAAAATCAATTTCTATAGAACTTCTATTCTTTTTTTCATTTATGATTGGACCCAAATTGCCATCATAGTATTCATTAAACATTTCAGGATATTCGTTATCCATTTAAAATTACCTGGAAATAACGTGCGTGGTCAGCTGGCATTACTGTTGTGTCTGGAACATCTGGAATTAAACCCATGCAACGAGCTGAAAGACTTGTAGCTGTTGAACAAATAAGGCTTCTGGAAACAATCAAAATTGACATACCAATTAGAATATTCATAGAAATTGCTGCAATAGCAAAAAATCCATATTCAATATTTAAACAATAATTAGCAAATCCAACAGCTGCTTCTTTTTGAGAAACAGAAGCTTGCAATTTAATAATTGCGTAGTCTTCTGCTTGGTAGCTAGACAAAGTAGTTTTATGGCCTCCATGAGCTTCCATTTCTACAATGGCAGCATCTTTGCCTCCTCTAACAACTACAGCTGCATGGTTAAAATTACAATATTCTTTTTTATATTCTGCATGCCCCATTAAACGCTTTCGCCAATAATAAAGACGTTGACCAAATCTTATAATTGCTGGCATAGTGCCTTTATGCTTTACAAGGATTAAATCGCCAGGTTCTGCATTCGTGCAATGCTCTCCTTTTGCATAAATTGTATGCGTAGAAGTAGGAACTACAAAATTTTGGAACTCTTTAGTGTATGTTTTCATGAGTTTTTAGAAGCTAAGCGATCAGCTTCTGCGTCCTTTACAATATATTCGCCTTTCTTTACTTTACTAAAGTAATCACGACGAGTTTGGACAAAACTATTTGCAGTTGGGTAAGAAATGCCGAGCTCTTCAGCAATTTGTTTTCCACCATTAATAGTTCTACCAACATTTTCTTTAGCCCATTGTTCAATCTTTTCCTGAGCTGAGATTTGCTTTACTTTAGGCGTATGCTTTACCAATTCAATTCCGAGTTCATCAATAATAGTTGAAGCAACTCCGTAATCACGCAAAGTCTTTCCAACGTTCTTTTCATCACGCTCTGCAACTTTAACAATTTCTTTAGCCCTGTAAAGCTCTTGGTCACGAAGGATTTTATTTGTCATCAATTCATTTTGCATTGTCCTGTCCACTTTCCTTTCTCGCCCTCCAAGAACCTGAAGGACTCTTCTTTTCCTACTGGTAACAATACCACATTTAATTGTAACTGTTGAATTAATGATCGAATCGCTAAATCTAATTCTTTTTGATTCAATCGATCTTTTGGTTTAATTCCACTCTCATCTAGTATATCATCATTTAAATCTTGAATAGGTACATAATATAAAAAATCCCAAAATTCTTTTTCCATTGCCACCTGATTAATCAAAATTTGAAAAGCTGCTTGAATAATAATTAAATCTCCTTCATCTGCTGTCATTACAGGCTTACCGTTTGGGCCAAGTAGCTGTGAGTTACGATTAATTTTTTCTTGTAGCCTACTCATCTTAACCATCATTTTAGCAAGTTCTAGCAAAACCCATTCATCAGAAACAATATAATTATCTGGATCAATAGAAAGAACTTCTATGCGCCTTTTCAAAGCAGAACTTAAATCTAATTCAATGCTTGTCGAAAAATAATCAACATATTTATCATTGATCTCTCCAATTACTTGTGAAGATACATTTTGGTTTACTTTGACTTTTATCTCTTCTCCAAGCAACTCAATTGTTTTATTTTGTAAAGTGCTTTTGCCTGTATGCAAAGACCCTACAAAAGCTATATTTTTAGCTGACATATCAAATCCTCTGAGCTTTATGCATTCTTTTCCTACTTTTTGTTAAAAGTGGTTCTGCAAAAGCATCGATTCTCATGATGACAATTTTTAATTGGCGATCAGACATTTTGCCGTGTGCCCTAAGAGCGTGTGCAATCCTTCGAAGATCATGAAGAGAATATTTACGGTGCTCATATCCACCATTCTCTGTCTTTTCCCTTTTAGGAGCTAAATCTTCGTTGTCAATGCTGACAAAATATCCATCTCGCTCTTTCATTCTGAATGCGCCAGGAGTAAGGTCAAAGAATGCTGCAGCCATAGACTGAGTAAACTTTGCCTCCCTCTCTGACTCAATCATCAGATTTTGCGAGTAATGAACTTGGCAACCTTCTTAGTGGTTGCGGTGATCTTTGCAAGGTCGTCAAGAGTGATGTTGCCAAGCGCAACCTGAGTCTCAAGAGCCTTCTCATTGATCTCGTACTCAACGTTGGTCTCTTCAGAGATAGCCTGACCATCAGGACCATAAACAACCTTGATGGTCTCAGAACGATTCACAATCTTGTCGAAGCGATCTCCAAGAACCTCACGAGCAAGATTCATGTCAACAAAAGGCTTGCCACCAGTGATCTCACGGCACAACTTGACACCGTACTTCTCAGAAACAAAAGTTCCAGGAGTGTTGATAGCGTCAGCAGAACCATCTTGTTCTGACATAAAATTAAATGCTTCAAAAACAGTAGAACGAATCTTTGCAACACGGCCTTCAAGCATATCCTTTGTCTTGTTGACAGAAGTGAGCTCGTAAGCAATGTCATCTACTTCTGACTGAGAGAGCTCACGAGGCTCAACAAAGGAAACTGAAGATCCAAGAATAAAAGGCATTTCTTGAAAAAGGTCAATCTCTTCGTCAGTAGCCTCACGACCATCAACCATCCAACCACGCTTAGTCTCAACACGACTTGCATTATTAGTTTGTGGCTTCAACTCTTGTGCCCACTCAACGCCACTTTCAATAAGTGTTTTTCTAAGCTCGTCAAGAGAAGGAACATTGATGTTTAGGTTTTCCACGTTACTCATTTTTTTCTCCTTACTAGGTGAATTACTTACTGATACCAATGTAGCAGGTATTGAGTGCTTTGTGACCTTTTTTGCAATATTTTTTAAAATATTTTGAAACCCCTTATTTTTCAAGGGTTTTGGTGGGCACAGAGGGACTTGAACCCCCGACATCCTGCGTGTAAAGCAGGCGCTCTAGCCAACTGAGCTATGCGCCCTAAGCGACCATGATCGGACTTGAACCGACGACATCTACCGTGACAGGGTAGCGCTCTAACCAACTGAGCTACATGGCCTAAATCGTTATGCTGATTAGCTAATGGCTACTTTTGTAGGCCAAACATATTCTAGATTATTTGGAAGATTTTTTTCAAACAGATTACAATAAAAATTTGGATCTTTTCTAAGCAAATTGCTGCGATGACTTTGGTGCAATTCTTCATTACCAAGCCAATCTGGAACCTCAATGCTAATGCTTGGATTTTTATCTGCAATTTTAGTAATTTTTTCTAGACAAGTATCTTTGTATCCACGAAAAATCCATTCTTTACAAATAGCAATCCCATAAACAACAAGTTCAAATTCATAACCACGCCACATATTTACAGCAGGGTGATTTTGCCATCCATAATTTGGATCAGTAAGAGCGTTAAGAATTTGCAACGTTTCTACTCGTTGTTTTCCTAAACGCTGTCGATCCAAAACTTTTGCTGACTTTTGATATGATTCATATGGTAAAAACGTTTGCATTATTACTCCTATCTATACTGTTTACTTTTACTATAGCACCCCAGGAGAGATTTGAACTCCCGACCTAGTGGGTAGAAACCACTTGCTCTAATCCGCTGAGCTACTGGGGCAAACTCTATCTGGGTTGTCGATAACAGTCTACACCATAAGCGGTAAGAATATCTAAAGCTTTTATATAAGCGTCACTATTACCATTTCCTGTTTGTGGTTGAGCTTTAGCAACAATAGCCTTTATCCAACGAGAATTTCCATTTGGATTTTCCCAAAACACATTAATTTCCTTTTGTGTTGCTGGAGTATTTGATAAAGAAAGAATTGTTTTTGCTGCCCACTTTACTTCAGATTCTGTTGGAGTACTCATTATTTATTATACCAATCAGAATCATTGTCGCTCCACCAATCATTATCTTGATCATAAAAAGCATAAGACTTGAAAGAAGGCTTTGGTGGTTCATAACTAAAAGCAACTACTTCAACTGGCGAACTTTTAGCCACATTTTGAATAATGTTTTTTGTTTTATCCCATTCCAAACCGCCAATTCCACATCCAATTTGTGGAATACCAATTTTTTTAATACCAATAGAATTAGCGTGGCCAAGCATGTTTTTCATAGTTTTTTTTACATATTTATATTGAGCATCGGCACCAGGTTTTTCTTGAGTAGCTAAATTATAAACCATTGGTTTTCCTTTTTCTTGCCATGGAAAAACTTGACCTGCTTTAAACTCTCCTCTATTGCAAAGACCTTTATAGTGTTCTGCCATTTCTGGGTATTCGTTTTCAAATTTGCCAGCAATGCCTCCCATCACTCCAACGGTATTTACTCCGTGAGCAAGGGCATCAAGGTCATCAGCTGCAAACATATCGCCTGTGCGTTCACTGAAACTCATAAATCCTCCAAATTAGCTGGCCTTACCCAGCTAGGTTGCATTATCCATGTCTTACCCTCATCATAAGGCTCAATTAAAACTTCCCAAGCGCCTTTTTCTTTTTTTCTCAACACTTTATATACATGAGGGATTGTTCTTTTTAAAGGGTTGGCCATAATGACCAAATCTCCTGGTTTAATATTATCATAATTTAATTGGTTATTAATTTGGGATTGCCCAATATATGAATTTTTACTCATAAGTGCCTCCGAAGGGATTCGAACCCTTACGTCTTCCGACACTAGCTCCTAAGGCTAGCGTGTCTACCAATTTCACCACAGAGGCTTAATATTAATCGCAGCAGTCTATTTGTGCAAGACATACTAGTCTATTTGTGCATTTATAATGTGCATGTTCTTCAATTAATTCTGTGCCACAAAGTGGGTATTCTCCAAATGTTGATAATGGGTTGTTTTCCATAGTAGCCCAGGTGGGATTCGAACCCACAAGATCTTATGATCGGAGAATTTTAAGTCCTCTGCGTATGCCATTCCGCCACTGGGCCAAATTTCAATTACGAGTTACGCTACCATCCTCGTTGTGCGAAATTCCATGCTCAGCATCAAGTGTATCATGTTGCTTCTTAAAAGCACTCTTACCAAGCAAAAAACCAACAGTAAGAATGATTACGTTTTCAATTGTGCTATAAAAGATTTCAGCTGTTGCATGAGCTGGGTCAGTAATCAAACCTACTGCTTTATGCACATAATTTGAATTTGTTGGTTGTTCACCAATCCAACTTGATGCTAATACTAAAAAATGCATATTTTTTTCTTTCTACTATACGCTACGTTCGCAAAGCTCGGAGACTAGGGTTCGAACCTAGAATAACGGATTCAAAGTCCGTTGTGTTGCCAATTACACCATCTCCGAATGACAATAAAATGTTTTTTAAATTTCTAACCGATATTTTAACACATTTTATTTCGTAGAACCACGGAGAATCGAACTCCGATTTTAAGAATGAAAACCTTGTGTCCTAGCCGTTAGACGATGGTTCCCTAGTGGGAACGGTGGGGCTCGAACCCACGACCTTGGGATTAAAAGTCCCCTGCTCTTCCAACTGAGCTACATTCCCATATTAATTAATCGTCAATGTAAAAACCATGAAAGGTTTCTCGTTTGACCTTTTTTTGTTTTGAGGGAGTTGGCAACTCTTGTTGTCGATCTACCAATAAATAAATGATGGCAAAAAGTTGAATAACGACAATGATTAAAAGGTATGGAACAATAAACATCAACCGTACACCACTTTTCCAAAGATAGCTTGCTGGAAAACCATGTCAGCCATGTCAGCATCCCACTGCTCAAAATCAACAGTGACAGGGATTCCCCAACAAGTTTGCTTTGCTTCAATAAGAGTCTGAAGTGCATTAGTGAGCATTTCAATAGTCACAGTTGAATTTCCTACACCATCTTCAATTGGGTTCTCATACTTAACAGGAACGTCTTCAGTTGGGTTCTCACTGTCCCAAGAAAATTCAAAACACCAACTGCTATTTGATCCAAAAATGTTTTCATAAACTGCTTCTGCAAGCTCGTTGTCCTGGATTTCAATTTCCATCTTGATGCTACTCATTTGTTTGACCTTTTCTACTAATTCCACTATCGGACTACCCGATGACTTCACTATAGCACCCTTTTTACGATTTGTGTCAATTTTTTTAAAAAAATGGAAAAACGGCTGGGGAGCTGGAGGATAGCTCAACCCAACCGTCTTTCCAACAACCTGAGGTCGGCAGGTTGTTTTTGGGGCAGATGCCGTGGACACATCTCCCTAATGAGAACATTATAGCTTGTTATTGACTACTTTTTCTCAGAAACTTTATTTTTTGAAAAATTATCTGCTTTTTTTACAAAATCTGTCATCCACTCAGCAAACTCCATAATTTTTGCATCATCATCTTCATTGTCACTATGATCTACTGTAATCATTTTGCCAACCAAAGTTGTATGTTCTTGGTTTGATTTAATGTAATTAAAAATCTTTTTTTCTGTTTTCACTTTTACTCCTTACCATGCTCCTGAACAACCATATTGATCAGGAGGGTTAGCTTGAATACGTTTAGCCACAGCAATTTGCTGTACCATAGATGCTAGCCCAGCATTGGGTGCATATGCAAGTCCTCCATAAGCAATCCACGTAGAATTCAACATACCAAGCCCTCCTGAATAAACAGGTCCCTGAATATTCCAGTTGCCACCCTCTTCACACATAGAAACTTTAGACCAAGCTTCAATATCTGATTGAGTGACACCAAGATATTGTTCAGTGGTTGTTGTAGTTGTTGAAACAATTACTGTTGGAGCAACTTTTAATAATTTTTTGTGCTCCAAAATTACTTGGGAATAAGAATGACTTTTGACATTCTGTTTTGGGTTGTTGGCTAATCCAATAGTTGCGAGCCCTAATAAGCTGGTTACCGCAAATGCTACTGAAATAGTTACCTTAGCAAAAACACGTCTCAGTGTTCTCTCCTAACACTAGTCCAATAAAACATTGTGTTAGTCCATCGCATCCCTCCGATCAAAAAATCTTATGGTATATATTATAGATCGATTTTAAGGCTATTTTACAATTTATTTAGAATTAAGTAAATTTTAGGTAAACTTTTAAAAATTTTATAAAAAATGACTGAAGAACCTTGACAAGGTTGTTCAAAAACTGCAATTATATATATTACCAGAATGTTACGAATAAAAGATGAAAATATAAATAATATATATTAATTATATATAATTGCAGTTTTAGCCAAAGAGAAGACCTTCAACAGTAATCTCTTCTTCCAGGGAAACGTTTTCATCTACAACTCCACGGATTGCTTCAGCTTCAGAACGACGAAGTAAAACTTTTTGGTCAGTACGCTCCTCAATAGTTCCAATTGCTACTGGTCGATAAATCCATGTGTGAGTGATCCCTTTAGATACTGAATCTCCTCGGTTGATCCTATCTTTACGTTGTTTGTATTCAGAATATGAACGAGGTACTTCAATATGCCAAAGGTATGGAGCATAAAGATTAAGACCCTCTTGGCCAGCATCTGAGGAAAGCAAAATTGCAGCTCCTTTTTGTTCATTAAATGACTTGATAGCATCTTGTTGCTCGTCATCACTCATACCGACCCCCCAGATGGCGTTAATTGGCAGATTGCCGTTGTATTTTGCCTTAAGTGCCTTCAGATAGGGAAAAAGAGTATTATTTGTCCAGTAGCTAAATAATACCACCTTCTCATCGGCTTCGATAAGATTATCAATAGAAGCTTCGATAAGTTGATACTTGGCAGAATCTTCAGTTTTAAAATCATGACCAAATTGTTGTAACAATTCCTTAGCAATAAAGCTTTGAGAGTTATACATGGCCTCAGGGGTATTACAAAGAACTCTAAGAAAGTCCACCATACTCCATGCTGCTCCACCCATACTTGGGTTATATGAATTGCGAACAATTTCTTCAGCACG
>Ga0164296_1000833_pt1 | contig 35052 bp, 33 predicted proteins | sample GEODES057metaG_FD_113533 | JGI IMG/M metagenome (GOLD analysis project Ga0164296, IMG submission 113533) | Dystrophic lake water microbial communities from Trout Bog Lake, Wisconsin, USA - GEODES057 metaG | ecosystem: Environmental > Aquatic > Freshwater > Lake | place: USA: Trout Bog Lake...
ATTGTCCATTGTCGCTTTCCCACGACAATAGGAACGAAACGATAACCCCCGAAAGTTCTTATACAAATGAAACCGGAAAATAGCCGTTAAATGAGGATAAGTATATTTGAAGTACTGTAACATATTGTCTATATTGGCGGTTTTGAAACTGGGAATGTTTCGCCACATTTCGTATTGATTCCATTTCTTATACCATCCTTCTCGTTTTTTACAGGCGTATTTCATTTTACAGTCGTGGCGGTAACTGGGAGTGGTAGTTTCCAGCACTCTTCCTTGGTCGTTACACGAAGTTTGTAAGGAACGCACACCTGGGTCAATCCCTACCAATTGGTCGTAGCGGATTTTCTGGATGTCTTTGGGTTTGGCCGCGGCTTTTTTGGGTTTCCTGAGTCGCACCACGGCTACTTTACCATCGGTATAAATCGTGTTGGCGAATTTGCGGTGCCGTGTTTCGTATTTTTCTATGTGAAACAGCTCATACCAATAGACGGATTTGTTCTCATCAAAATCCTTCACGGGTTGCTTGGTGAAGTACCCAATAATGTCCTTCAAACAACTACTACAGATTTCAATCGCCGACAAACTGAACGAGTTCTTGGTGGGTAACAAATTAAAGGTTCTAACTCCTTTGGTGTAAGGGTATTTTTCAAAGGTCTGTAAGATTTTATGATAGATGCTTACGAAATGGGACGAATGGCGTTTGATATTGTCTTCGGTGGGTGGGTATTTGAGCCACTCTCGCATACGCCGAATGAAAAAGTTCTTACCGTCGTACTCTTCCGCATAAATGTCTTTCAACCACTGGTATATGACTCCCTTGCGTGTTTCGCCGGTTTTCAATTCCAAATACTTATGAAAGCGTTTGTAGAAATTGAGTTTGAGATGGTTTTCAGTCATCGTCAGCTGTTGCCGATTCAAATTATTGATGAGATTGCCCATACGGTCACGAAAAGGCAGGTCACCCAGATGGTTCTTATAATGTGAAAAACTGATGTAGAGTTCGTCGGTGGTATCTATTTTCTCTTTGCGGTCTTTCATTACAGATACCGTAGAACACGCTTGATAAAACAGGTTTTGCGTGATGGGTGGTAAGGGTTTATTTTCGTCTAAAAGACGGGTAAAATGGTAGTTCAACAGTTGGTAAGACAAGAAACAAATTTTGTTGATGTTCAAGACAATGTCTTGGATACCGCCGTTCAAATAGTTATTACCAACCAATGAATTGTAACTCATCTTAACACAGGTGAATTCGGTGTCTTTATTGATTTCCTTGCGTGATTTGACATCATTGCGAGTGACTTTTTCGTTGGAGGGGTCGTCCTTCTTCTTTTTACCCATCCTCTATATTGCCTAAAGATATTATCTTTAAGTATTTTACGATATAATTCCTAAATACTTAAATTATTATAATTGACTGGTATCAATCAAACATTTACCTTTTGGAATGTCTGGATATGCTTCTTTGAGTTTGTTTCGCGTATCATCGTCAAGAAAGCAATCAAAGCATAGATTTATACCGTTACCATATCTCACACAATAATCTCCATCATATGATTTACCACACCCTCCTACACAAAACTCGTAGAAACCTAAATTTCGTAGCCATCCTGATTTCTTCAACAACTCTTTGATTCGTTCTTTACGGCGTTCATATTCTGTATTATAACTTGTATCATTTGTATATCTCATAAAAAATTTACACGGCTCATCTTCTATATCAAATTCTTCTATCAAATCGTCCCACATATTTTTCTTAGCGCAACGAAAGTATAAATAATTATCACTATCATTCTTCTTTATGTCGCAGGGAAACCCACAATGACAATTAGGTAGTTCCTTAACATAACTATTTGTTGGAAAACAGTATTCAGTATTGAATCTTGTATATTTGCCTCCACGGATATTTTCCCATTTCTCTTTATTGTCAATCATTACTTTTTCAACAATAAAGTTTTCTGTCCATAAATGGTTAAACTGGTCATACTCATCTTCAATATTGAAATTTTCCAATATACCATTTCTATCAAAAAATATATTATAACCCGTGTTATAATTGTTACTCTTTATTAGCTGAGTATGACGAATAAATTTATATAATCTGTGTATTGGATAGATAGCTACAATTGTTTCTGGTGGGTGAATCTGGGTATTTAATCCACCACATCCATCTTGATGTTCCCAAAATCTTCTATATAATCGTGTTGTTTCACCAACATAATAAACATCACCTTCACATTTCAAAATGTATATCCAATGAACCATTTTGAAACAATATAAACATATCTTTATGTATTTTCGGTTTGTTGTTCTTTCAACTTCTCTTTCCTCTTCAGGTAATAATTTCTTCTCCACTCCTTCAACTTCTCAGGATTACTTTCTTTGATTTTTTCCACATAGTTCTTGGTGCGTTCTTTCACGACCTCCTTGTTGTTTTCATAATACTTCAAGTGTCGGGTGCTATTCGTGTATTTTTTCAAGTGTTCCTCCAACTCAGCAATGTGTTGAGTGAGTTTCTCTATCTTCAATTTGAGTTCGGCATTTTCTTGCTCCATTCTATAATATAACTCACCACATTTTTAAGTTTTTTATGTTATAATTGTATAAATATGTCCCATAAGAGTGAGGACTACAAATTGACCGCTGTTCAGCACTATTTAGTGGAGGACAAGACCCAGGAGGAGGTGTGTAAAATATTTCAATGTTCCCGGCGCAGTTTGATGCGATGGGTAGAACAATACAAGCGAAAAGGCAACATACGGCGTCAAAACCGAACACCCATTGCTTACAAAGTCAAGCGAGAACATATACGATTTATCAAGGACGAATTACGGAAGAACAAGACAGTTACAATGGAAGATTTGTTGTATTTGATAAAACGGAGGTACCCTTCTATGACCCTGAGTCGCACCCATTTGGGACAAGTCGTCAATGACAACAACATCACCTTGAAACTCACCCGTATTCGCCACGAACCGATTCTTCGTTGGGGAAAAGAAATCAATATCAACGAGGAACTTGCCAAATTCTACGAGACGATTCAACAACACAAAATAGAAGACATTATTTGTATTGATGAGACGAGCATCAAATCCCTACAAAAACGCAATCATTGTTAGAGTCAGCGAGGCAAACGATGTGTCATTACAACCCAGTCACCTGATGTATTCAAGAAATATACAGGTGTTTTTGCGATTTCAATCAATGGTGTGGAAGGATGGGATTTGTATGAAAAAGGCGGTATGACCACTGACCGAATGGTAGCATTTCTGGAACAATTTATTACAGGTAAATACAAAAACAAGGTGATAATATTGGACAATGCGTCTGTTCATAAGAATGATACGATTCGGGAGTTGGTGAATAAACACAATACCTTGCTTTACAGCGTCCCTTACCAACACTTCAGTAATGCTATAGAAAATTATTTCAGTATGTTGAAATCCCGTCTCAACAAATACAGTGGTGGTTTGAAGTATGCGAATTTGAAAGAAAACATTCGCAATGCCATAGAAAATACCCCGAAACACTATTATAAGAACATCTTAGAAGGTGCTTATAATAGGAGGGAAAAATATGTAACAAAGAACAAAACTCGCAAAAACGCAAAGAAAATGTATCTATAATGGGCGTTTTAAATCGTCAAAGGTGTAATTTTTTTATGAAAAAATATGTAGACAAAATAGAAACCATCAAAAAAGAGCTGTCCGCCACGACCAAAGACATTACTGACAAAATCTCCTTATGAAGGTTCCCCTATAATATCAGCTGACTCGTGTTTGAGTAGTTCTTTGGGTTCATCTATCACCGCTTATGCTTCTTATTCTACACAGTCTTGAAAGACAAAGACTGGACGAGAATTGAAACCGCCGTTTCAATAATCAAATATTCATCGGTGTAAAACACTAATTATAAAATATATATAAATACGTACGTTTATTTATATAAAATGTCTCTATCTTGTCTTGGCTGGCTATGGTTGTTGGTTTCGGTGGTAAAGGTGGGTTCCTTTACTTTTCCCAAAAATACCCAGTGGTATACGAATCCCACCAACCATCTGGACGCGAAGAACATTGAAAAATTGGAGAAACTGTTCTATCTCAAGAACAGCCGATATTCCCCTTATAAAAACAAATACACAAATCGTCCATTTATGAATGTAACGGAACAGTTGGTCGATCTTAACGACAAATTCATGAAAAATTATGATGAAGCCACAAAAAACGACGAAGAAGAACAAGCCTTTCTAATATTTAAACGTACACTCGACGATATTGCGGATAACCCAGATGTTCATTCCGATGATGTCGAGGCGTCATATGATCACAAACACAAAAACCATCAAGGAGAATACGGTTACATTGACGGTATGGGTGTGTTCCGTTATAAGGACCCCAAACTGTTTGAGAAGAGACATGAACGTACGATTGGATTGGGCATGGGGGACATTTTTTTCCCACCAGGAACCCGAGAAAAACGCGGGGAGGACGAATCGGCGGGGGGTGCCGGTGGAAATTTTCAAATCATTCGCAACTCAGAATATACGTTTGATGATGTCGGCGGTTACGACAAGATAAAGACGGAACTTTTACAAACGGCGGATATCCTGATCAACTATGAAAAATACCGCAAATACAATGTACGCACACCCAAAGGTATGATTTTCGAGGGTCCTCCCGGCAACGGAAAAACCCTCATGGCAAAGGGGTTCAGTGGCGAGTTGAATGTTTCTTTCATTCCTGTGTCGGGAAGTGAATTTTCCGAAAAATATGTTGGGGTGGGTGCCATGCGGGTGCGAGAACTGTTCAAACTTGCCGAGGAGAACAAACCGTGTATTATTTTCATTGACGAAATCGATGCTCTTGCCAGAAAACGCGGAAACGACATGGTAAGTTCTAACTCGGAAAAGGACCAAACTCTCAACCAATTGTTGATCAATCTCGACGGGTTCAAACATTCGAGCGGCATTTTTGTTATTGGCGCAACCAACCGTATTGATTTACTCGACACCGCGTTGATTCGTCCCGGTAGAATGGATAAAAATATTTTTATTGGCAACCCAGATAGTGATACCCGTCGGGCAATTCTCGACATTCACATGAAAGGTAAACCAATGTCGTCCAACATTGAACTGGATTCATTGGTAGAAATGACCGGGGGATTCAGCGGAGCACAAATCGAAAATTTGTTGAACGAATCCATGTTACGTGCTCTGCGAGAAAATCGCGAAGTGATTACCCTAGAAGATTTGGAATACATCATCAACCGCATTTTGGCGGGGTGGCAATCGACCGAATCGAAATACTCGGACGATATTATTCAACGTATTGCTCTACACGAAATGGGGCATGCTGTGGTCGGGTTTTTATGTAAGAATCATCCCAAATTGACCAAAGTATGTTTGAATTTGTGGTCACCCAAAACCCCTGGATATACTACCTTTGAAAGTAACGACGAAAACATCAATATTTATACGAAAGAAGGTCTGTTTTCACATTTGATGGTGTTGTTAGGTGGCCGCATCGCCGAAGAATTGTTTTTTGGTTATTCTGTCACCACTGGCGCACGTAAAGATCTGGACGAAGCCTACAAGTTGGCGCAAAATATGATTGTTCAGTACGGCATGGGCCGGCGCAACATTTATCCGGATTTGAGCGATCAATCCAAGTATTTGATTGATCAAGAGGTGAACGACCTGCTGGTTTCCGCAAATGACGCGGCGTTGGTCATTCTGTCCGAGGCTCGCGATTTTATATTGGAATGTTCCGTAATATTGAACCGCGATCATTTGTTGAAACCAGAACAAATGGCAGAAATTATGCGCACAAAACACATTGAATTGTGGAAAAAATACGATATTACCCGGTTTTTAGTTTAATTTTCTAAAAAAACGCGTATGGGACGAAACAGACACGCGCAAAAAAATACACAAACAATTATAATAGGTATGGCTAATTCAAAAGACAAATGTATGTTATCCATTTTATATATTTTTATATATAAAATGTACCTTATTTTACTAGACTACGGGACCTTTTGTAAATAAATGATCCGTTCCCCTGGTATTGTTTGTTTTTACGCCATTCGTGGGAGGCTTTATCAAAATCCATGTCTACGTCGAATTCTACGCGTTTATTTGTCAACATTGACGTGGATTTCGAACGGGTAATTATCCCCGCGGGTTCCGAGTCTTGTACCGTAATGGACATTGCGCGGGTTCTGGAACGAGTCATCATCACGAGTTTTCAATACAAACCCGTTTAGTTTTATTGAATCAATTTTTACTTTACACCGTTGAACATTATATATTGATTTATTTTTATAGGACAATAAAAATAAATCAATCTTTACACCTTTGCCGATTCTGCTGGAACATAAGGCAAGGGCAACGTTACCACGTTTCGACCTTAGATGTCGAGTGAAACCACGTTCTTATCTGAACGAGGTTTGCGACGATACGATTTTTTAGGCATCGCACTATTTTGTAAATCTTTCAAACTGGTGATGCTGATCATCGAATCATTTTCGTGAGACATGGGTTCACCTAGGGCGGCAGGTGGCGCAGAAGAACGTATATCCACAGTTTTGGTCTTTAATCCCGACAAAATACTATCTATATCGGTCAACTTGGGTCCGTTCATTTCGATCCGTTGTTGCGGAGCCTGTTGGGGAGTTTGTGCTTGCTGAAACTGTGAAGGTTGTGGGGGCATCATGGATCTGGGTTGAGGAGGCGGCACATTCACGTTCTGAAATCCCTGATTCACATCCACTCCTCCTTCCTGAAACATGGCACCGCGACCCATGGAAATATCCGGACGATTGGATGCGGGTTGGGTGAAAGTCATGCCCGGACGGTTTTGTGGAGGCGCCTGGTTTCTTGTCTCTACGGGAACCGGAGGTGGCCCCGTCATCGTGGTCGGACGATTGTTATTCAACAGTTCACTGGCAAAGGACATCCCCGGAGACGATTTTTTCATGACATCCACGGTAGCATTCGTAAACATTCGCATCAATTCCGGATTTTGACGCATAACATCGTCCACACCCGGTGCCGCCGTTGAAAGTGTACGATTGGTAAAATGTACCACACTCGCACTGAACCCCAATTTCAGGAGCAAGGCCAATTCCGGACTCATTTTACCTCCCTTGTATTTGTCGTGTAATTGTTCGAAAATCTCGTTGTAGCTATCAATATCCTCGCTCACCGACTCCCCCCAACCGTCTAGATTGATATCAAACGGATTAAAGACACCGTTTCCATACTCGATCGTATTAATCGCCGTAATTAACCAGTTCTGTTGTAATTTTACCGCGTCGCGTTTGCGTTTATCTTCCAGAGCACCCTCATACTCGTCTTCAATCTCTTCATAAGAAGAGTCCATCGTAAAATTTGTCGAAGATTTTAATATTCCCTTTTCGTACCATTCGTCCAAACTACGAAGCATCGAGCGCTTTTTACGTCTCTTTTCACGGTCCGACATGTTGGCCGATGGAAATGACGACCCGCGCGTGTTGGGAGGGACATCCGACATTTTAGAATACCCGTCCCAGGTTTTGGTGTTCCCCCCCATCGACTCCGCCGTGGCTTTTCCAATGTGCGAATCGGTCGCCGCATCATCCTCCGTGATTATTTTGATATTATCCGTGGTTTTCGCCGCGTTATTTCCGCCAAAAAAACTGGAAAACCCGCCAAAACTGCGGGTCTCGCCACTGGACGATGAACCACCCGCCGTCGCCGCAGGTTTGGTACCTTCTAAACTCGACGAAAGATCGTTGAGTTCGTTCTCCAAATTATCTAAATCTTTCATGTCAATGGTAGTTGCGTTATTTGAACTTTTAACTTTGTCGTTCATCAACAGTTCGATCCCCGAACCAAAATTACCGGCACTACGTGTGTTGGGGGTAGGGTCGCTAAAATCAATACGAATCGGCTCCAAGTTATCTAAATCTAATGTGATGTCTTCCATAGTTCTTTATTATTTAACACGTCTATTTTTTATATGATATTTTAACGTATTGTAATTTTTTCGCTTGAAAACCTCAAAATTGTAAAAATTGATTGTTTTTTGTGAATTTACTCGTGATATTACCCCCACTCCCACCCTCATTGGGTTTACCAAAATGTCCGGTAACGACTACTACGACATTGCCATGGACCACATCGCCGCCGAGGAAGAAGAACGCAGATATGAAGAAGAAATGGAACGTTTTTGGCAGGAAATCGGCATTCAAGAATGGGAAGAATGTCCAGATCAGCCCATCGACGGATCAAACGCCACCATCACATCGCCCATTTGTAATTTAGTTCCGAACCTCCCCAAAAACAACCACAATCTTGAATACTGTAAACCCGACAATGATTCGGACGTTCAAAACAACACACCCACTCAGAACACCCGTTCCGTTTACGAATACATTGTAGAGTTATATCGTCAGTTTTTCGAATAAAGCCATCATTTACTGTGTTTGAATCCAATTTTTGTCATTCATATACCAAATTCCTTGTAAAAAACAGTCGGCCAAATCATCCTTTTTTTGGGTATCGAGCTTCGACAACCACGGTAAAAATCCAGGATAATTCGAAATAATCTGTTTGGCGTAAGTTACCCCGTCTTTTTTATGTTGTTTATACACTTTATGTGCTACGGTGGGAACCGTATCCGCGGAAGAACCCGAGAACAATTTTAGTTTGTTTTTTGAAGAAATAAACTCTATATGGATGTCGGGTTGGTTCTCGTCATTCTCCATAATAAAATACTGGGTCAATAGCCCTTGAATACTGGCCATTCGAGATGCCAATGGCGAAATTTGGTTTTCAATGAGAACCGTGTGAACCCCCTTCATGGAGGGAATCTTCTGGAATTCCCGTTTCATACTTTTGCCAATTTCTATTAGGCTGTGTTCTTTGGCATTTTTTTTGACAGTTACGATGGGTTTTAGGAGAACAGAATCGTAATGTATGAGAATCTTTTCCAACACTTGGGATTTCTTTTCAGAAAGATTGATACCGGGAATCTTATGTTCAGTCGCATGGTTGAAAAGGTCCGCCAACTTTAGTTTTTTTAAATGAGTTGGAGAACTTGCCTTGGTTGGCATCAAAAAAGTACTCGTTTTTGCGTGTTTTTCACAAAAACAAAGTTCTCCCTTCTTATACTTGGCAAGGTGTCCACAGATTTTTTTGGATTGTTTTGCTATCTCTTGACACCTTGGTATGTCTGTTTTTTTTTCGCCATCGTCCATCAAATTCACAACATTCCAATCCACTATATTACACCCTGAATTGTTTATTTCAAACACACAATAGGCCATGTTTTTTATTCCGACGTCGAAACTGATCATTTTTTGGGGTTCTCCAATCATGTGTATTTATGGTATACAGATGATTATTTAATCGATTGTTTTTTGTATTCTTTTTGATTGAAATTAATTATTTCTTCGCTGTTCTTGGTCATATATTTTCGGTACTGTTGGTTCGAGGAAATATTGAACATGTTTAACACCGCCTCGTTTTCTTTGTCGCCGGGCTGGTACCACGTGTTCACGGACGGGATTTCACTATTTAGACTGCGTGTCTGGGGCAAATAATTGTAGGGCAAACTTGTCATATTTAGATTGTGTTCAGAAACAAACTTCGATTCACTCTTTTCGGGTACAAAAGACATTTGACACTATAATATAACTAATGATAGAAATTTATTGTAATAATTTAATCAAATCATTCTTTTTCATTTTGGACATGTCTACCTGAATCCCTCGAGACAGTACCAATGTTTTCAACGCAGTCAATGTCATTTTCTTGTAAGACTCTGTGTTTACCGACGGTGGGTCCTTGTTATCTTCGTCAATTTCTGGGACTTGAGATTCAATATTATCGTCCATGTTCAATTCCAACTCTTGAATCTCACTAGAATCTTGTAAATCCTTTTCGAGAACCAATTCTTCCGCAATTTCTTCTAAATTGGTGACAGGTTCTCCTTCCATCACATCATCATCCACCTTGATTTTTTTGAAGACTTGCTCGCCTTCATTGTGGTCGAGATCGTCGGTCTCAAATTCCTCTCCAGCATACATCATATTGTCATCCTCATCCTCATCCTCGTCGTCATCGTCCTCGTCGTCCTCGTCGTCGTCCTCGTCATCATCCTCGTCGTCGTCCTCGTCGTCGTCCTCGTCATTCATCTCTTTTACCGTAGAAGGGTCGAATGCCCGCATGGAAGACTGAAAATCGTGAAGATTACCTAAATTTTCAATGTTGGACGAGAAAAACATGGGCACACTGGGCTGAACGGTGGCCTGATGTCTCAATACCGAAAGTTCTTTGGCCAGACGCTGTACGATATCAAACAGCGTATCGGACTTTTGTTCAATGGCCGAAATTTGCTGTTTAAAATGGTAAACTATGAGTAAAATCAATACGAACGCGATTCCTAAACTCAGGAAAAAAAACGTCTCTAAGAAATTTATAAACATCGATATTTTATTATATTCAAGATATATTTAAAACGTTGATTTCAAACGTACAAACCACGGTTTTCTGTAAATAAAATCATGGCATTTTATATATTCAGAGGTACAAATGGATACGAATACTAGTTCTATAAATACATCTGTTGTACCCAACGAATCTAATTTACCAAGGTTTTTGCCCGATTCTAAAGACTTGATTATTTTAATTTTGATTCTTGTTTTGGTTTTCGCAGTTTTAGGGATAAATTTTTTCAATCTTATTGGTAACTTTATTCAGTACATTGTAGGCCTCTTTAAACCGCTTTTATCTGCGGTTGGGTATACTACAGGATCTGTTATCAATACTACCGCAGATTTGGCGACAGACACCACAAAATTCGGCATTGATGTCGTCGGTGGTTCTGCCAAAGATGTCGGTAACTTATTTTTGGCGGCAAGCGATAAACGTGACATTCCCAACTATGTCCCGGCAGCCAAAACGTATTCTTCTGCGGTGTTTAATTCCATCGGATCCACTCTTGCGTTGCATCCGGCTTTGCGCGAAAATCCTCCCAATAATTACCTCGATAAACATCTTGAACATGGGTGTCCCAGTTCGACCGATGTATCTGTGAATGTTCCTTCCGCGGATACCACGATCAACCCTATTCAAAATCCGATCTCTGCTAATAAAAACAAATGGTGTTTGGTAGGCGAATTTCAAGGCAAGACCGGATGTGTAGAAGTAGAGGACTCTGAAAAATGTATGTCCGGGCAATTATTTCCCAGTCAACAAATGTGTATGAAATAAACATTTACAGTTTTATTATATAAAATTTATATTTGATATAATATTATTTACATGGCGTCACATATTCTTTATGTCGTTCAACTCAAAGATGACACCCCGAAATTCTTTGTTTATTACACGGAAACTGAGGATGTGAATAAAGTAATGATGGAATGTGAGATATTGTTCGAATTTCCCTATCTTTTCAAACCTCAAAGTATCGCAGAACAATCTTGGACCGCGGATGTTATGAATGTAGACAAATATGTCAAAAAATATATGTTTCAGTACGGGATTGAAAACGTGAGAGGTGGTAGTTATCAATCGACGGTTCTTTCTGACGAACAGATTCGGCATATTCAAACAGAATTCAATTATCTTGAACAAATCCAACACGAAAAAAACATGCGTCATTTTTTGTACTCGAATCTTTATTCGGCAAACAAAGAACAAATCAACGAAATCACCAACTTCAATATTTCGTTGAACGAAACGATTGAAAAAAAGAGGAAACAGTTGGAACAACTGGAAACTTTCAAAAATAAAAAGGACGAACCGTGCGCGATCCAACCCATTCTTAACGACATTGAGGTTTTGTTGAACGAAATTACCGAAGAAACGGAATGTGTAAAAGAAGTCACCCCCGCTACCAAAAATCTTTACAAGTCTATTTTACCTGGTTTGAAATATATATTACGTATGGCACCAACTATCGATTCAAGCCTACAATATGACCATAAATATCTGGACATGGAACGCTATTTCACTAATCCCGAGTTTTTATTAGACAATATCATTTTTCATTCGAAATCGCATCCGACGATGAGTGCCGAAAAGCAGAAATTGTTGCAAGTGTGGTGCCACGTTGTATATGGCGTCATATATTGGTTCAAGAACAGAATAGATGAACTTAGGTACGACTTGGGTTTCTATCCAGACGATGTGGAATGGAAATTACACACGATATGTCGGCGGTTGGACTATACCCCGCCAAATGAAAATGGTTGGTAACTCGACACGGTCGCATTAGACTGTGGAACGACAGTACAATTCTTCAATGCGCTAAGATTTGGTGCGTTCAAATAGGCCCCGTACGACAAATTACTGATCTTCCCGAGATTGCCGGAGGTTGTGTTATTTTGAAGGTTAAACTTCAAATTAAAATCGTAAATATAACCATAGGTTGTGGTCAAGGGTACGTTCGGGACAGATATATTTCCAACATATTGAATCGCTTCAAAATAATTCGTAGGCGAGGACGACGCAATGTTATTTGTGGTAAATGTGGTACTGTTGGAAAAAATGGGAGTGTATATTGAAGTGATGTTTCGAGTGTACGTTGGAGTATTGGTGCTATCCAGGGTACCCGTGTAGTAATATATATTCAAGGTTAAACCGGTGATGGAAATATTTCCAGTAACATCTTGAGTACTTGTATTGTTACCCGATACGTATATACCTATTGGAGCTGTAAATCGAAAGGTATACGAGGGATTAGGTGCGTCTTGAATGGCTAGAGTAAACAAATTTGATTCAATGCTGTTGACGGCAATAGGTTTTATCGTATTTAGTGCGGTTGTCCAAGGAATGTAAGTAGTTTCTGTGTAGTTTGCGTAGACGTCTTTGGAACTGGAATAGTTGTAAAGTGGAACATTAGGATCGTAAGAGAGAAATACCAATGGTCCCGGTACACCGCATGCGGAAGTGGGAGTAGGTAAATAAGGATTTTTATAACAAACGGGGGTTCGACCATTATTAGTTACCAACTGAGACCATTTTTGTGATTTGGTCAAACTCGAGGCTTGAGTAGAATTTTTTTCATATTTGAGTACTTCCGTTTTTCTTCTCATATCCAACTGTGCTTTACTGTATTTCGGATATGGAGAGACCGGGGTATACCGGTTCTGAGGTGTAAGTAAAGATAAAAACCGGGTACGCTGAGCATTTATACTACATATAATTTTTTCATCTTGACTTTGAGTACTTGTAGACATAATATACGTTATGATTACAAGTTAATTTTGACAAATAATTCTTTATTTCAAATTACCGTTGGCACTGTACCACTGGAACGCCATGTTGCTTACACCCGAATTGATGTTGGTTGTCAAATTGGGTCCGGCGGCGACTAAATTATTTATCTCAAAGACGTTCAATGCGCGGTTGAAATAACGTAAATCGGAAATCTGACCGTTGAAACCGCCATTTCCACACACATAAACATCGCCGTAATTTTGTAAAGGAACATTTTGAAAAATAATACGCTGGGTAATCATACCATTGATGTAAATATCCATGATTTTGTTTTCTACACGAATCATCAAATTAAACCAAGCCTTCATCGGTATATTACCAATGTCTACATATTCGGATATGCTGGTAATGTCACTGGTGGGCTTTGAAGATGCGGTATTCATATAAATGCGCGCATTCATTTGTACGTTACCACTGTAGCCCGATGGTAAGATGTTGATACTGTTTCCCTCTACAGGAGCACTGGGTATCAAATACAGACCAGGACCATTGTCTACTTTCATCACGCCATTGGTATCATAGGTTCCGTTGCCGCCTTTTGAGAAAACGTGTTGAAATGTACTGGGATTATTGCGATAATAATCCTGGACATTCAACCAAATAGACCAGGTGAACTCGATACCATTTTTCGCATTATTGGAACGTAAAATGGCTACTGAACCGGCCTTTTTGGGGTCTTGATACACAATTTGCGAATTATTTCCCGAGAGTAATCCAGACACTACGTAAGGATTGGGGTTCGGTTGCATAAAGTAAGTAATCAAACTAATGCCTAAATTCATAATTATTAAAAAGCCAATAAGTACCAAAATTAAAAAGACAAATTTGGCAATGATACTGTTTGAATCTAAGAATTCTTGGGTAGAGAAATTAGAAGCGTTGGAAGAAAAATCTTTCACGGTATTGCTGACATTTTCTCGGATATTTCCAATCGATTCTCCTACTTTTTCTACACCATTGGATACGTTTTCACCAAAGGTAGATGGGGCGGGTTCGGCCATATTTAATGATAGTATTTATATTATATTATCATTATATTTTTTGGGGGTCTCTCGCAACTTTTACACCCTTAACATTTGAAATAGGACAATTCACCGAAGGTGGGTCGCCTTTCAATTGATTCATCTAAAACAATTTAATGTGACTACTTGGAGCGTTATTTTTGGTTACATTGATCACCGCGTGATATCCCGTTGAGCTGGTTACTGCGGATGAACCGTTGCCAGAAGTATATGCGCTCCAAACCGATTGGGGGTCAATGGGACTCGCCCAACGCTGGAATCCCGAGACAACCGTGTCAAAACCGGAACCATAACCGTAATAAATATTATTTTTGTCGTCGGGGGAAACCTGTTGGATAGCCAACGATTTGACCATCTTTCCATCTAAATAAATATCGATGGTTTGGTTGTCGATGACAAACGTCAAATATACCCATTTTTGAATAGGGAAATTGCTGGTAACGGTAATCGCGTTGGTGGTGCTGACTTTGTTCAAATCAATCGTATTACTTACGGTAGTAACAGTAGGATCGTTGTAGTTGGGGCCTACAATACATTTCAATACCGCAGATGTGTTGTCTAAATATACCACTATATCGTTGTATCTACTAAATATCACCTTGTTATTGGCAACATTCCATGTATTGACATACACCCAAATTCCGTAAGAGTATCGCGTCGACTTGGGATTCGTCAAAGATGATACCGAAATACTCGCAGGTGCCGTGGTTGTGTTTAAATTAATTTGAGTACCACTTAAATTATTTACTCCGGAAAACCATGTATACCATATGTAATAACCGATCACGGCTATCACAATAATACCCACAATGGTCATAACTGTATTAATAACACTCGGGGCTCCTCCTTTTGATTTTGCCATTTTATATTATATATTATTTACTGAGAAATATCTTTATCTTTCTCGCTACTCTCCTAATCAAATATTTACATCCTTGCCGTTTTCAGGAGTGGGAGCAACTACGGTTGGTGTCGATTCATTTCCAAAATGATCTTCTACGGGATAGGTGGATTGCGCGACATATATAAATTGTACGTGTTGGCTATCTGAAATTTACTCAATGGCTCGCTGTAATAAGTAATATTACAAATAGAACCATCTAAACCATTTTCATCACCAACAATCATGGTATCGCCCAAAGAGTATTTTGGTTTGTATTTCAATTCGAAATTGCGTTCCAACACTCCGTTCAAGTAAAGTTCTACGTTGGCACCGTTGCGATAATTGAAAAACAAATGATTCCATTTTTGTCCGGGTAAATCTATTTGGTAACTCGTATTTTTAGATGTATTCGATCCCTGAAAGATTATTTTATACACATTCTTAGCTCTCTTTTCGCTATCTCTGTCGTTATAATACAGTATTTGGGGTTTGGCTTCAGTATTATCACTGTTGGTATAAGTAAATATGTTTTTATAGGATCCTTTTTCTAGAAGATGATCATGTTGGTTCATGTATATCCACATGGATATAGCGTAACTACTTAGTGGTATTTTTGTCTCGCTGCCAGATATGGGATCATTTTTTTCCAAATATGTCAAGTCTTCACCACTTACCAAAATCTGCTTATTTTTTAAATAGACGGGATTCAATAAAATATTGTTGCCCTTGGTATTCAGTACGGCGCCACTGATGACCGGAATCAAACAGTAACAAATCAACAACAATATTTCGATGATAAATAATACTAATACCGAACTTGGCGTATTTTTGTACTGATCCAAGACATAATCCACGACTTCATTGATAATACAAGGAATAAAAAAGATGAATTGAATAATAAAATTAATCCAACCGGTCTGACCCTCCAACATGTTTGAAAATATCTTGTAAAACATGGCCAATGCCACAAATACGACCAAACCTAGCGTAATTCCCAGAATAATATTCATCGAAGTATTCGACACATCCCCGGTAAATGATCGGTTTGCAAAAAAACACAATATTCCGATCATGAATAACACGAAAAACATCAGCCCAAACAAGGATTTGATATATCTTTGATCTCGGATAAGAATCAGTAAACATGCCACGATCGCAATCGTAAAAATAGTGACATAAAGACCATAATAATATTTACTGTCTGCATTCAATCCCGACGATACATTGAAGAGGAAAAAAGGTAATACCAAAATAAAAGCAAATAAAACCAGATAAAATACGATATAATTTATGGAATCCGGCGAAGAAACCATTTTTTTAATGTTATCTGTCAATGTACTCATCCTATATAATTTGGGACTATTTTATATTTACAAATCTTTTTGGTATTTTCGGTCGACATAATTATAGATTCTCAATCGCCGTTTTTTTTCCGTGACATTCTCGACATAATGCCACTAAATTGTCAATATGATTACTACCTCCGTTCTCTAACCGTATGGTATGGTCTACCTCAAACCATGCCGACAATTGATTTTTACAGTCGCCACATCGCCAATTTTGTTTGGCGGCCACAAATTTTTTCTTGGTTTCACTTACCGACCGTTTCGTAGACCGTTTTCCCGATTCCATGATACGTTGTGACGCTACATGTTGACGGCCAACGTGAGGTTCGCCTCCGGCAATTGTTCTACCCCCGTCCATGTACTGCGGATTACTCGTAAAATTGAGCAAGGGCGCAATACAACTTGTTACATTTTTGTCTACGGGGAGATACTTGACATAATCACTGCTCGTTTGTAAAATGGTATGTGCGCGGTCGGGATTTTTTCGTAAAAGCCAACACAACGCCAGCCCGGCAAACGCGACCCCGATCATTTTATAATATTTTTTCCAAGACAGTGCTATTTTAAGATATTTTCCGTCGGTATACATGTTTCCTATGATTAATCCCGTAATCAATAATATTACGATTTCAAACCTCATCTATATCATCTATAGAGAACATATATTAAAAATATCAAAAATAATATTAAACTTATGTAAAGAATGTGTTTACGAATGTGGAGTGTTTCACTTATGATTACCGGTTTAGGTTTGTACTCGTCGTAGTATCGATCAATGCTGTCATACAACGATATTTCTTCCTTTCCGAGATATTGGTTGTATTTGTTATGAATAAAATGGACCCATCGGATGAACGAATCGCGATGATCCAAATAGGGTGTTACCGGATATTTGTCTAAAAATTTACTAAATTGGTCACCCATGTTTGAATCTGGCAAGAACAGGGGTAAATTTTGAATAAAGTCATAATACTTTCTTTTGGTTACGGAATTGGGTGTTTCTGGATAAGCATGTGCGATAGATTGTAAGAAGAACCAATAGTGAGGTCCCCACACATCTGGATTGTATTTCATTTTCTGTTAAAACTATATAGAACTTGATGACTATAATCTTACAGTATAATCGAATTCAATAAATGAAATCTCTTTCAGAAAACGACATTCATAAAATGAATATGAATGTTGATATTAAAACTAAATTAGAAGATTCGGTCCCGTCTTTTACACCTTCACGCATTGTAAATGCGCGCGGCAATGTTGTTTTGTCTTATGTTCCAACAGAATCGCCCCCTTCGGGGGGTAAAAAAGGTAGTAAAAATAATACGATCAATGCTTACCACAATACTAACATTTGTAATAATTGTGGTAAACCCGGACATTTATTTCACCAATGTAAGATGCCCATAACCAGTATTGGAATCATTGTTTTTCGCAGAGCACCGGTTTTGGAGGAATCTGACCAACAATCTAAAACCAGATTAGAATATCTGTTGATAAGAAGAAAGGATACTCTGGGTTATATTGATTTTATGCGGGGTAAATATTCCATTTATAATAAGAACTATATTATCAATATGTTGAAACAGATGACAAATGCCGAGAAAGAAATACTATGTCTCGGTGATTTCGATCTGCTGTGGAGAAATATTTGGGGAGATTGCGTGAATAACCAGTATAAAACCGAAGAAATTGTTTCACGCGAGAAATACAAAATGTTGTTACACGGTATTCATAACAATTCTGAACATTATACGTTAAAGTCGTTGGTCGAAGAAAGTAACCGATACCCGTGTTGGGATGAACCCGAGTGGGGATTCCCCAAAGGTCGGCGCAATAACCAAGAAAATGACTATGATTGTGCCATACGTGAATTTTCGGAAGAAACGGGCTATCCTACAGAATCTTTGGTGTACATTCAAAATATTTTGCCGTTTGAGGAAATTTTCACGGGTTCAAATTACAAATCGTACAAACACAAGTATTTTTTAATGTACATGAATTACGAAGATTCTGTCAACAAGGGTATTTTTCAAACGTCAGAAGTAAGTAAGGTGGAATGGAGAACATTTGATGATTCTATATCCTGTTTTCGTCCGTACAATTTAGAAAAAATACGCATTTTGACGAATGTGCATAAAGGTCTTCACAGTGTCAAAATAATGAACGGTTACGGTTTCTAATGGTATGAAACCTCATATTTTACACTCGTAAATGAATCCGGACAATTCATTTACGAGTACTGTTGTCGCATTCCGGTCGGGTTCAGGGTCAGGGGGCGTATATGATGAAAAGTTCAAATGTAGAAGTTATATTATGTTATTATAACATATAGATGTCCAACCGACAAACGAAAAAAAAAAGGGAAAAGGGTCCCAAATATCATAGATGGAACGGTACAAAACAAATATATGAATTACGTAAACCGTATCAGTTAGATCGTGACCCCAATGACGACAATCGTCGTATTTTACCTTTGGGAATGAAACGTTTGTTGATAGAACAAGGCAAATTACAAGAATACATAGACTATTTCAAAACGAGAAATTTACAAATGGTAGAATATGACGATGTATCCGAGACTGCTCCTAAAAAGACCCGCAAATATCGTTTGAAAGTGGTCGAATCGATCAATCGGCGTAAATCACCTGCCGTGGAACCTGCGGAAGAACCCGTCGAAGAGGTTGCCGAAGAACCCACGGAGGAACCGGTCGAAGAACCCGTCGAAGAGGTTGCCGAAGAACCCGTTGAGGAACCCACGGAGGAACCGGTCGAAGAACCCGTCGAAGAGGTTGCCGAAGAACCCGTTGAGGAACCCGCCGAAGAGGTTGCCGAGGAACCCACGGAAGAACCCGTTGAGGAGCCCACCGAAGAGGTTGCCGAGGAGCCCGTCGAGGAACCTATTTCAGACGAATATAATTTTCTTTATCCCACATTGGATGATCCAAATTTCAACGTCAAGTTATCACAACACAAAGAATTCAATGATACCAAATATGACGGAACGATTCATGAATTTAAGGAACATGCCGAGATCTTGTGTAATTCCGATTTTGAGCTGATGCCGCACCAAATTTTCGTGAAAAACTTTCTTTCTACACATACTCCCTACAACAGTCTCCTTATGTACGCCGGACTCGGAACAGGTAAAACGTGTGCAGCCATTGGTGTAGCAGAAGAAACTCGACTTAATATGAAACAAACTGGTAAGAAAAAAGCGATTCTTATTATTGCATCTCCCAACGTACAAGATAATTTCCGATTACAATTATTCGACGAAACCAAACTAAAACACGAAAATGGGTTGTGGAATATTTCTTCCTGTGTTGGCAATGCGCTTCTTTCAGAAATCAATCCGACCTATTTGAAAAATACTTCAAAATCTCACATCATCAACCAAGTTCGCGCCATCATCAAAGAACACTATATTTTCATGGGTTACACACAGTTTGCGAATTTCATTAATGATTCTACCGAAGTAAAAGGTGTCGGGTACAACAGAGAGGACCGACTGCGCATCAAACACAAGAAAATACAGGCGGTATTTAATGACCGACTCATTATTATTGACGAAGTACATAATATCCGCATTACAAACGAAAATAAAAACAAAAAAACGGCCGAACTATTGATGAAAGTCGCAAAACATGCCAAAAATATGCGTTTATTGCTGTTGTCCGCGACGCCCATGTACAATTCCCACGAAGAAATCATTTGGATGACAAATTTGATGAACCTCAACGATAAACGCGACGAAATCAAAATTTCCGACGTCTTTGATAAATATGGTAATTTTCGCACCAAGGACAACAGTCGCTCCGAAGACGGACGTAGTTTGTTGATACGTAAATTAACCGGCTACGTTTCTTATATCCGGGGAGAGAACCCCTATTCCTTCCCGTTTCGAGTTTATCCCGACGATGCGAATTTGAGTAAATTTACTTATCCCACATTACAAATGAGCGGGAAACCGATGGATCCGACCAAAAAAATAGAACATTTACCGCTCTATTTAACAAATATACAAGATATCCAAAAAAAGGGATACGATTTGATCATACAATCTTTGAGAAACAAAATATCGGAAAAATCGGGATTATCTGCGCAAATCAATGTTCTCGAACTCGCCAACGACGACGCGACCATCATACAAATGGATTCTTTTGGTTATACCACTCTTCAGACCCCGTTGGAAGCATTGAACATTGTTTATCCTCACCCAGATTTAGATACGAATATTGCCCCCGAAAATGCCCCTTTTTTGATACCAAGTATTATAGGTTCTCAAGGACTGAAAAACATTATGTCTTTCAAAGAAATGCTGAATGAAAAACAGATGAATCACGGGTACGATTATAAAACCACCAACTACGGTCGTATTTTTTCTCCGGAGAACCTTGGCAAATATAGCGCAAAAATCGCAAAAATTTGCGAAAAAATACGGGATTCGGAGGGCATTGTTCTCATCTTTTCACAGTGGATCGATGCCGGTTTGGTCCCCGTAGCTCTGGCATTGGAAGAAATGGGGTTTACCCGCGCAGGAACCGAATCCCACACGCGTTCTCTCTTTAAAACGCCCCCGACCGACCCGATTGATTCCATGACCATGAAACCCAAAAAAGATCTTCCCGAAGGACACAAATTTAAACCTGCGAAATACATGATGATTACAGGTGACGCATCGTTCTCACCCAACAACAACGCAGATATCAAGTTTTTGAACGATCCTCAAAATAGTATGGGAGAAACCGTCAAAGTCGTCTTGATTTCCAAAGCAGCCGGTGAAGGTGTCGATTTTAAAAACATTCGTCAAATACATGTCATGGAACCTTGGTACAATATGAACCGCATTGAACAAATCATCGGACGCGGGGTGCGCAATTTGAGTCATTGTCGCCTTCCTTTTGAAAAACGTAATGTAGAAATATTTTTACACGGCACCATTTTGGACGACCAGACCGAATCTGCGGATCTCTACGTTTACCGCCTGGCCGAAAAAAAATCGATTAAAATCGGCGCAGTGTCACGGGTTCTCAAAGAAACTGCCGTAGACTGTATTTTAAATATCGCGCAAACCAATTACACATTAGAGAACCTTGAAAACGTCGTAGAAAAACCGGTGGTTTCCATTACAACTTCGACGCGTAAACAATTGGAATACAAGGTTGGGGACCGTCCCTTTACGGAAATATGTGATTATATGGATAACTGTAATTTTACTTGTTCCCCAGAGGCCGGTCCGGAAAATATTGTCCAAACGACGTACAATGAGGATTTTTTACAAGGAAACCGGGCGCGTATTTTGAAACGTATCCGAGATCTTTTTGTAGACATTCCTACGACGAATAAACGCGGCAGATTTTTCTTTCATCACGACGAATTAATATCGGCAATCAATATCGTAAAACAATACCCCGTAGAACAAATCTATTCCGCACTTACCTTTTTGATCGAAAACAAAAACGAATATTTGGTGGACCGTTACGGTAGATTGGGGAACTTGATTAATAAGGGTCAATATTATTTATTTCAGCCGGTGGAAATAACCGACGAAAATATTACGGTGTATGATCGAGAACGCCCCGTCGACTACAAACCCCGCAATTTTCTCATAGAATTGCCGGATAAATTTACTTCCACCGTCGGCACAGAAGAGAATGTTGCCGAAAAAGAGAAAAACCACGACGATGAAGAAACCCAACAAATATGGAAAGACATTCGAGAACAATTTCGCCAAGCATTCTCAGAGGGCACGAAGATTACAATCGGAGAACGCAATTGGTACAAAAATCACAGCATGATCATGAATTATTTGGTTCAGAAACACGAGTTTACCACGGATCAATTACAACAATTTGCGATAGATCATATGATGGACGAATTCGCCTTTGATAAAAAAATGATGATACTCAATTATATATATCAACCGTCTTGGAAACCCATTGAGACCAGTGACTACCTTATCAAACAGTATTTTGACGATCGTATAATTACGGCCACCAACGGAACTGTGGGTTTAGCCCTTTCCGACGACAATAAAAATGTGCCAATTTACGTTCAAAAACTCGGGTGGCAGAAAGCGGATTTTTCAGAAGCCAACGTGTTGATACGCTCCTCCGAATATATTAATAAAAATATTTTCAACAAGGACAAATTGAATACGGTCATCGGGTTCATGGACTGGGTTGAGAACCAGCACGAATATGTATTCAAAGTTCGCGATTTGACGGATTCTGTCAACAAACGTGGGGCCCGGGTAAATCAAGCGCTTACCAAAGATATTCTCACCAAAATAAATCAAGTGTTGGGCAAATCTGAATATAATACCGAAAATGCCAAAAAAATCTTCGGTGAAGGCAAAAATCGGTTGGTGGTAGTATTGGAACTTTTCATACGCAAGTTTCAACAAGAGAAAACAAACAACAAAATCTGGTTTTTGAACTATGAACAGGTTCTCATGAACGGGATCATGAAATACACCAGAGATACCGGTAAAACCGCAAAATAGTGGACGATACATGATAAAATTGAAATTGAAACATCATATAAACATATAATAATATTCTATTATATATTTAGAACTAACATGATGAAAAGACCAAACCGCCCAGATGCTAGAAATATTCAGCTCAAAGCAAAAGACTCGGAAAAATCCAGAGTATACGGCGTGTATATCGATTCCATGTTGACCAAAAAAATCATTTTATCTATCACGGAAATCGGTAGAAACATCAAGGAAAATATTCAGAAAAAGCTGTCTACACAAATGGAAGCAAAATGTATCGAAGAAGGCTTCATACGTCCGGGTTCGATCCGGATTGTTAATTATTCGTCGGGGCTGATTAATACCGAATATATTGAATTTCAGGTGGTGTTCTCTTGTAAAATTTGTCATCCGGTAGAAGGAATGATCATTGAGTGTCAAACCAAAACGATTACCAAAGCGGGGATTCATGCCGAAGTGATAGATGGCGAAATCGTCCCGGTAACTATTTTCGTAGCACGTGATCACCATAACACGGATCGTTATTTTCAATCTGTGAAAGAAAACACGACAATTTATGTCAAGGTCATTGGTATTCGCTACGAACTCAATGATCCATATGTATGCGTTATTGGCAAATTAATGGATAGACCTCCTACGGAACAAATCGTTAGTAATAAAACGAATAAGGGTAAAGCTCGGATACAAATTGGTGGATCTATCGGTAAAAATATGGAAAAAAATGAGAACAGTGATGATGACAGTGATGATGACAGTGATGGTGAAAGTGAGAGTAACAGCGACAGTAACAGCAAGTAAATAAATAGTTAGAAAAATCATATAAAATGATCATAATACAAAAATACACATGACTGAACATAGATCGCCAGATTTTTTTTTGAAATTAGAAGAAATAAAACGTACAATTGAGGGAATGACCAAAAATCACCAGATTGAGATTCTAAAAATTATGAAAACCCATGCTTCTGTGAAAATCAACGAAAATAAAAGTGGGGTATTCGTGAATCTGTCGTTTTTACCTGAAAAATGTTTAGATGAAATTCAACATTATTTGACATATGTACACGACCAAGAAGATCTATTGTTACCGATAGAGTCAAAAAAAAATGTATTCAAAAACACCTTTTTTACCGAAAATAATCTGGAAAACTATTGATTTCTCACAACAAAATAATGTTTCTTACATAAACCTATTATGTAAGAAAATACATATACAGATATGAATCCGAGAAACTTCTCTATAATTGCGGCGTTTCGGTCAACAGACCGTGGAATCGGTTATGAGAACATGATTCCTTGGAAAAAGTCCAACGACCTGGCATTTTTTCGTGACGAGACCACCAAAGATTGCCTAGTGGGCGAAAAAAACATGGTCATCATGGGCCGATGTACCTTTGAGAGTTTGAATTGTAAGCCTTTGAAACACCGTATCAATGTGGTTGTCACTTCTCAAACGACATGGTCGCAATCCAATGATTATCCTGATACATATTTCGTGTCTTCCCTCGATAAAGCCCTCGGATTGAACGTGCCCAACTGTAAAATAAATCGTCGGTTTGTGATTGGCGGTGAAAAACTCTACTGTGAGGCGATACAACATCCACGGTGTAAAGAACTCATTATAAACATCATTTGTGACGTGAATAACGAGATATCGTGTGACCGGTTTTTCCCATACATTGATTATGGTTTATTCCGGTGTAATGGCACAATTACCTCGGAAAATGGTGTCGTGTTTACAAAATATATTAATAAACGCATTTAAAGATATGTGGGGTTATTCATTAGAAAGACATGACCATTTTTCATCAAATTTTTTTTCAGAACAAGAAATTTGATGAACCATATCAACTCCATATTTTGGAACCGTATATTTTTAGAAAATGGCTAGATGTAACTCCGGTTCAGTCCATCCGGGAAATTATTTCCGAACCGCCGCCCAAATCAGAGGTTCCGGAAATTCTCCCAAATAAACCGGTCGCAGAACCCGTGAAAGACCCCCAATCTTGGCATCTTCCCCGTCGTGCCGACAACCTGTTTTGGAGTATTTATATTGGTATATACGGGTTCAAAACCTATCAACAAATCGCACACCATTACGGAAACACCGAAATCGAAGAGAAACAAAAAATGATGGAAAAGATGAAAAAGTCGCCAGGTACGGTTAAAACGGGGGGTAAAAAAGTTACCAAAGTACTGTTTCAAGAGATTATGTCGGATTTTATGACAAACAAACGCGTTACGATGGATATGCTGATGATGTTTTCCATGTACTATAACAAACGCATTTTGGTAATCAATGTAGACGAACAACATTTGCCCGACCGAATGTACATGGAATTTGGGGAAGAATCCGACGACCCCATGGTATTGTATAAGCGGGGCAAGACGGATTACAGTGTTGAACTGTCTGAAAATGCGGACGAACTGAAACAAAAAATCGACGGTATGTGCAGTAAGCTGTTCAAATTCGACTGTTTTGATTTGCCTCTTAAGGCCATTTCAAACTACAAAACGGAAGAATTGATGGCCATGACGGGGCCTCTGAAAATAGTGTGGGAGACGGGTAAGAAATACAAAAAACCCGAAATATATGCGAAAATCTGCGAAACAACCGCAGGAATGTACATGTGATTATAGTTATTTTTGGTAGACGCCGATCTTGGTGTATATGTATGTAGATTATGTAGATAATCTAGATAATTTATATGATGCATAAAATACACGCCGCAGATGAACCAATAATAGCTCGCGAGATTTTACCTGAGGCGGTTCATGTCTCCAGGTTACATCATGGAGATGATATAATTATATCTAATAATATGAGTATTCTCACCGTTGAAGCGACACACTCTTTTAATCCGTATGTTTTACGAGGTTATATGTGTACAAGTATATATCTATTTTGTATATTCACACTATTCTTTATAATATTGTATTTCGGTGTTCGATATATCGTAGGGATTTGAACTAAGATGACAGTTATATTGAACCTGCCATAAAAATTGAATCCAAAATAACAATATAATGTTATACTATTATATATTGTATACCATTTAATTAATATATTATGAACAAGGAATCCGAGCAAAATCAGGATCGCCCCAACAATACATCTAAAAATCAAGCGAAAGACCAACTAGAAACGCTGTTGACGGCTTATTTAGCAAGTAATCCTATTCAACGAAATGATCGCAAGGTTAACGAGGTGGAAATTCGTTTCAATTCAAATACTAGAAAATACAAGCCAACTTCCCGAATCGACTATGACAATGTAGTTAAACATTTATATTCATGTGGATTCAAAACAACTTTGCCGGAGGGATTTCATAGCTTGCGCATTTTCCACGAATACATGGATAGTCGGGGAAATATGTCAATGTCAAATATACGCACGGAAATTGTTGGTCTCGATCTTGTTCAAGAATACTGTCGCACCAACAGTATTCAAAAACTGTTGGATATGCCTTCCACTACCTACGATAAAATCAAGTTCACTCAAAAGAGTCTCCCCGAATACAAGGGTGAACGAATCCGTCCTGTGATGTTTGACGATTTCAATCTGAAAGTATCTTATCAGTTGGAACAGAATTCCACCGCAAGATCCGACTTTATTCGCGGCATTTTGGATAAATGGACCGAAAAACTGAAGTCTTTTCGTTATTTGAACCGTGTGCGATTCACCCACCCCGATTTGCCCATATTTGCGGACATCAGTATTGTACGAAGTTCTCGCTCCAATCGCGGTGAATTCGTTAAAACCTACGACGTTCAAGAGTCGGGGGTTCTACAGGGTGTTGAAACCTACGAAATCGAGATGGAGATCGATAATACACGGGTTGGAACGGGTACCAAATGGAATACGGTTACAAAATTGGTGGATCTCGTGAGAAAAACCATTCGTATTGTACTTTCCGGACTCCAGGGGACGGCATATCCCATATCTTACGCAGAAAAGGACGAGGTTCTTTTTGAATATATGAAAATAATTCGAGGTGACGAGTATCAACAAGGTCGTGTACAAAACCGTGACTTTATCGGACCTTCATCCGTTACGTTACAAATAGAAAATATTGTTGAACATGCGCAACACTCTTTAGTTCCCAACATTCGTAAACACTACACCGTTACTGATAAAGCGGACGGAGAACGTCGACTTATATTTGTAAATTCTAAAGGATGGATATACATGATCGATACCAACATGAATGTAATATTTACCGGTGCCAAGACGACAAACAAAGGGTTGTTTGACAGCATCATCGACGGCGAATTCATAAAATACGATAAAATGGGTAATCTTATACAACTGTATGCGGCGTTTGATATTTACTTTGTTCACCGAAAAAGTACCCGAGAATACGGGTTTGCCAAAACTGGCGAAGAACCACCCCTAGATTTCGAGGATGGCGACACGGTAGAAGACGCGTTTATTGACGACAAACGCACGTCGAAATTGTCGGTTTCGGAAATACGTGATAAAAAACAGAAAAAAGGAGAAGACGGAGAAACCCATAAAGGTGTCGAGTCAGCGGTGAGATACCGTCTGTCCTTGTTACAGCAATTCATTGCGCGACTGAATCCGGTTTCCATTTTGGTAGGTAACAAAGAGGGCGATCAAGAGAACAAGGCGTGTGATTTCAAGATTAAATGTAAAACGTTCTGTATGACCTCACCTGGAGTGACCATTTTCCAGGCGTGTGCCAAAATTCTCTCGGACATCGACGACGGAATTTATCCATACAACACGGACGGTCTTATCTTTACTCCTTCTGATACCGGGGTAGGTGTGGATAAGGTAGGATCGGCGGCCAAATTACAAAAGATTTCTTGGGAACGTTCGTTCAAATGGAAACCGCCCGAGTTCAACACCATTGATTTCCTGGTTTCCATTAAAAAGGACAAACACGGCAAGGACGAAATTCATCATATATTCCAAGATGGCAAAAATGTGGAAGGACTTCAGAATTTTGTCCAATATAAAACCCTCGAACTTCGTTGCGGATTTAATGAAAAAACGGACGGATTTCTTCAACCGTTTCAAGACTTGGTCAACGGTAAATTGCCCGTCTTTGGCGACAATGAAAATGTATCCTTGTACAAACCTGTCAAATTTGTACCTACCGACCCTTACGATCCGAACGCATGTTACGCAAACATCTTATTGCGCGAAGACAAAAATCAACATTTGGCGCTCTATAGTGAAGAAGGCGAATATTTCGAAGATCATATGATTGTGGAATTCAGTTATCATCCGACGAATGCGCCCGGGTGGAGATGGAAACCGCTTCGAGTACGCTACGATAAAACCACCGAATTGCGCAACGGATTGAATAATTTCGGCAACGCGTATCATGTCGCAAACACGAATTGGCAATCCATTCATCGGCCCGTGACAAAAAAAATGATCACGGATGGTCTGGATATACCCGAAATGGTGGATATTTCCGATGAAGGTGCCGCGGGTGAAGGAGTATATTACAACCGTTTGGGTGCATTGGGCGAAGGAACAGGAAGCGAAAAACGTACCGCCGGATTACGCGATTTTCATAATCTGTATGTAAAACGTAATCTCATTTTGGCCGTATCACAACGCAAAGATACTTTGATAGATTATGCGGTAGGGAAAGCGGGAGATTTGTCCAAGTGGATCAAAGCAGAACTGTCGTTTGTGTTTGGTATCGATATCTCCGTGCCCAATATTCATAACCGCTTAGATGGTGCGTGTGCGCGTTATTTGAAGTTATGTCGGAAAGTGAAACCCATCCCGGCGGCGCTTTTTGTAAACGGAACAACTGCCCAACTTATTCGTAACGGAGACGCCTTTTCTACGCCCAAGGATAAGTCCATCGCCGACGCAGTATTTGGTAACGGACCGAAAGATGCCAAATTACTCGGCGACGGGGTGTATAAACAGTATGGTGTAGCACAAGACGGTTTCAATGTGAGTTCTTGCCAATTTGCTCTACACTATTTTTGGGAAAACAAGGCGACTCTTCACCGCTTTTTGCGAAATTTGGCCGAGTGTACCCGGTTGAATGGTCATTTCATCGGCACGTGCTACGATGGTGAAACCGTATTCAAACTCTTGAAAAACAAAAACGAAGGCGAATCCATGGTGATCTTTGACGGTGACCGTAAAATATTCGAATTGACTAAAAAATATTCGCATACCGGGTTTGTTCCCGACGATACAAGTATTGGGTATCCCATCAATGTATACCAAGAAACTATCAACAAAACTTTCCGGGAATATTTGGTCAATTTTGACTATTTAGTCAATGTCATGAGTGATTACGGTTTTGCGTTAGTCGAAGACGTTGCCGCAAAACAAATGGGTTTGCCCGCGGGAACCGGGCTATTTCATGAAATGTTTGAACACATGATGTCGGAAATTAAGCGAAAACCCCATATTTCTAGCGAATATGGTACTGCGGTAAATATGTCAACCGACGAAAAACGCATTTCCTTTCTGAACCGCTATTTTGTTTTCCGTAAAGCGACGCGGGTGAATGCGGAGAAGGTATTCAAGTTACATATGAAGCGTGACATTGAATTGCCCATTTTATCGGAAATGGAACATAAAATCTTGAAACAATCTGAACGCCAAGGTTCTCAAAAGATCAAAATCAAAGCTCCCAAAGGAAAACGTGTTACTATTCTGGCATCGACCAACGAAGTGGTGGATGTACCTTTGGAAAAGGAAAACGTGGTGGTATCTACCGTGAAAGAAAGCCCGGAACCGCCGATGGTACTTCCTGCCCCGCCCGCGCCGTCGGAGCCACCAAAGAAATTCTCCATAAAGATTAAGAAACCGGTAAAACCATCTCAAGAATGAGTTGTCCTTTTCCCGGTTTAGCCAAATACAAGAATTTATTAGGAGAAGCCGGTACGCGCAAAGGATTACGTCAATATCGTATACTGGAAATTTCGATTTTGGATGTTTCCGTGGTTCTCATTTTTGCTTATATTTTTTCACTCTTGAACGGGTATCCGTTTTGGATGAATGCCGTGGTACTGTTCATACTGGGAATCATTGTACATCGTAGTTTTTGCGTTAGAACCACGGTGGATAAATTTTTGTTTCCATAAATGAATATAAACCGTATTGTTCTTAGAATATATCTTATCCAATAGTTTTGTGTAAAATATATGTTGTATTTTTTATTACCCAATGTAAATATGTATATTTATAAAGCGATAGATTGTCTTTGTTCCGAGGATTGTCCCGAAATATTTATTTCGAATTCATTGTCCAATTATTTGTACGAAATCAAAAACAAAATAAGAGGATTCGAACAAGAGTGGGATTTCTTCAAAAAATATACAAACCCTTATGAATTTATCAATACACTTATCCCCGGTAAAAACAAGTGTGTCTCCAAATACAAGCCCCTCTCGCGTTCTTATTTCAAAATGATAGAAATCCTGCGGTTCTTTTTTTTTGATTATCATAACCCGAGTTTTCCGCAGCCTACTATGTTGATTTTCCCGCAAAAATCGGCCATTCGTACGTTTCATTTGGCGGAAGGTCCCGGTGGATTCATTGAAGCGATGGTAAATTTACGCAAAAACCGAAACGATCAGTACATCGGAATGACAATATTGGATGACACGACTGCTCCGCAAAATCATCATTCCAATAACGACTCAAACATTCCTGGGTGGAAAAAAAGCGAACATTTTATTCGATCCAACCCGAATGTACACATTGAAACTGGTGCGGACGGTACAGGAAACATTCTATCTTTAGAAAACTTGCTTCATTGCCGAGAACTCTACGGTTCTTCTATGGATTTTATTACGGCCGACGGTGGATTTGACTTTTCTGCCGACTTTAATCAGCAAGAATCAAACATTGCGCCCCTCTTATTCGCACAAATGTGTTACGCAATTTGTTTACAAAAACAAGGTGGACATTTTGTACTGAAACTGTTTGATACGTTCATGGAACACACATTGGACATTCTGTATATTTTGTCGTCGGTCTACAAAAAGGTATATATTACCAAACCACAGACCAGCCGATACGCGAATTCGGAAAAATATTTGGTGTGTAAACATTTTATTTTTCCGAACGATTCACACATTTTCCCCAACATCAAAATGGCGTTTCAAAAAATGATGGATTATTCAAGACGAGAAGTGTATGTATCGCGCTTTTTGAGCAATTTACATATTTCGGCATATTTTTTATATAGAATTGAAGAATACAATGCGATTTTTGGTCAACAGCAAATAGAGAATATTTATCAGACGATTATTTTGATTGAAACCAAGAACAAACACATTGGTCGGTACATTACTGACGAGCAATATCGCACGAACCAAGAAGCGAATAGCAATTCTGATATTACCAATTCATTGGCAACCATAGAATCCTCCACATCATTCGGATCAAAAAAACCCGAATTTCCCATTAAAAATAAACACCCGGAAAACAACAAATTGGAAAATTTGATTAAAATACACTTACAAAAATGTATACAGTGGTGTGTAGATCACGACGTCGCGTATTATTATTTTTAGCCGTTACGTAAATTACGTATACGACGGTTAATGATACAGAGTTTTTCTGTATTATTTTTAGTAATGACCGGAGTTTTGATTACGGGAAATCCAACGCGATCTTTGAGAGTATAACCCGGTCCGGGAACACCGTAGGCCATCGCATCCGCGGATTGAATTCCGTATGATGTGCGTAGTTTATTTGCCGCGTTGGTAATCGCGTCGTATCTCTTTCGGGCGATCAAACTGCTTCCCGAAACTGCACCTTGACAAGCGAATTCCGGATTGTTCGGTTTGTAATAAATTGGTACATAATTACGTTTCAATGAAGGTTGGCCCGTTCCCGTACTCGTCTGATCTGTCGTACTGTTTCCGGTGGCAGGATATGTACCACTAGCGAAACCGAGACCCGATTGGAAAATGGGTTGAATGGGAATAGTAACTTGGGGATTAAACGCAGTAGACGGCACGGACCAAGTTTGTACCTTAAAATTGGGGTATTTGTAGAGTAAACTCGGTAAAAATGTGGAAGTACTCATGGAAGTAGAGGTTAATACCACACGATCCAAATTTCCGTTGTAAGTGAACGTCAAAAAGAAAAATGGGGTATTTGTGATCATTTTGGTCATATAGTGTAAATTGGTCAACATCGTACTGTTTAATATATTATTGAAATCATCGATATTGTACAATCCTACCGGAATGGTTACCGTAAAAACGCTGGTGTTTGATTGACCTACATTTGTGCCATTGTTCAACCACGTGTATTGGTATGTAATGGGTGCCGAGACAAGAAACTTTGGACAATTGTCGTAACCGTTCGCGGAATATATGTTATTGACGGCGCCTAAAGTTCCGGGTGTGGCGGTAGGGTCACCTTGGCGAATATGGAAATACTGATTTTGTTGAAATGTGCGGTTGCGACTGGTCAAATATTGGTTAGTGTCGGTAAAATAGTTTGAGCTTACGTTATTGTACTTGAGACGTACCATTCCGGCACTTCTTACTCTACGTTTCGCGTTGATTTGAGGCGATTGAAACGCCTGGCAAGTTTGTTGACTATTGGATGGAGCATTCGGATGTTGGCAAGAGTTGTTGTCGTAATTTATGTTTTTTTTGTCCAAGGTTAGAGCTAAACCGTTTTTGGTGGGGTAAGCGGTGACAATTGTCTGTCCTGGGTTGTCAAATTGTCCGATCAATGATGTTCTCGGATTACATTTGGTGGCAGTACTTCCCAATTCGCGACGATATATTTGTAGAGGAAGGGCCTTCATCAGTAATTTGGGAAATAAAACGGTATTTTTCGCATAAGTATTTAATTTTATCCCAGAAGCCAATTGTTGATACGATATTCCTTTCCATTTCAAATTGGAAGACTTTAAATCATTTCTAAATACATCGGGTGATGCCATTCTTTAATATATATAATATATATAATATTGAATTTTTATTATTATGATAAACTGAAATAAATGCTTCTACTACAATTACTATAAGTTCATCATTTATGTTAAAACCCCATACTGAAACAAATCAATCAAATACGGTCCACTCCAAAATTTCAAAAGAAGGTGAAAAAAATGTCGCGAATATAGTCTACGATTTGTCACAATTTCACATTCAAAATATATTCATCCTGGATAATAAAAAAAACATCATCATGGACGGTAAGTTCACCAAAATCGTCTATTCTGATCATTTTTTTATATCTCATGGCATTTTTTTAATGGTTGATTTGTTGTTGGACGGTATCATTGATTACAACGTCAGAGCCGACCATTCCGAAAAACAATATACCCGTATATTGACCCGTGACAAAGAGGTGCGAGACATTGATACCCGAAATGTATCTTACAACGGTGGCTCAAAGTTTTTTGTTAAATTACAGCCCAAGTTGGCGTTTAACGAAAGGATCGTCAATCGTTTAATCAGTATTGAGAATTCGATATTGGAATTTTATAAAAACATTTATCATTGTACTAAACGATCCATGACTATTTTGAAAAATCAGTTATTAAACGGATTAATCAAAATACATTACAAAATTATGAGTGATAAAATGCGCGGTACAAATTTTGCGGTGCCCAAGCGGTTTGTACTCAAAATATCCGGTATTTGGGAAGATTCGGAAAACATTGGTTTGACCTACCGATTTATGTGTGATTAGATTACAACATCATGGGCATCGCCGCCGGTTTGCGACGTTTGTTATTCATTAATCCCGCGGCAGTTATGGTTTTGAACGGGGTTGCGCCATTGCGTAAATCGTACGTTGCTTTGGTGGTCGTGTTCTCTTCTCGCGAAGTATAAAAATAGGTTACGTTTACAAATCCGGTATCATGGTCTATGTTTTGTTGTATGTTGGATATCGTATTAATACCTTCCTGGGTATTTGATTGATAAATGTCGTATTCGGTACGGTTAATGTTGCGGGTGATGCCTTCTGAAAAATGGAGCATTTCTTGACTCAAAATCGGGTAAAATTGGTCACGTGAAATCTTGAGCCCCGCACTAGCCACGCGTTTTTGTAGCATATTATCTTCGTATCCCCACGCCCAGAAATTCGGAAACCCGTTCACTTTCTCGAAGTCGCCCGCAGTAATTGAGACGATTCCGCCCAGGGTGAACGTGAATCCGTAAAAATGTTTTACAGTACCCGGCGTGGTAAAATAATTCAAAAAGTTTTTGGTATAAGGCATAATATCAATGTCGTTGAACACGAGAGTTATATTTTGGTAATCGTCGGGGTAGAGATTTTTCACGGTGATGAATCCGATATTTTTTATGGCCCCGCGATTGAATTCACGCTGATCTTGTTGATGAATATACAATATTCGGTACGAATTCGCGGGTAAATCCTCTAGAATTACTTTCATGTGACTCGAAAAAAATTCGTATTGTTGTTTGCGATTACGGTAAGGAACAATAAACACAAGGTTCGGGGTTTGTGGTGCCGGATTGTCGACAGAAAAGGTGATATTTTCATTCGGATAAATGTCTCCCATTTGGGGGTCAGATGTGGGTGCGGGAATCGTGTCTTCTTCGTTGTTGACGGCTACAATGTCGTCGTCGTTCATATCATCTTCTTCAGTAGTATCCACAGCAGGATCGCTGGCAGCGTTTGCTTCAGGATCTGAAGGAGTATCCTCCGTAGTATCCACAGGAGAATCTTCTGGCACATCCTCAGGAATATTTTCAGTATCATCCGGGGCAGTATCCACAGGATCCAACGTAACAGGTTCTTCACTATCCACGTTGTTGGTATCAGGAGAAGGCTGGTCAGGACTATTTGTGTCAGGATCACTCGGAGCTTCCGCGGGGGTTTCCTCGGGAACGGGTTCCTCGGGGGTTTCCTCGGGGGCGGGTTCCTCGGGGGTTTCCTCGGGAGCGGGTTCCTCGGGGGTTTCCTCGGGGGCGGGTTCCTCGGGGGCGGGTTCCTCGGGGGCCTCCCCGGGTGCGGGCTCCACGGGGGGTTCCTGGGCAGCGAGTTCAACGGGTGTTTCCTCGTAATCCAGAACCTAAGG